>Ga0066662_10001328_pt1 | contig 11239 bp, 10 predicted proteins | sample GraSoiAngelo_111_FD_133939 | JGI IMG/M metagenome (GOLD analysis project Ga0066662, IMG submission 133939) | Grasslands soil microbial communities from the Angelo Coastal Reserve, California, USA - 14_0903_12_40cm | ecosystem: Environmental > Terrestrial > Soil > Grasslands | place: USA... | reverse complement strand
TGCTGTAAATCTGCCAGGAGATCCTCTGCGTCCTCTATGCCAACCGAGAGTCGCAGCAGTGTGTCGGTCAGACCTCGAGCCTCACGGATCTCCTTCGGGATGGAGCCGTGTGTCATGGAGACCGGGTGGCAAACAAGCGATTCAACGCCTCCGAGGCTTTCAGCCAGGGAGATTACTTTGAAGCGCCGTACCAACTTATCCACATCGGCATAGACACCCTTAAATTGGAATGAAACCATCCCCCCAAAACCACTCATCTGGCGAAACGCCAGCTCATAATCGGGGTGTGAGGGCAATCCAGGATAATAGACCTTTTCCACTCGTGGGTGCTCTGCCAGGAACTTTGCCACTGTGCGAGCGTTCTCATCGTGCTGTCGCATACGCACCGCCAGCGTCTTGATGCCTCGCAGCGTCAGCCATGCATCAAAGGGTGAGGGGACATTGCCGGCGGCATTTTCGTAGAACTTAATTGACTCGTATACTTCTTCATTATTGAGGACGAGAGCACCGCCGATCACATCGCTATGGCCGTTGATATACTTAGTAGTGCTGTGGACAACGATGTCAGCTCCCAATTTCAATGGCTGCTGGAAGTATGGGCTGGCGAAGGTGTTATCAACGACGACCAGTATGTTGTGACGGTGAGCAATCTCCGCGACTGCCTGGATGTCTATCAAGCGCAATAATGGGTTGGTTGGGGTCTCTAACCAGATGATTTTCGTGTTTGGGCGAATTGCCTGTTCATACGCGGCAATGTTGCTTGCCGGGACATAGCTGGTTTCCACCTTATACCGGCGCATGACGCGCTCAAAGATGCGGTAGCTCCCACCATAGAGGTCATCGCAGGCGACCAGGTGGTCACCGGCGCTGAGTAGGCTGAGAATGGCACTTTCGGCGGCCATCCCAGAGGCGAAGGCAAGCCCAAATTTTCCATCTTCGAGGGCGGCAATACACTCCTCCAGCGCGGTACGGGTGGGATTATGTGAGCGTGAGTATTCATACCCCTTGTGATCGCCGAGTCCATTCTGGGCATACGTCGATGTTTGAAAGATGGGCGGCATAATCGCGCCAGTCGATGGGTCAGGCTCCTGGCCAGCATGAATGGCCTTTGTTGAAAACTTCATTGTCGAGCTCCTTGGATATATGTTCTTTTATGTTTATGTTCTTGCATAAATTTGGGTTATGCCATGAGCTTCTGCTGGATATGATATTGTCAGGATGCGACTATATCATTTATAACGAGAAAGGGCAATCTGTTTTAACATACCTATACAGTATGAACTTCAAAGGGCCTGTTAATATTCCATGATATACAACTGAGAAGCTGGTCTAAACGTACTTATGATAACAGCTATACTATACATAACAGCCATTTGAAATACTATACAACAACGTGGATTATTTTTATTTAGGGCATCACGAGGAGCTACTTCAATGGAAACGCCCCATGCAGCGCAGGACACAGCACCTTCATCTAAAATACCTGTTATCGGCGTCTTACTGATACACGGGTTGAATGGTAGTAGAAGGGATTTTGAGGAACTGGAGCTAGTGCTGCAGGATCGTGGCATGGTGACCGACAACATGCTTTTGCCTGGGCATGGAGTTCATGTGCGAGATATGTTGCCGCTGGGCTGGCATGACTGGGCTAATGCTGTACGAGATGAATTGAATGCTCTCAAGCAGCGTTGCGACGTGATATTTTTAGTGGGGCATTCACTGGGTGGCGCTCTTGCCTTGCATATCGCGGCTCATGAAGAGGTAGCCGGCATTGTCATGATGTGTGCCCCGCTTCATATGCATCCGCTGACCTTACATGCTGTGCGCATCGTGAAATACCTCACGCCCCTGGTCCCAACAGTGCGCGAGGATGTGCACGACCCGGATGCGCGCCGTCGTTATACTCGCGATGTGTATCGCTGGACACCTATGCGACCGGTTGAAAGCATGTTGCGGTTTTTGCCAACGCTGCGCACCGAACTTCCCCGGATAACTGCGCCAGCACTGATTATGACGTCGATTCACGATCATGTTGTGCCCGCACGTGATAGCCGGGAAATTTACCAGCACATTGGTTCCAAAGAGAAACATCTCGTTACCTTTCATCGCTCTTTTCATGTAATCATGAAGGATTATGATCGCGAGGAAGTTTTCGCCAAGACCACTGCTTTTATCCTGCGTCATGCCGGCGAGGCGAAAGCTCTTACTGTAAGAGGCGCCGACCGAACGGCGTCTTAAAATAGCTTAAGAGTAGAACAAGAGAACAGACCTTTGATACAAAGGTTTGTTTCGTGTATACTGATAACCTGGAAGAAAAACCATGTAAGGAAACATAAGACGTTGGCGCAAGAAGTAAGTAACCCACCAGACCCTAAAGATGAAGAGAAGCCACATATTTCAGAACCATTACCAGTTCAATCGGGACGCTTCTCCTCAACGGGTATTTTCATCTTGCTCGTGTTGATCAGTATATTGATTATCTCTTCTACGAGCCTGTTATTACCAAACCTGGTACAGGTCTACACGCACCCTGGCTCAGGTACGGCCGCGAGCCCTTCGGCAACAGCACAATCCACACACGCGGGTCCCCTTTCCCCAACGCCAGTCACAGACCAGAATGTGACTCCTACAGCTACTCCCCCTATTTTTACACCGAATAACACGACAGCACCCTCTTTACAACTGCCTTCAGGGCACGAAATTATTTACGAGCAGCAAAATAACATTTACATGATCTCAAGTACAGTGAGTGGAACGCCGCAGGTACTATCCACTCCTGGCTATATCTATAATCGGGCTGTGCGACCGATACTGACACCATCCGGTCAACTACTTTACAGCGGCAACGGTATTTACTTGATGGATATTTTTGGTGGCGCACCAGAAAAGATAGCGGCCCTTGCTACGAATCAAGTGATCACGTCATTGGCACTGAGCAGCGATGGGACAATGGTTGCCTGGAGTACCGAACCTGCCGGCGGCAATGGAGTTATTGATCTGTATGCAGGCTCGTTAGCCGCTCCTGGCAAAGTTTTTGAGCAATCGTCGTCAACCTGTCCTTGCTTTCGTATTTTTGCTTTCATGAACAACACGACCTTGCTGCTGACAGATGGCCAGCAAAGCCATGAGGCGATACAGTTTGGTTTGTGGGCCCTCGACGTAAGTAAACCGCTCAATACCACTCCGCAGCTTCTTTTAGATGGGAACTCGCCCCAGGGCCCATTGGCACTTGCCCCATATGGCAATGTATTGCTCTACTCGTCCTACGAAGGCCAGGTGCCTAAACCTACTGATGGCAGCGTGCCTGATGACCTGGCTGTACTCAAATATGCCAACAGCCTGAAAGTGACGACGCTCGACGGGCATCCTCTGAAGATGGATACCTCACATGTGCTGCTGGCAGAACAACATGAACTGCATAATAGCGCGGACTACCACTGGATCGAGACGCCTGTGTTCACTGTGGACGGTCATACGCTCATCTATGTCGAATTCTCTACAGAAGCGCAGCCCCCTTACGATCGCAGTAACGCATTGTTTATAGCTAAAATAAGCGGTTCAGGCAAGCAATTGCATGTCAGTAATGCACAGTTAATGGCAACCTCGAACGCCAATCTGCTTGAAATGGGACCCTGGTTCAACAACCATATTTTGACATTTTATGGGGATAACTCACTCTATGCTATGGATGTACAAACGGGTGCTGTGGCAACTATCGTTCAAACAGGTGCTTACGCGCGTATCATTGCAGTTCTTAGCCTCGGGGGTAGTTAATTGAGAACACGGCTGAGCCGCTTTCTTAAGCTGCTGGTTATTATTTTCTGTGTTGCCTATCCTATCGCAGTCATCGGTGTCGCCTTCAATGTGCGCCCTCCTTTCTCGATGAGCTGGGCAGCAAGTGTGCTTCTCATCCTCGAAGGAGTCATGGTAACAGTGGCGTGGATGGATGAATATGGACCACGCGGCCTGTTTGCCTCGCTCGTAATAGCCTTGTTCTCGTATGGCGTAGAGACTCTGGGCGTTCATACTGGTTTCCCCTTCGGCCCGTATCGCTACACTGACGTTCTCTTTCCCGTGCTGCCTGGAGGCGTACCCCTGCCAGTGATCTTTGCCTGGTTGACGATTATCATTGCAGTGCGTAGCTTGACCATTCGTCCACCGCTGCTGGTAGGTAGTCGTTTGAGTATAAGTATTGTGGTTTCCGCACTCTTAGCCACATTGCTAAACCTGGTGCTTGAGCCTGTAGCATTTCACATAGAGCGCTATTGGATATGGCTTGCTCCTGGAAATATAGCCTATTATGGTGTGCCGCTCATGAATTTTGTGGCCTGGTTTGTTGCCTCACTTGTGTTATTGAGCCTTGTTAATGTCATCCTGTTACGCGCTATTGCGTTTCTGGACCTGACCACGTTCTCTTCGCGGCTGCCTTTGAATGTACCAACCTGGCTGTATTTTGCAATTGTCTTCATGTTTGGCCTGGTCAACCTGACGCATGGTTTCTATCTTGCTGCCGGGATTGCCGCCTTAGCTATCATTTTGCCGATTGTATTGACGTCCCTTCCAGCTAACACCGCTCTTCCGATAATAGCAACGGATGGAATTGAGCAGGATCAAACATTCCAACGCAATCGAAAGAGGGTGAAGAAGGCAAGAAAAAAGAAAAAGCGGTAAAGCATGAGAGATACTGAGTAAAACACAAAAAAACGGGCGCTTCATGACGAAGCGCCCGTTTCCCTGTCAGTTTAGAACTGGCTGCGTTTCGTCCTTGGAATGAGTAGGATTGCGATAAGCATACCAGCAACGAGACCTGCAATGTGATCCCAGATGCCAATGTTCGCGGTACTAAAACCAAAGAAGAGATTGAGCCCCAACCAGAAGAGCCAGTTCGTGATGGCACCTCGTCCAAACGCGCCCATGTTCTGGCGGTTCACAAAGTAAAAAACGCCGAGGGCGCCGAAGACGCCAAAGATGGCCCCGGAGGCACCAGCGGATGGGATAATGCTTGATGGATCTAAGAAGTAGGTGAAGATACCACCAAGTATACCGGCTCCCAGGTAAATGACCAGGTAACGCCATTTCCCAAAGAAAACCTCGACGGCTGTGCCGATGAAGAACAGTGAAAGCATGTTCAGGCCAATATGTAAAATGTTAAAGTGAAGGAACATAGCGGTGAAGATACGCCAGACCTGTCCCTGTTGTACGAGAAGATTGACCTGTGCTCCTGCATTAACAATGGCAATAATGCCTTGCCCGGAATCGAAACTGATAGTTCTGGTTAATAGAGCGAGGATGACGAACACGATCGCATTGATACCAATGATGGTGTTGGTAACAAAGCGCGGATTCTGGCTGAGTGCGAAACGAGTGCGAATAACCTGTCGCTGCATGCCATTAGGACGCGACCAGGGTGGTATTGCCTCTCGTTGTAACATCCCATTACCCTCAGGTGAGCTGTCAGAACTACTGGCAGGTACTGGTGCATAACCTGGCGTAGAAACCGGTTCTAAAGGTGGAAAACAGTTATCGAAGTGCTGGCCATAGGATAGGCGTGCAGCACGCGCGCGCGCCAGTCCGGCGTCATAATCCTGTCCAGTAGCGCGCAGCAGGTAGGCGCGTAAAGCATGAACATACCCCGAGCCAGGGTCCAGGCTAATTGCTGCATCAGCATTCTGTAAAGCGCGATCATAACGGCGATCAAGCAAGTCAAGCAACGCTTGTGCTACGGTGCTTTCAAACCCACCTGCTGGTTCTAGCTCCTGTACTTTGCGACAGGCCATATAGACGACGCCATAAGAACCGAGCGCGAGATTCGCCTCCGCCAGTCCCAGGTGTACCATCGGGTTGTCCGGTTCAAGTTGTGCTGCGTGTGCATAGGCAATAGCTGCTTCGCGTCCCTGCCCTTGTGCCAGAGCCTGTTTCCCACGCTCAAGATAGGTCTGAATATCTGTTTGTGCTTCCAAAAGGTTACCCTCCAATGAATAAACGAGCGATGATTGCAAGTATAAGTGTACCTGCTATCGTCAATAGGGCCAAGGGCCAGCGGCGGGAAAGGCTATGTTTATCTACTAATGTATTGTCTTGTGTCAAGGTATATAGTGGAGTAAACCACCAGCCCAGCAGGCAGCCGCTAAGTAAACCACCTAAATGTGCATAATTATCTACATTGGGCACGAAAAAACCTATACTGAGGTTCCCCGCAATCACAATGATGAGCCAGAGGAGAGCAGGAATACCGCCTTTGCGAAACGCTCTCCGATGCATCAGTACGAAAACGCTATAAGCTCCTACCAGGCCAAAGATGGCGCCAGAAGCTCCAACACTAATTTCTTGCGGCATAAAGTAGAAGCTGGCAATGATACTAACAATGCCTGTTATCACATAGATGAGCAGGAAGCGCATATGCCCTACCAGCCGCTCCAGAAAGACACCCAGTACTGTCAGGTTGAGCATGTTCAAGCCCACATGCAGCAGGTTTGCGTGCAGAAATATCGGAGTGACAAAACGCCAGTATTGTCCCTGTATGATCAGGTCGTTATCTTTTGCGCCGAAAGCAATCAGGACATTGGAAAGGGCATCGTTGTCCCTGTCCTGGATATTGACAGCATTATTCATCACGGCAGCGATGATATCATGTGCATTGTGCGCACCAGTTGCGAGGGCAAACTGATATGCTGTAACGCACCAGATGATGATGGTGCCAGTAACCACGCCCCACGTAACCCAGGAGACGCGTGAGAGTCCATGTGCACTTCTATAGTGACTTAGCGCCCGCTGATAGCTCATCTGTGAACGCGTTGTGCGAGAGGCTGTATCATTTTCAGTATAGATTTTATCCACTCCAAAACCTCAAAAGAGCCCGACATCGATGGCGAGGCGAGTTATGTTTTGGCTTTTCGCTGATGTTCTTATCCTATACTACGTATTACGTTTCTGATATGAGAATGTAGCAACTTCTGTAAGTATTATAGCTGAATTGAGGTGAGCAGTGAGGCGAATAATGGCGGGTGCGAGTCCAACAGGATCGATGATTGTCAGAGATGTCACGAAAGCACTGATGGCAAAAGTTATCATGAAAAAGACCCTCAAATTACTGCTTACACTCTATCAGCTTGAGGGTCTAAACATGTTCAAACGAGAGCACTCTAAATAGAGTACTCTCCTGGCAGCATAGGTTCTACCACTATGCACGACGATAGTTACGACTGCGGCGGCGCCATAAGCCGTATGTGATGAGATGCCACAGGGCAACCAGGATGATTGCGCCAATCAATGCCCTGATGATGGGAACACCAAAGACATTAATATCGCCAATTCCGGTGATGATGATAACCTGAGTCATCAACCAGATGCCAACGAGGGCCGCAATAATCGCGCCAATGAAGCCAAGTGGCAAGCGCCAACCCACAATGGCTTCAGCTACCAGCCCGACGATAGCCGCGACAATCAGGTAAATGATGAAGTTCAATCCGAACGTCCAGACATGATCGCCAATTTTAATGACGACGCCATCTGCCATTACTGTACTCATTGCGAATAGGTGCAACATGTTTTCCTACATCCTCCTAATTTGATGATTAAAATGAAAGCTGTTTCATTTTACCGAGTGTAGTGATATATATGTAACTCACTCTAAGCCCAAGCATACCTGCAACTCTCTCAATGTACAAGTGAACAATAGAAAGTCTCAGATGTTTTTCAGTCAATATTCAGCTTTCTTAAGATTAGACAGGTATTGAGGGTTTCATTGGTTAAATGAGGGAGTACTTGTAGTCTATAAGTGGCTTCAATTCGTGTATAGAGTGGAATGTTCAATGATTTGCTATGCTGATGATAGCATATTAGCTATCAGTCTTGCTTATGAGTTATAATCAAGACATAGCAGTTCGAAAAAACTTTTTTTGAGAGAGGTGTGCAATGAAACGCGCATTGCGTCTGGCGGGCATTATTGGAGCTATTGTTCTGGTACTGCTCATTATCGGGTTTATTCTCGCTGCAGTATTCAATGTACTGCTCGATGTCCTCTACATTTTCCTGATCATACTGGCTGCCATTACTCTTATATCCACAGCCTTGCTAATCTACTCGGTACTTCTGCTCATTCAGACAATAGTGACGGTGCGGGATGAAATGAAGCCCTTGCTTGTATCAGTAAATCAGACTGCTGATTACCTCAAAGATACGGCGAAGACGGCTGGCCAGACTGCTACGACAATTAGCAGCACTGCTCAATTGACGAGTGATTTCGCGCTAGGGCCCACTATACGCACAACTGCGGCAATACTTGCCGGACAGAGGATGCTCCGCGTGTTTTTAGGCAAGGGCCTTGTGCGCAGCCGGGCTGAAGAGCGTCGCAGACAGCAGTGGGAGGCGATGCAAGCCAGCGCCGGAGGAGGAGATTAGCATGTATATCTTCCTGGCCAGTGATCCCCTGGCTACCTGGGGTTACATTGCGTCCATTATCCTGCTTATATACTTACTGGTGTTCATTTTGATAGGACTGGTGCTCGCACTTGTTTTACTGCTTGGGATGACCTGGGTGCGTGAGAAGATCGAGCTCATCAAGATGCTTCGGCCAACAGTTAACAGTGTGAATAAGACTGCGCAAGCTGCCATTGAAGGTAGGCTGCCGGAGGCAAAGGATGATGAGAATGAGGTTGTGAGGACGGCAGCGGAAATACCGGCTTATTCTCACAAAATTGAAACAAATGTTGAGCAGGGGAGTGATCGAGTGGCCAGCGCGGTCATTGAGTTTCGTGCTCGTTCTATGATGGCGAAAAGTATGCTCAAGGCCTTCTTTTTGCCTGGACTGGTACATCGTTCCCAATCGCAGCTTCAGGCGGAGGGCGCTGGCTTTAAAAGCCCTGGCTATCGTATCCTGGTAGAAGAGAAGGCTCCTGGCGATGAGCTTGTTGGCCCCGGTGAGGGGTATGCAGGTAGTATAAAGGCATCTCAACTCAAAGATGCTCCCGTTGACGTACCAGCATCTCCTCCTTCAAGCCAATAATAAAATGCGGCTACCCCTTAACTACATAGAACAGTTTGGGCATTTCCAGCGAAATGCCCGACTGTACCTCATAAGCAATGCGCTGAGCGGTGTTACAACAGGAATTCTCCTGGTCCTCTATAACCTCTATCTGGTTTCGTTAGGGTACGGTACTGATTTCATTGGCGTGGTGCTGTTTGTAGGAACGATAGGGGCCGGTGTGGCGATCTTTCCTGCGGGCATTTGTATAGATCGTTTTGGTGGAAAGAAAGTTCTGATCTGGTCAAATTTGCTCATTGGCTTTGCTGGAGTCGGACAGATACTCTTTAGAGAGCCACTCGCCCTGCTGGTCAGCGCTTTTATCGCTGGTATCGGCGCGGCATGTACAATTGTGGTGAACGCGCCATTTCTCTCTTTAAACAGTGCACCTGACGAGCGTTCACATCTATTTAGCCTGAATATTGCGCTGGGATTAGTAACGACCGTACTGGGGAATGTCATTGGGGGTGTATTACCAGTATGGTTCCGTAATACTTCCTGGTTGATGGCTCCATTGCCTTCCTGGTTAGGTCCGGTGCTGGCAGGTCAGCCGGACCCTCGCTCTTACCAGTTAGCTCTGCTCTTTGCCGGTGTAATCGCTATTCCCAGTCTTATACCCTTATTTATGCTGAAAGAGAACAAGACTCCACCTCGCTCTAACTTGAGTCCGGCTTTTCCAAGTTTGAACACCAATCTCCTCTTAGCTAGCAGGATATTTGTGTTTAGCCCTATTTTTCTATTGATCCTGGTGCAAGTGATGATCGGAGCCGGAGCCGGATTGTTCATTCCCTACTTCAATATTTATTTTGTACAGGGCCCGAAGGCTTCGCCGGCCCTCTTTGGCTTGTTGAATGGAGGAGCCACCGCCATTACAGCCTTGCTTACCCTGGTGGCACCGTGGTTAGCGAGGCGCATAGGTAGGATCAACTCGGTCGTTGTCACACAAGTGTCAAGTATCCCGCTCCTGATCACAATTGGATTAATCCCGCTCCTGCCTTTGGCTGCGACGCTCTATCTTTTCCGACAAGGACTAATGGACATGTCTACAGGGGTATTGCAAGTCTTCTCAATGGAAGCTGTTGCGGAAAGGTATCGTGGGATTGCAAATAGTGGGTACCAGGCAGCCTTTCTCGTCCCCTGGGCCTTGACGGCCCCAATTGGTGGTTTGATCATTGCTCATTTCGGCTATCCAGCAGTATTTATTAGCGGGGCACTGTGTTATTTGCTGGCATCTACTACGCTGTGGTGGAAATTTGGTCGTGGTCGAGAGAACCAATTTAAACGAGTTGGGGCAGCGGATAATGGAAAGGTAACCTCCCCGGAGGCAGAGAACTCACACTTGAATATCTCTTCGAACGAGATGCTGCGCTCCTGAGCACCGTACTGCACAAAGGCCACCATTTTTTATGGTGGTAACGAAAGGAGAGCCACGATCTCTCTTCGGGGTCGCGGCTCTCTTATCTCTTTCCTCTTACTTCTTGATGAGCTTGATGAAGATTATCGACAGTTCATACAGGAAAGACATTGATACGCCCAGGAAGATGGGGCTGTAAATGTCCGCTCCTGGCGTGATGAATGTCGCTGCAATCCACATACCGATATGGGAGGTAGCGCGTTTCCTTGTCAGGGTTTGAGAAGAGATGAGATCCACCTGGGCCAGAAACGTCAAGACCAGCGGAATCTCAAAGACAAGGCCAAAGGCGAGCATGAAAAATGTCACAAAGGTAAAGTAACTGCCAGCCGTGATCAGCGGGGCAAAACTATCCGAGGCAAACGCTATCAACCACTGTACCGGGTACTGTAGAACGAAAAACCCCACTGTAACACCTGCCGCGAAGAGGATCACTCCGGTGAAGATGAAGGGTATAGCGTATTTCTTCTCTTTGGCCAAGAGCCCCGGCGATATAAAGGCCCAAGTCTGGTAGAGAACCACAGGTAGAGCCAGAATGAAGCCAATTGCGACAGAGAGCATAAGAAAGACGGTAAAGCCTTCAGTAATTCCTGTCACAACAGGTTTACCATGCGTTAGTGCATCCGCCGCCATTTTCGGCAAAGGGAGTTCTAAAAGGGTAAGGATTGGTACCCGAAAGATAAAGGCGATAATAGAGCCAACCACGATAGCGATGATCGATTTAAAGATACGCCAGCGCAGTTCTTCCAGGTGTTCAATGAGGGTCATGGAAGAATCAAGGTCTTCCTCCTCGTCCTCTACGGGAT
>Ga0066662_10001326_pt1 | contig 11242 bp, 10 predicted proteins | sample GraSoiAngelo_111_FD_133939 | JGI IMG/M metagenome (GOLD analysis project Ga0066662, IMG submission 133939) | Grasslands soil microbial communities from the Angelo Coastal Reserve, California, USA - 14_0903_12_40cm | ecosystem: Environmental > Terrestrial > Soil > Grasslands | place: USA... | reverse complement strand
TTCCCGTTCGCGCAGAGACGTGACCTGGCCGAAGGTGATGCGGCAGAGCGCGGTCCAGCTCACCAGACCGATGACGACGACAATCACGCCGAGGCTGGGGCCGCGGATGCCGACCAGAGCGAGCGCCAGGAGGAGTGAGGGGAACGCCAGCATCACATCGGTGAAGCGCATGATCACGCGCTCCGCCCATCCCCGCCACCATCCCGCGATCGCGCCGAGGCTGACGCCAAGCAGAACAGCAAGACCGTTACCCAGAATGCTGATCGAGATGGAGAGCCGGGCGCCGTAGAGCAGACGGCTGAGAAGATCCCGGCCCTCGAAGTCCGTACCTAGCACGAACTTCGCGGTATGGCCCAGCGGGGCTCCGATGTCGCTGATGCCGTCATTGAACTGCGTGTTGGGATCGTGCGGGGCAACCAGGGGGCCGAACAGCGCGGCCAGCAGAACGCCGCCGACCAGCAACGCGCCGGCCCAGAATGATGGGTTCGAGCGCAAACCCGCCCAGGTGCGGCCGCGCCGGCGCAGGATGTCCACATCGTCTGCTTCCGGTTCGGCAGGCGGTAACGCCGGTCCGATCACCGTGCCAGAGTGTATTGATCGTAGAGGAACGGCCAGACCGGATGGACGAAGAAGTTCTTCACGCGGCTGGCATGGAAGTCATAGAAGATGTCGCAGTAGAGCGGAACCCAGGGTGCAGCGGCCATGACCAGGTTTTCAATGCGCCGGTAGATGGCGTAACGCCGGGCGGTATTCGTGTCGCCTCGAGCCTGGCCGGCAAGCCGGTCAACCCTCGGGTTGCAAAAGAAAGCGGCATTACTGCTGGCTGAGCAGGTAAGGATGGGATCCACGAAGTCCGATGGATCAGGGTAGTCCTGGCCCCAGTGGAAGAGGGTGAGAACGGACTTCCCGGGGGTGTAAACGGTGCTGTAGGCGGTGTCGGCCGAGACCGGCTTCAGGGTGAGGTTGACGCCGATTTTCCCGAGGTCGGCCTGGATGGCGTCCGCCACCTTGTCGGTGTCGGGCGACTCGATGAAGAGCATGGTGAGCTTGAGCTGCCCCGGCGTGTAACCGGCTCGCTTGAGCTCGGCGGCAGCCTGGCCGGGATTGTACTTGTAGTACGAGAAATGGGGGTTCGACCCGGGCATGGTCGCCGGAAAGATGCCGTTGACGGTGAAACCGCGCCGGTTGATCAGGCGAAGGATATGGTTCTTGTCGATCGCGTTGTTGAAGGCACGGCGGAGGGCAAGGTTCCCCTTGAAGGGCGCGAGCTGCATGTTCATGGCGATGTACCAGACGCCGATGTCCTTCGTGGGCGTGAGCTGCCGGGCGTAGGAGCCGGTGCGCAGGGCGAGGTAATCGGTACTGGTCACCAGATTGCCGGGGAGATCGAGCTGGTCGCGCTCGGCACGTAGAATCTGCAGGTGCTGGTCAACACCGAATTGGATCACGACACGGTGAACGTGCGGGATACCGGGCCGGAAGTAGTTGGGATTGGCAACCAGCACCATCTGCCGCCCGTGGGCCCAGCTTTGCAGGCGATACGGGCCAGTACCCACGACATGATCGGAAAATCGTTTGCCGTCACGGGCGGCGATCTCCCTGGGCACGGCGGCGGCGAAAGGCAGGGCGAGCACGTTCTCGAATGCGAGGTCGGGAGAATCCAAACGGAACTGAATGCCGAAACGCCCGAGCAGATGAATGCCCCGAATGTGCGCGGCTTTGCCATTCCAGAACGCAGCGGTGCCGCTCAGCGGGCTCCAGAACGGGCTCTGGTACATCGGACCGGCAGTGCGCTTCGCCAGTGCACGCTCGATCGAATATTGAATATCCGCCGAGGTGACTGTGCGATTGACCGGTGGGGCGAAGCGGACGTCATGGCGCAGCGTGAAGGTGTACCACTTGCCGTGAAAGGAGACCGTGGGCAACGCAGCGGCGAGGTCGGGCACGAGCTTTGTGCCGGCAACTCCGGGCTTGTTGGCGTAGCCGACGAGCGTGTCGAAGATCTCGTGCTCGCCGGTCCAGGAGAAGGGGTCATACCCTTGAGCCGGGTCGAGCGTGGTGAAGTCGTCATGGAACGCGGCGGTCAGGGTCGACGTCGACGCCGCTGGGCTGCCTGCGCTTGCCGTGCGCGGCCACAGTGTGCCGCTCGCGGCAACGACGGCGATCAGCAGGCATGCAGCCAGGATACGCAAGGCTCTCATCTTCTGTTCCTCCCTCGATACCCACAAACCTTGCGTCCATCATAGCTGTCCACAGGGAGACGGCTGCGGCGCGATGTCCCCGGCCGGCGCGGGCCCGGGACGCCGTCCGCCGAGCTAGACGGTGATGACGATCTTGGCCGGGGCGTGCCCAGTTTGCAGGTAACGGAAGGCCTCCGGGGTCCCGCTCAGCGGGTAGGTTCGGTCGATGACAGGAGTCAGCGCGCCGGACTCGACCAGATCCCTGAGTGCGAGTAGGTCGGGCTTGTTGAACTGGGCGATGAAGATGACGATCTTCTGACTGACGAACCGCCGCTGCAGGACTGCCCGGGCCATCTTCCGCATCGGACGTAGTAGCCCACGAGCGCCGTGCCCGCGCTCATGGCTTCCGCCCAGCGGGCAGATCGTACCCTCGGGCGTGGCCACTCGCCGGAGGGTGCCCAACGAGCGGTTGCCCACGATGTCGAAGACCACGTCATAGCGCTTTTCGCTACGGGCGAAATCCTCCCTGGTGTAGTCGATGACGTGGTCGGCGCCGAGGGAACGGACCAGGTCGATGTTTCGCGTACTACACACAGCGGTGACCTCGGCGCCGAGCGCTTTGGCGATCTGCACCGAAAAGGTCCCCACTCCTCCGGCAGCACCGTTGATGAGGATGGTCTGCCCAGCCTGAAGCTTCACTTTGTCTCTGAGACCCTGCAGGGCGGTCAATCCCGCGATCGGGATCGCCGCGGCCTGCTCGAAGGTGAGTCCTGCCGGCTTCGGCACCACGTTTCTTGCGCTCGCGTACTCGGCCAGAGCCCCGGGAGCGCCGCCGAAGACCTCGTCGCCGGGCCGGAGGTCGGTCACGTTCGCGCCGACTTCCTCGACCACGCCGGCAACGTCGGTCCCCTGGATCAGCGTGGTCGGCCGGCGGGACCGGTTCATCAGCATGACCATGAGGCCGCCGTGGAAGGAGTGGTAGTCGGCCGGATTGACGGAAGCGGCGCGGACGCGCACCAGCATTCGATCCGGGTCGATCGCCGGTCTTTCGACGTCTTCGAGTTTCAGCGTGTCCGGTGGGCCGAAGGCCCGAGCGACAATCGCCTTCATTGGGGGCGCGGACATTTCTCTCTCCCCGGTACCGGTCACCATGGTGGACGTAGCCGACATCTTCCGCTCCTTTTGCCGAGAGGTACGTACGCAGTAAGCGTACGGTGTAAGTGAATGGTGTAATTCTACATGTACGGTGTAAGCTTGTCAAGATGGGAATCCTGAGGAGGTGACCATGGCGGTGCGCGCCGAGCGCCGCGCGCCCCTGAACCGGGACCGCGTTCTGCATGCCGCCCTGGCCCTTGTCGACGAGGGCGGCGTGGAGTCGCTGTCGATGCGCAAGCTCGGCCAGGCGCTGGGTGTCGAAGCCATGTCGCTCTACTACCATGTGGCCAACAAGGACGAGATCCTTGATGGACTGGTCGACCTCGTCTGGAGCGAGATCGAGCTGCCGCCTGCCGAGGAGGACTGGGAAACTGCGATTAGGACGTTCGCGACCTCGGCCTACGGCGCCCTTACCCGGCATCCATGGGCATGCAATCTCTATATGTCCCGGCCCTCACTGAGCGCCCCGCGCATGCGTTACATGGAGTATCTCCTGGGACGGCTGCGCGACGCGGGTTTCTCTCCCGACATGACCTACCTCGCCTACCATGCGATCGACAGTCACATCCTCGGTTTTACCCTCTGGCTGCAGGGTCACTCGATTGATGAAAAGAGGGCGGCGCAACTAGGCGCGACCGTCATGCACCAGTTTCCTCGCGACGACTATCCGCGTATCTTCGAGCACATCGAGCAGCACCTCACCGAGGGCAGCCACAAGAATGTGAGAACATTCGACTTCAAGCTCGCTCTGATTCTTGACGGTCTGAAGCGGATTCCAGGTGCTCCGTCTGGACAGCGGCATGAGGAAGGGAAAGCGTAGCGCGCATGGTCCGATGGGAAGATCTCGAGGCACGCGTTCCGGATCTGGCCGCGGCGATTCGCGAGCGGTTTCAGGCACATCGCCATCACACCCTGGCCACGCTGCGCAAGGATGGGGCGCCGCGGATCAGCGGCACCGAAGTCGGTTTCGCCGACGGCGATATCTCCCTGGGGATGATGCCCGGCTCGGTCAAGGCGCTCGATCTGCAACGCGATCCCCGGATGGCGGTACACAGTCACTCCGAGGACCCACCCGAGGACCTGGCGGAGGCGAATCGGTGGAGCGGCGACGCCAAGCTTGCCGGTCGGGCCGTGGCGATACCCAGGCCGGATACACCGGGACCACCCGGCAGCTTCTTCCGCATCGACATCGAAGAAGCCGTCGTGACGCGGGTGGGCACGCCGCCGGATCACCTGGTCATCGAGTCATGGCACGAGGACATCGGATACCGGCGTCGGGAGCGGCGCTAGTCGTTACTCCCGCCAGGGGCGGACGGTCAGGTTCTGGACAAGGACGTTCGGCGGCTGCCGAACAACCTGCGCCACGAGGGACGCGATGTCCTCGGGGCGCAGCATGGTAGTCCGCTGCTCGGGCGTCGGCCGGCGTGGTCGCTGGTCGAGGAGGTCGGTGTCAATGTCCCCGGGCTCGATGGTGCAGGCGCGAATGCCGTGATCCGACTCTTCAAGATTGATGCAGGTGGCCAGAGCATTGAGTCCCGCCTTCGACGCGCTGTAGGCCGCGCCGGACAGCGCACTGGGCCGGCTGGCGGCGACCGAGGAGATGAACACAATCAGGCCGCGGCCGCGCGCGCGCATGGCGGGCAAGGCCGCGTGAACGCAATAAAAGGCTCCGGAAAGATTTGCGGCGATGATGGCGTCCCAGTTCGCGATGGAAAGGGCGTCAAGGCGCCGGTCCCGGACGTTGATGCCGGCGGCGTAGACCAGGACATCGAGGGAGCCGAGTGCCGCAAGCGCGGCCCCCATGGCCCGATCCGCTTCGCCAGAGCGCGCCAGATCGGCAGGGAGGGCGTGAGCGGCCCGACCCGACGCCCGCACGTCGCCGGCCAGGCGCTCGAGACGGTCAGCCCGGCGCGCGATGAGAGCCACATCCATGCCCAGATCGGCGAGGGCGCGGGCGGTCGCCGCGCCGACGCCGGAACTTGCCCCGGCGATAAGTGCCGTCTGGGGGTGGTTCATACAGTTGCACTGTACCCGGTCCGTAGAATCGAGGTATGAGAGCTCTGGTCTACACGGCGCCGCACGCGATCGAGATGCGGGACGTGCCCGATCCGTCACCCGAGCCCGGAGAGGTCGTGCTCCGGGTGCGGGCCTGCGGTATCTGCGGCTCAGACCTGCATGGCTTTCGGGGCAAGAGCCGAATTCGCGTGCCGCCGGCGGTTTTGGGGCACGAGTGTACCGGCGCGATTGCCGCTGTTGGGGCCGGCGTGGACACGCTGCGCGCGGGCGACCGAGCAGTGATCCAGCCGCTGATTGGCTGCGGCCTCTGCCGGTACTGCCAAACGGGCCGGTCGAACATCTGCCCGGAGCGACGTCTTATCGGGGCACATCTTCCGGGAGGCTTCGCCGACTACGTTCGCGTTCCCCGCGCCGCCGTTTACGCCATACCGGACACGCTCCCCGATGCCGATGCAACCCTGGTCGAGCCCCTCGGGAACGCGATTCATGTCCTCGGCCTTGGTGGTGAGGCGGCCGGCGGCATCGTCGTCGTGATTGGCGCGGGCACGCTCGGATTACTGACGGTGGCCGTACTGGGCTTGCGGGGGGCACGCCGGGTGATCAGTGTTGATCTCGATCCTCACCGACTCGAGGTCGCGCGCCGCCTGGGGGCGGATGACGTCCTCGACGCTCGAGACTCCGACCTTGCACGCCGGATGCTGGAGCTCACCGGAGGCGGCGCGGATCTGGTGGTCGAGGCCGTTGGGGTGGGCGCGAGCCGAACGACAGCGATCCAGGCAGCGGGACCAGGGGGGACTGTGGTTCTGCTGGGGAACGCCGAGTCCGAGAGCACGCTGCCGGTCAACGACGCCGTGAATCGCGAGCTGGTGCTGCGCGGGTCATATTCGTGCACCGATTCGGAGCTACGGGAGGCGATCGACGTCCTGGCCAGGGGAGGGATCGACACCTCGTGGGTTGAGACGGCGCCGCTGGAACACGGACCGGCGATGTTCGGCCGGCTGCATCGGGGGCATGACGCTCCGATCAAAGCGGTTCTGGTACCATAGTCCGCATATGCCGTGCTCGACTCAGTGGGAAGGGCCATCTCCAGCGTCGCGATACGCTTTGATACAAGGACCGTGGAGAAATCCCTTGACAGCTCATGCGCTGGGTTGGTAGACTGTTCATGCTAGTACCGACACGGCACGCACTGGGCCTTCGATTGCACTCGGTAGTCTTCCAGTTCTGCCCCAAGGTTGGCTAAGCTCAGAAAAGAGAGATTGGAAGACTTGAATTACACCGACCGAACCCTGACCTGCGTGCAGTGCAACAACGAGTTCACTTTTACTGCGGACGATCAGCAGTTTCATGCCGGGCGCGGGTATCAGGACCCGAAGCGCTGCCCGAGCTGCCGCGCCGAGCGCCGCAACCAGAGCGGTGGCGGAAGCTACGGCGGCTCCTCCTCCTCCTCCTCCTACGGTGGAGGGTACGAGAGCTACGACCGCCCGCGTCGCGAGATGCACACGGCCACCTGCGCCTCCTGTGGAGGCGAGGCCCGCGTACCGTTCGTGCCGCGAGGCGACAAGCCCGTCTATTGCTCGAACTGCTATCAGCCGGCGCCGCGTAGCTCCGGCTGGTAAGCGAGACTCGCTCGCACTGGGACAGCCTCCCTTAGGGGAGGCTGTCTTTTTTATGACCAGAGTGCGGCGACCCGCAGTTCTGGTATTTTGCAAGTGAATAGAGTGCGGTCAGCGGAGTAATTCAACCATCTCCGATGTCCCTGGCTTCGCACAGGAAGAAGGATGAAGATGCAGCAGGGGCAGGCGGAACTGCCGGTAGCGCGCGTGTCACGGCGGACACCACCCAAACCGATAGTGCAGCGCACGGCGACGCTGATCGTCGTGGTCGTGCCGTTCCTGGCGACCATTGCAGCCATCATCGGCCTCTGGAATCGGGATGTGGTACCGATCGACCTCGTCTTGATGGTGGGCCTCTATCTCGCCACGGGCTTCGGCGTAACCGTCGGGTTTCACCGCTACGCCACCCATCGCGGCTTCAAGAGCAACCCGGTCGTCGAATTCGTCCTCCTGGTCCTGGGCACGATGGCACTCGAGGGGCCGGTGCTGGAGTGGGTGGCGACGCACTGGAAACATCACCGCCTGGCAGATAAGCCGGGAGACCCACACAGTCCGCTCGAGGGGTTGTTCCACGCTCACATTGGCTGGATGTTCAACACCGAGCGCGGCAACCCGGAGCAGGATGCCCGGCATCTGCTCAAGGACCGTGTCGCCGTGTTCGTGAGCCGCACCTGGATCCCCTGGACCGTTCTGGGCTTCGTCATCCCGTATCTCATCGACGGCTGGCGCGGGTTCCTCTGGGGTGGATTGGTGCGCGTGTTCATCACGCACCATCTGACCTGGTCGGTGAACTCGATTTGCCATCAGTTCGGCCGGCGCAGCTTCGACACCCCGGATGAGAGCCACAACCAGTGGGTCGTCGGCGTGCTCGGGCTCGGCGAGGGCTGGCACAACAATCATCACGCCTTTCCCGAGTCTCCCTTCCACGGACTGCGCTGGTATGAGGTGGATCTCTCGGGCTATCTGATCAGAGTGCTCGAATGGACACGCCTGATCTACGGCGTACGGCGCGTGTCACGGGAACGGCTGGAGCGCAAGCGCGTCGCGTAGCATGGCTGGTGAGAAGCCAGTCACAGCGCGCATCATCTCTGCCCCGGCCGACGGCCCCCAGCGTTCCTTCCACCGCGCTGGTCCTTGGGGCGGTGATCTCGGTCCAGTGCGGGTCGGCCCTGGCCGCGCATCTCTTTTCCACGGTGGGACCGGGCGGCGCAGCCTTCTTGCGTCTGGCCGTGGGCGCGCTCGTCTTGCTCGCGGTCTGGCGGCCATGGACCGCGAGCCACGGCCGCTCCGAGTGGCTGGCGGCGCTCCTCTTCGGGATCACAACTGCCGCCATGAACCTGTCGTTTTACGCGGCGCTCGATCGCGTGCCTCTCGGCGTGGCGGTGACACTTGAGTTCGTCGGTCCACTGGGCCTCGCCGTTGCCGGCTCGCGGCGCTTCCTCGACCTGCTCTGGGTAACCTTCGCCGCCGGCGGAATCGTCCTGCTGGCGCCCTGGGGCGGCCTGCACCTTGATGCGGTTGGGATCGCCTTCGCCCTGCTCGCCGGGCTCTTCTGGTCGCTCTACATCCTGCTCAGTGCCCGGGTGGGGCGGCTGTTCTCCGGTGGCAGCGGCCTGGCGATCGCGATGGCAGCGGGAAGCCTCGCGCTGCTCCCGGTCGGAGTGGTCAGCGCCGGCGCTTCCCTGCTCGATGGCCGCGTGCTCGTTGTCGGTCTCGGCGTTGGCCTGCTCTCGAGTGTCATCCCGTACTCGCTGGAGATGGAGTCGCTGCGGCGCCTGCCCACGCGCGTCTTCGGCGTCCTGATGAGCACGGAGCCGGTCGTGGGCGCGCTGGTCGGGCTGATCTTTCTCGGGCAATTGCTTGATGTGCGGGCCGTGTTTGCCATTGTGCTGGTCACCATCGCCGCCGTCGGCGCAACGCGAAGCCATCACACCGTCCCTATAGCATAGGGACCCTGTGTCCTTTCGGCAATGGGCCCCGTAGTCCTTGCCCTTCTATAGGCTTCGGGTGCGGGCGCTCGCGTTCGGGCCCGACACGGCTCAATGCCTCACTTGGTGTAGAATAATTCGATAAATCTCGAATCTTTAATTTGGATCGAATGCCGACCGCCTCTTTCAGTCTTCAGATCGGTGTCGCTCCGGCCTACGAGCTCTTGCTCTCGCTTGGGGTCATGAGCGACACGCCTGGCCGGCACGCGTATGAGCTCGACAACTCCTGGTTCGAGCAGGCGAGGAAGGCGGCCTCGCCTGCCCTGCTGCAGCAGATCGATGCATTCTCCGGGACCGACATGCTATGGGCGCATCTGCTCAGCCTGGCCTACGAGGCGCTGGTCCCCGGCGATGTGCCGGCCTTTCTGAAGCACGTCGAGCAGACCGATGCCGAGGAGGTGCGGCTGCGCTTTCTGGGGTATTACGTGCGCCATCTCCGCCGGCTCACGCCTCCGGATGTCATCGCCGCTGCCGCTGCCGGCGACAGCAGGGCTCAGGCAGAGTTCCTGCGCACGTCGCAGCCAACCGACGAGGGCTGGCAGCAGGCTCTCCGAGCCGTGCTGCCGCTCGGCGCCGAAGAGACGAAGTATCGTCTCCTGGAGATCGCTCGTGGGTGGCACGAGCAGGTGTTTCGCGCCCAGGAAGCGTCGGTCATGCCGATCGTCGAGCGCGATGCCGAACGCAAGGAGGCGCTGCTCCGCACCAGTACACCGGAGCGGCTCCTCCAACTGGCTCTGCCGGGCTACGACTATCTGCCCGAGCCGGGTATCCGGCATGTCCTTCTGATTCCATCGTGGTTCGTGCGGCCGCAGATCTATGTGCTCGACCACGCGGAGACGAAGATCTTTGCCTGTGGCGTGGACGAGGAGACCCTTCGAGCCGGCGCCGACGTACCCAGTCCCCGCTTACTCCGTCTGGCCAAAGCGCTCGGTGATGAACGGCGGCTGCGCATCTTGAAGCGGCTGACCGCGGGTGACCGCACGCTGCATGAGCTGGCGGTTGCCTTTGGAGTAAGCGACACCACCATGCTGCATCACCTCATCATCCTCCGGGGGGCCAGGCTGATCCGCGTCCAGGGTGGATCGGGGAAGCGCTATCGATTGCAGCGAGACGTGCTGCCGGAAATGGGCCATCTGCTGGCAGAGTACCTGACGGCGGAGGAGGGGGATGTTGCTCACACACCATAGCGAAAGGAGAGACCCATGCGATACACACTCCTGGGAAGAAGCGGTCTACGTGTCTCCGAGCTCTGCCTCGGCACCATGACGTTTGGTGAGGACTGGGGCTGGGGAGCCTCGCGGGAGGAGAGCCGCGCCATCTTCGACTGCTTCGTCCAGGCCGGCGGCAACTTCATCGACACGTCCAACAACTATACAAACGGCACCAGCGAGCGCTTCGTCGGCGACCTCATTCACGGGGAGCGGGAGCGGTTCGTGGTGGCCACGAAGTTCTCCCTCACGACCCGGCGGGACGATCCCAACGGCGGCGGCAACCATCGCAAGAACATGGTGCAGGCGCTGGAGCGCAGCCTGGAGCGCCTGGGGACCGACTACGTCGACCTGTACTGGCTGCACATGTGGGACTACCTGACCCCGATCGACGAAGTCATGCGTGCCTTCGATGATCTGGTGCGCGCGGGGAAGGTATTGTACGCCGGCATCTCAGATACTCCTGCCTGGGTGATTGCCCAGGCGGACATGCTCGCGGGCCTGCGCGGATGGCCGCCGATCGCGGCCGTCCAGCTTCCCTACAGCCTCTCCACCCGCGACGCGGAACGAGAGCTGCTGCCTATGACGCGAACCCTGGGGATGACTGTCACCGCCTGGGATGTCCTCGACGGAGGGATTCTCACCGGCAAGTACAATCGCCCGACGGAAGAGCCGCGGCGCTACGATCGCGCGCCGGAGCGGACTCAGAAAATAGCCGAAGCGATAGTGGCAGTTGCCGGCGAGCTGAGCCGAACGCCGGCGCAGGTGGCGATTGCCTGGGTGCGACAACAGAGCGAGAACATCATCCCCATCCTTGGCGCCAGGACCGCGGCACAGATGGCCCAGAACCTCGGCGCACTGGAGCTCGAGCTGAGCTCTGACCACCTTCAGCGACTGGCCCAGGCAGCGCCGATCGACCTTGGGTTCCCCCGCTCCTTCCTGACCTCAGACCACGTGAAGGACTTGATCTTCGGCACAACGTTTCCGCGGATCGACGCTCCGGCAAGGCGCGCGACGGCATAGCGAGGAACGCACCGGGCCAGAGCGGAACGCTCGCGCAGGCATCAGGCACAAGTGTA
>Ga0066662_10001325_pt1 | contig 11242 bp, 1 predicted proteins | sample GraSoiAngelo_111_FD_133939 | JGI IMG/M metagenome (GOLD analysis project Ga0066662, IMG submission 133939) | Grasslands soil microbial communities from the Angelo Coastal Reserve, California, USA - 14_0903_12_40cm | ecosystem: Environmental > Terrestrial > Soil > Grasslands | place: USA... | reverse complement strand
CATTACACGCTGCGCGCTGAATTCAATCGCAACCCCTTCACCGGAGAGATGCAGTTTGACCTGAACTTCAACAGTTCGCTGATCTCGATGGAGCGGGTGCAGCAGATTGCCGGTTGCTACAGGCGTGTATTCCAGGCAATGGCTGAACAACCCAATGTGAACCATAACGTTGAGACTCTCTTCTTGCCTTCCGAACCTGCAATTGCGGCGTGCCAGGCAGGCGATGTTTCTGAAGCAGCAGTGGCGCAGCCGGTTCTTGTCGAGTTAGAACCGGAACAAGCTGACATTGTCACGGAAACAGCCGGGAACTCGCGCCTTACTCCCATGGAGGAGTTGCTTGGGAGCATGTGGAGTCAGGTGCTCGGAAAAGAACAGATCGGTCCCGATGACAATTTCTTTCTCTGCGGCGGTGATTCTCTTCTCGCTACCCAATTAATGCTGTATGTGCGCGCCAGACTGAAGATTGATCTTCCATTTCGAGTCCTGGTCGAGGAAGCTCCTACGCTGAGGACCTTTGCCATCAAAGTGGAAGAGGCATTGCGAGGCGGAGAGGGCCTCTCCCGTCCTCTCATGGAAGCTGTCCCGCGTGATCGGGTGCTTCCACTCTCATTTGCGCAACGGCGGCTTTGGTTTATCGAGCATCTCGAGCCCACTGTTTACCACATGCCGGCCGGAATCCGGATCAAGGGATCGTTGGATCGTGTGGCATTGAAGCGTACCCTCAATGAAATCATCCGCCGTCATGAAAGCCTCCGCACGACTTTCCACTTTGTGAATGGGGAACCGGTCCAGCGCATCTCTGGGGCGCTTGAGATTGAAATTCCGGTAGTTGATCTTTCTTCGTCTGCTTTGCAGGAGAGGGAAGCGGAATTAAAGCAATTCATTCAGGTCAGGCTGCGCCGTCCCTTCAATCTGGAAACCGGCCCGCTCATGAGAGTTTACCTGGTTCGCATGGCTGAGGAAGAACACGTCCTCTTCGCCAGCCTGCACCACATTATTTCTGATGGCTGGTCTATGGGGCTTTTCATAGCGGAAATCGTCCCGTTGTATGAAGCCTTTGTGTCAGGCCAGCCCTCTCCATTGCCGGAGTTGAAGCTGCAGTATGCCGATTTTGCTGTCTGGCAGCACTCCTGGCTGCGGGGACCATTGTTGGAGCGGCAAATCGCCTACTGGTGCGGTCAACTCAAAGGACCGCTTCCGGTATTGGATTTACCTCTGGACTTTTCTCGTCCTGAGTCGCAGCGCGGAGACGGCAGTCTCGTCGCAATTTCATTGCCGCCGGAACTCGTGCAGTCGCTCCGCTTGATCGGGAATCGTGAAGGTTGCACGCTGTTCATGACTCTGCTGAGCGCGTTTTATGTTCTATTCCATGCCCGGACCAGGCACGAAGATCTGATTGTAGGAACGGATTTGGCCAATCGCAGCTCGATCGAAACTGAAAAGATGATCGGGTTTTTCGTCAACCAGGTAGCCCTGCGTGCAAACTTGTCCGGCGATCCCAAATTTAACGAGTTGCTGGCCAGGGTACGGACAGTCGCCATGGAAGCATATCTTCATCAGGACGTTCCCTTTGACCGCGTGGTGGAATCGGTCAATCCACCACGCGAGAGAAATCGCACGCCTCTATTCCAGGTGAAGTTTGTTCTTCAGAATGCTCCCCATCCCAAACTGGAAATGGAGAACCTTCGCTTGACGGAACTCGAATTGGGAAGTGGCGCCGCGAAATTCGACTTGCTGATTAATGTTCTCCAGCAGAACAACGCCTTACGCATGCTTTGGGAATACAATTCCGAAATCTTTCGTGAATCCACCGTTTCCAGGATGGCGGAGTGTTACCGCACGCTGCTCGAAAACATCGTGTTCAATCCGGAACTGCGGCTGCATGAAATGGTGGCCGTTGTGCAGCAGATAGACCAGAGCATCCGCGAAAAGGACGAGCAGAAACGCCGCCATTCACAACGGGAAAAGCTCATCCAAAAATCCAAAAAAGCCCTGGTATGAACAAGATCTTCATGGAGCACAGCCGCAATTCGCTGCGGGCGAAGATCTCAAAAAAAAAATTTGTTTAGGGAACAAGATTTGTCTGAGGTGCCGCAAGGCAGCTCAAAGGAGGAAGCCATGACAATCTCAGCCAATAAACCTTCGTTGGGAAAACTAAGTGCCATTCAACCGCGCAAGGTTATGGCAGGCCAGTCGCTTGTGCGCGAGTCCTCATTGTTGCCGGGACAAAGATTCCCCATGGTTCTCGAGCCCTCTGCGACTGGAGTTGACCTGCTGGCGTGGGCCCGCGAGAGCCGTGGTTTCATCGAGCGGAACCTGTTGGAACGCGGTGGCATTCTTTTCCGCGGATTCGGGCTCCAGTCTCCTGCTGTTTTCGAAGAGTTCATCAATGTTGTTTCCGGCGAGGCTCTGGAGTACCGTGAACGATCATCCCCTCGGAGCGCCGTCGCCGGAAATATCTATACCTCCACCGAGCATCCGCCTGATCAGCACATCTTTCTGCACAACGAGAATTCCTATGCCGGTACATGGCCTCTGAAGATCTTTTTCTGTTGTGTAACAGCAGCCCAACAGGGTGGCGAGACACCCATCTGCGATGTACGTCGTGTCTACCAGCGCATTCCGGCTGACGTGCGGGAGCGCTTCGAGCAGACAGGTGTCATGTATGTCCGCAACTTCTCTGATCACATCGGGCTTTCCTGGAAGACCGTTTTCCAGACGGAAGACCGCGCCCAGGTAGAACAGTATTGCCAGAATGCTGGCTATGAGTTCGAATGGCGCGACTCCAACCGGCTGCGCACCCGGCGCGTTGCTCCTGCTGTGGCTACCCATCCTCAAACCGGCGAACGGGTATGGTTTAACCATGCGGCTTTCTTCCATGTGTCCACTTTGGAACCGGCTGTCCGCGATGCCTTGCGCGCGCAGTTCGCAGATGAAGATCTTCCGAATCAGACCTATTACGGTGACGGCTCTCCCATCGAGGATGCGGCCCTGAATGCGATTCGCGAAGCCTATCACGCCGAGACGATCAAGTTCCCGTGGCAGCCGGGAGATGTGCTGGCCTTAGATAACATGCTTGCCGCTCACGCGCGAACGTCCTACGTAGGCCCCCGCAAGATTCTGGTCGGGATGGCAACTCCCCACAGCAGACATAACTAAAGCATTCCAGGAGTAATCCGATGTCAAACCTTGCCGTTCCAGCCCTGGAAGGCGTAGCTCTCTCTTCTCAGCAGAACCACATCTGGCGGTTGCAGCAAGAAGCACACCGAAACCTGCGCACGCGTTTTGCCATCACCATGCGGGGTCCACTGGATCGCGCCTGTCTGGAAGCTGCGTGGCATCAGGTAGAAGAGCGCCACCAGATTCTGCGCACCTCCTTTGAGTATCTTCCAGGCATTAAGGACCCGTTGCAGGTTGTACAACCGCATGGCAGCAGTTTGAGCTTTGCTGATAAAAAACTGAACAGCGATGGCCCATTCCCGCCCGAACTGTTTTTAGAGATGGAGTCCGGCAAGAGCTCCGCTGATGGCAACCAGGTATTTGCCACCTTATATGAGGTCAATAAAAAGCGCCACATTCTGGCCTTCAGCCTGCCGGTTCTGCTCGCCGATGGCGAAACGGCCCGGATCATCTTTCAGGAGCTGTGCCGCTTTTATCAGTCCAATGGCGCAGAGCAGGAGGAAACCATTCAGTATGCTCAATTCTCCGAATGGTACAACGAATTGCTTGCCAGTGACGACATTGCGGAAAGCCGTTCCTGGTGGCAGCAGCGTGGAGAACTGTCGGCCACGGACTTTCCACTCAAACGTAAAAGAGATTCTGCCTCCAATCCTGCTTCAACAATCGAAATTCGGTTGTCACGTGACATGCAACGTCTGCTGGATCAGGCAGCGCGCAACCTGGAAACAACGGCTTCTGACTTTCTGTTTGCTGCCTGGCAGGTTCTCCTGTACCGGTTCACTGGACAATCGCCGGTGGTTCTCGGTTGCCTGGTAGATGGACGGAAATACGAAGAGCTTGATGCTATGCCGGGGTTGACAGCCAGATATCTGCCTGTAGCTTGTCCAATGGTCGGCCACTTGAGCTTCAGAGATGTTCTGAAGCAAAGCACCATTGAAAAAAAGAATGTTTACCAATACCAGGAAGGCTTTCCGGATGTATCTTCAGAAAGGCTCCCGGTTGTATTCGAAAGCTACACGCTTCCACCCGCCCAAACGATTGGCAAACTCACCTTCAGGCTTGCTGGCGTGGTCTCTGAAGTAGATCTGCCTAACCTGGTTCTTTCCTGCATCCAGGATGAAACCAGCATCGCACTGATTATCCGTTTTGATCCCGATGTATATGACTCCTCTTATGTCGGAAAGATCAGTGAAAGCTACCGGATTCTCATCGAGGCAGCATCACAGCTTCCTGACGTGGCTTTGGCAGAAATACCGCTGCTCAATGAGCCAAAGTTCTTGAAATGGCTGGAGCAAATTAACAGCCCGCAAAAGTCTTTGGCCGATATTACCTTTGTTCACGATGTTATCGCCCAGGTCGCGCAGAAGCAGCCCAATGAAATTGCAATGGAGGGCGAAACTGTTGCCATCACTTACGGCAAGTTGCTCACAGAAGCTGACGGTCTGGCCCGTCAACTGCGCGATCTGGGTATTGGTACAGAATCCATAGTGGCAATCCTGATGGAGCATTCCCCGGAATTGATTGCGGCCATCCTGGGGGTGTTGCGGTCGGGAGCCGCTTATTTGCCGATGGATCCGACGCTGCCACAGGAACGCATGGCGTACATGCTGGAAGACAGCCACGCCCGTCTTCTGCTCACGAAAGAATCTTTTGTTCCATCGTTGCCTGCGGGCCGCCCTGAACTGCTGCTGGTGAAACCTGATTGGGAATCGCCCGCAGCCAAGGACCCTGGCGAGAGCCGCCTGAATCTTGCCCCCGAGAATCTTGCCTATCTGATTTACACCTCCGGATCAACCGGCGCGCCCAAAGCCAGCATGATTACTCATCGCGGTCTCTCGAATTACATTCAGTGGGCAATCCAAGCTTACAGTGTGGAGCAGGGAACAGGAGCGCCCTTGCATTCATCCATTGGATTTGATCTTACCGTTACCAGCGTTTTTGGGCCGCTTATGGCCGGAAAGAAGATTGTGCTCACCAGCGTGGAGGGCCTCTCAGATTGCTTGCGCACGCATGACAATTTCAGTTTATTGAAAGTTACACCGGCTCATGCGCGCATCCTTGGCACGCAACTGTCACCTGCTGAAGCGGCCGGCAAGGCTCGCTATTTAATTCTTGGCGGTGAAGCGCTCCGCCCCGGTGATATCGCCTTCTGGCAGCAACATGCGCCGCAGACTGTATTGATCAACGAGTATGGCCCCACAGAAACGGTGGTCGGCTGCTGCGTGTATCAGGTAACCGGCGCTCTGCCGGAGGGCGACGCGGTTCCAATCGGCAAGCCTATCGCGAACACCCGGATGTATGTCCTCGACCACGATCTCCACCCTGTTCCAGTTGGTGTTACCGGCGAGATTTACATAGCAGGAGAGGGACTGGCCCGTGGTTATTTGAATCGGCCTGAGCTCACCGCCGAGCGTTTCTTGCCCGACCTGTGCAGCCCTGTTCCGGGAGCGCGCATTTATCGCACCGGCGACCTCGGACGCTATCTCCCGGATGGAAATATTGACTGCCTCGGCCGCACCGATCACCAGGTGAAGATTCGCGGTTATCGTGTCGAATTAGGTGAAATTGAATCGGAACTGGGAAAAATCCTCGGAGTCGGACAGGCATGTGTGATTGCCCGCAACACCAACCGGGGTGCTCAGCTAATCGCTTACCTGGTGGCTGCCGCTGGCGACGAACAGAAAACCATTCCCGTCAGCGAGCTTCGGGAACATCTTTCCAAATATCTCCCTGAGTACATGGTTCCGGCTGCATATGTCTGGCTGCAAGAGCTTCCGCTCACCACCAATGGGAAAGTTGATCGCCAGGCCCTGCCTTCGCCTGATCAGGCGGGAACGGAAACCGGAAAATATACCGAGCCACGGACCCTGGAAGAACAAATTCTCTGCGGAATCTGGAGCCAGGTACTTTCGTTGGAGCGCATCGGCATTGATGACAATTACTTCACGCTGGGCGGTGATTCCATTCGCAGCCTGCAAATCATTACGCGAGCGGCGGAACGCGGCATGAAATTTACGGTGGGTGATCTCTTTCGACACCAGACGGTACGTGCTCTTGCTCAAAACCTTGAAAATCTGAAAGTCGCTCCTGAAGTAAAAGTCGGACCTTTTTCCCTGATTACCGCCGAAGACCAGCGTCTACTTCCCGAGGATGCTGAAGCTGCTTATCCGCTCACCCGTCTGCAGGCGGGAATGGTCTTCCATCGTGAGTTGCATCCGGAGTCGGCTGTATATCACGATATTGGGACCTTCCATTTGCGCATACCTTTGCGAGAGGAACTCCTCAGGGAAGCGATAGGGCACGTCTTCGCCAGACATCCGGCTTTGCGCACTTCCTTCGATCTGGTGCGTTACAGCCAGCCTTTACAGATCGTTCATCGCGAAACTCCAGCCCCCTTGACGGTGTCTGATTTGAGTCACCTCGATGACCAGGCTCAGAGATATGCTCTTGAAGAATGGATAGAGGCTGACAAGCGCCGCCCATTTGACGTCACTCGGTATCCGCTGGTTCGCTTTCATGTGCACAAGCGCTCCACGGAAACGTTTCAGTTTTCGCTCTCCTTCCATCACGCAGTTCTCGATGGCTGGAGCGATGCCAGCATGCTCACCGAAATTGCCAACCATTATCTGCATGCATTGCGGGGAGAGACTTTCGAGCAGCCCCCGCTGCAAACCCAATTTCGCGATTTCGTTTTGCTGGAGCAGCAGGCCATCGCTTCCCAGGAACACCGCCGATTCTGGCAGGAGCGCCTGGAAGGTAGCGAATTCATCCGGGTACCCCGCTGGCAACCGACTCCCATTGGACAGAAGCGCGGAATTGGCTTCTGCGAAGTCGAAGTTTCAGACGAGCTTTCCAATGCCCTCAAAAGTCTTGCCTTGTCTGCGGCAGTTCCCATCAAGAACGTTCTTCTGGCGGCACACATGCGTGCTTTGGCCATGTTGAGCGGGAATGCCGATGTCACAACTCTCCTGACTTCTGTAGGCCGGCCTGAAACACCCGATGGCGATCGCGTCTTTGGTCTTTTCCTCAATAGCACTCCGTTTCGCATGAAACTCTCCGGCGGAAAGTGGCGTCAGCTTGTGGATCAAGCCTTTGCCCTGGAAACGGGGGCTGTCTCCTTCAGGCGCTTCCCCATGGTGGAAATCCAAAAGCTGTTGGGGCGCGACCAAATCTCTGAGACCGGATTCTACTTCACCCACTATCACATCTACCACGGCCTTGAGGAATTTGAGCAGTTTCAATTGCTTGAGCATTATTACTATGAAGAAACAAATATCACGCTGCTGGCCAACTTTGCCGTCGCCTCATTCACCGATAAAGTGCGGTTTTATCTCACCTGTGATCAAGCCGAAATCGGTAGCGAACAATTAGCTGCCGTTGCCGGGTACTACCACCGCATCCTGGCTGACATGGCCATGAATCCCGATGCCCGTTACGATGCGTTGAGCTTTCTCTCCACGCAAGAATATGAATCAGCGATGGCTGCGGCCGGACACTGCGAAGCTCAGCCCCAATACGAACCCTGGGTTCATGAGCAGTTCTCCGGCCAGGCTGTGTTGACTCCTGATGCCGTTGCTGTCTCGGATGCCACCGGACATTTGACGTATAAGCAACTCGACCAACAATCCAACCAGCTTGCTCATTATCTTCGTTCACTGGGCGTGCAATCAGAGGCCGTGGTTGGACTCTTTCTGGAGAGGTCTCTGGATCTTGCCGTTTCTGTGCTGGGTGTGTTGAAGGCAGGCGGAGTTTATCTTCCGCTTGATCCTGGATATCCCCGGGAACGCCTCGATTTCATTGTTCGTGATGCTCGCCTACAGGTTTTGATTACGCAGCAGAAATTCACCCAACGGTTTGCCGATCTATTATCCGCGGTTAGCATTTTTTATATAGATGTTGATCTCGGCTCGCTGCCCCATTCCACGCAGGAGCCGCCCCCGTCGGCCATCTCTGCTGAAACTCTGGCTTACGTCATCTACACCTCAGGTTCAACCGGCCAGCCCAAGGGAGTGATGATTTCTCACGGCAACCTAGCGAACTATATCTCCTGGTGTAAAGCCAATTACTTGCTGCCGCAAGGCAAGGGATCTCTGGTGCACTCCTCTATTTCCTTTGACTTGACCGTGACTTCTTTGCTGGCGCCGCTGGCAGTTGGACAAACATCTGCTATGGTGGCTGACGCAGCCGGCATTGAGTCGCTTGGAAATGCCTTGCGTCACAATCGTGATCTCAGCTTCGTAAAGCTGACTCCCAGCCATTTGCGTTTGTTGCGGGAGCAACTTCCTGAAGACCATCTCACCGGACACACAAACTCTTTGATCATCGGCGGAGAAGCTTTGCACTGGGATGATATTCAGCACTGGCATGGCGCCGCGCCCGAATGCCGCATGATCAACGAATACGGGCCCACGGAAGCCACCGTCGGGTGTTCGGTGTTTTCTCTTGAAGGAGCAACAGCCGCCCATGCTGGTGATGTCCCCATTGGCCAGCCAATCACCAATGCCACTCTCTATGTTCTCGATGAATTTCTACAACCTGTGCCCATAATGACTCCCGGTGAACTCTTTATTGGCGGCCTCTGCGTAGCCCGCGGCTATCTCAACACATTCGACCTCACGGCCGAAAAGTTTATTCCCGATCCTTTTTCCTCCATTGGCGGCGCCCGTTTGTACCGCACAGGCGACTTGGGAAGGCGTCTGACTGACGGCAATCTCGATTTCCTCGGACGCCGTGACTCTCAGCTCAAGATTCGCGGCTTCCGCATTGAACTGGGGGAGATTGAGTCGATATTGAACGGGCATGAATCAGTCGCGCGCGCTGTTGTGCTCGCCAAAACTTTCCAGAATTCAGACCGGCAACTTGTTGCTTATGTTGTCCCTGCCCGCTCCACCATGAACACCGATGAGTTGCGCTCCTGGCTGCAGGGCAAACTGCCGGATTACATGGTCCCCGCAGTCATTGTGCCCCTGGAGAAGCTGCCGCTTACCCGAAATGGCAAAATTGACCATGCAGCCTTGCCTGATCCGGAAGCCTCTCGCGCTGCCGGCTTGCCTGAATTTGTCGCTCCGCGCATGCCGGAAGAGCAAATACTGGCGGGCGTATGGGCAAAGGTACTGAAGGTTGAGCGCGTAGGGATTGATGATGATTATTTCGCCCTCGGCGGCGATTCGATTCGCAGCATCCAGACTGTCGCGCTTTCGCGTGAACGCGGGTTGCAGTTTACCTTGCACCAGCTTTTCCAGAATCCCACAGTTCGCCGGCTCGCGGAATCATTGCGCGCGCAGCAATTTGGCTCTGCTGAGTTTCCGACTACCACGCCCTTCAGTTTGATTTCCGATTCCGACCGCGTCTTGTTGCCTGCTGACGTAGAAGATGCTTACCCCCTGAGCCGGATGCAGGCCGGCATGCTCTACCATCGCGAGCTTCATCCAGATGCCGCCATCTATCACGACGTCATGAGCTTCCATGTGAAAGCGCCCTTTCGCCAAGACCTTTTAGAGCAGGCTATCAGCCGTCTTTGTTCGCGCCATCCTGCCTTGCGCACCTCGTTTGACCTCTCTCACTATAGTGTTCCGCTGCAGCTTGTCCATTCCTCTGTTCGCGTACCGCTCGCGGTCGAAGACCTGCGCGGCCTCGGCCGCGACGCTCAGGAGGCTGCCATTAACGAATGGGTCGAAAAAGATAAGGTGCGCGGCTTTGACGTTTCCCAAGCCCCGCTCCTCAGGTTCCAGATACACAGGCGCTCCGATCAGACCCTCCAGTTTACGCTTTGCTTTCACCACGCCATTCTCGATGGGTGGAGTGATGCAACCCTGCAGACGGAGCTCGCGCAAAGCTATATGTTCCTGCTCTATGGAGAGGAGCCACCATTTATTCCTCCACAGACCCGATACCGGGAGTTCATTGCCCTGGAGCGGGAAGTCCTCAGGTCTCCTGAAGCCCGGGATTTCTGGCTGAAGAAGCTGGAAGGGGTGGAGCCCATCGTGTTGCCACGGCCAAACCAACCGGTAAGCGGCCCGGCGGACAAACGAGGTGTGTTCCGTGTAGATGTTCCCATACCGCCGGCTTTGTCGGAGCAACTGCAAAAATTCGCCCTGTCAGCGGCAGTGCCGGTCAAAACCGTCTTGCTCGTTGCGCATTTGGCAGTTATGCAATGGGTTTCCGGAAACAGTGACGTGCTGACCTCGGTGATTGCCAACGGAAGGCTTGAAACAGTAGACGGCGACCGTGTCCTGGGGTTGTTTCTAAACAGCACCCCATTCCGGATGACGGTTGGGGCCGCCCGCTGGACTGATCTGGTCAGGGATACATTTGTCGGCGAACGGGAAATCCTTCCGTTCCGGCGCTATCCACTCTCAGAGCTCCAGAAGCTCTTGAAGCGCCAGCGTCTTTCTGAAGTCGTTTTCTATTTCACTCATTACCACATTTATAACCAACTCCAGCGATTTGCGGAATTGGAGGTGCTTGAGGACAAGCCCTATGAGGAGAGTAGCTTTACTCTCGTCTCCATGTTCAGCGTGAATCCGTTCACCAATCGGGTAGCTGCGCAATTGTGTTGTGACCGCACCCAGGTGAGCCAATCCTTTGCCGAGCTAATGGCGTCCTGGTACGCGCAGGCCTTGACCAGCTTTACGGCAGATCCGGAATCATGTGTGGCTCCATCACCTGCCTTGTCGCCTGAGCAGCGCCATACCGTGCTCTCAGTCTGGAGCAACAACCGGTACGGCGATCCGCATAATACAACGATTGTCCGGATTTTCGAAGAGCAAGTCCGGGCGAATTCGTTTGCCACAGCTTTGGTTTCAGATGAGCAGGCACTGACTTACGACGAACTGAACCGCCGGGCCAATCAGGTGGCACGCTGGCTGGCCCGCCAGGGCGCAGCAACAGAGACGCTGATTGGCCTGTGCATGGAGCGTTCTCTGGAAACCTGCGTTGCCATGCTTGGCATCATGAAGTCAGGCGCCGCATACGTGCCTCTTGATCCGGCGGATCCAGCGCCACGGTTGGAATTCCTGATCAAAGATAGTGGTGTATCTTTTGTGCTTACTACTGAGAAGCT
>Ga0066662_10001322_pt1 | contig 11256 bp, 8 predicted proteins | sample GraSoiAngelo_111_FD_133939 | JGI IMG/M metagenome (GOLD analysis project Ga0066662, IMG submission 133939) | Grasslands soil microbial communities from the Angelo Coastal Reserve, California, USA - 14_0903_12_40cm | ecosystem: Environmental > Terrestrial > Soil > Grasslands | place: USA... | reverse complement strand
CGAGGTCATCATAGGCCAACGGCGCCAATACGATCTCTCGTACTGTAGCGCCTGCTTGACGGATCGCATCGATCTTGCGTGTGAGGGGATGCACTGAATCGACTTCATTGTCTCGATAAGCGCGAATCAGCAGCAAATACCTGATATCCGAGTGAACAAGAAGGTCCTCGAGCAGATGGAGCGTTGCGACATCGACCCACTGCAGATCGTCGAGGAACAGCGCCAGCGGGTGCTCCGGACGCGCAAACACGCCGATAAACCGGCGCAATACCGTCTGGAAGCGGCGCTGCGCGTCAAGCGGCGACAACTCGCTAACCGGCGCTTGTCTGTCCACGACCAGCTCAAGCTCGGGAATGAGATCTACAATCAAGAGCCCATTCGAACCCAGTGCGTGGCGAAACGCCTCGCGCCAGACCTGGAGTTCTGCTTCGCTCCTGCTCAAAATTTGCCGGACGAGACCTTGGAACGCCTGCGCTAGAGTGGCGTACGGAACATCCCGCTTGTACTGATCGAACTTTCCTGCAGCGAACAGGCCGCGCGGCGGAACGAGGACCTTATGTAGTTCATTCACGACCGAAGATTTGCCGATGCCCGAATATCCGGAGACGAGCACGAGACGGGGATTGCCGGTGATAACGACCTGGTTGAATGACTCAAGGAGGTCGGCAACATCCCGAGAACGGCCATACAGTTTCTCGGGGATCATAAACCGGGCTGCAAGGTCGCGCTCGGCTAACGCGAATTCATCGATGCGGCCACGCATTTTCCATTCGGCGTGGCATCGCCGAAGATCGTGCCCGACGCCCGCCGCGGTCTGGTAGCGATCCTCGGCGGTCTTAGCCAGCAGCTTCATAACAATCCGCGAGATCGGAGGTGGAATACTTTCTAGCCGCTGGTGTGGCGGCATCGGCGTTCTGGCGATGTGGGAATGAATCCATTCCATCAGATCGCCGGCAGTGAATGGCAGCGCGCCCGTCAGCATCCGGTAGAAGGTCACACCGAGTGAATAGAGGTCGCTTCGGGAATCGACCGAGCGGTTCATCCGTCCGGTCTGTTCGGGCGCCATATAGGGCAATGTGCCAGCGATCATCTCAAGCGGCGTGGGCGCCTGACGTTCGCGCGGAAGGCGCGATGCAATTCCAAAGCCGGTAAGCCGCACCTCACCATTCGCGGTATTCACCAAGATATTGGCAGGCGAAATGTCCTTGTGGATGAGGCCGTGCTCATGAACCTTGCTCAGCGACGCAACAATCCCGATCGCAATGGGCAGGAAACGTCCGACATCCATCGAGCGGCTGAGCATTCCTCCGAGGAACTCGCCGCCGTGATCCTCAAGCACCAGAATGCTTTGACCGCGATCTTCCACGAGTTCGAGCGGCAGCGCCGCCCACCTTTTGTCGAGTTCGTGCCTCAAGGAGTATTCGTGGTTCAGGCGCTGAACGATGGTTCGTGTCGGCTGTTCAGAGGTTGCACGCACTATCAGCACCGTGTCGCGTCCACCTCCCGCGTTGTTGCGCCGCCCTCTGCAGAAAACAAGCCCACCATCTTCTCGCAAGACCTGAAGGTCATCGAGCCCGCACAAGAGGGTAGTCTTACGCACAGTCGAGAGATCCACGGTTAGCATCTCACAGGTCAGCGCCGAGAGTCGTTCTCGGACGACGCGAACGGAGTGGGCCACGGGATGCCGAGGACAGCCTGGCTCGCCCAGGCGCGCCGTATCGCTTCTGCGACGCTACCGAAAGGGAGCAAATGTAAACCACTCATACGTTGGTATGGTTTGCCCTTCCAAAGGTTGGATAGCCAGGCGCTTGGGAGAACTCGAAAACTCTTCAGGATTGAGCGTAAGAGCGGCGGGATCGTCAGATCGCTGTCTGCTGAATTGCGTTCGTCGTGATCCAATCTGTACCAAGGGGATGGTCGATATGCTGCAGCTCCGCCTCATCTTTCTTGCATCCATTGCGGTTGCAGTTGCGCTTCTCCCGCATCCGAGCGTAGCTCAAAAGAAATACGACACCGGAGTATCCGACACTGAGATTAAGATCGGCAACATCATGCCCTATAGCGGTCCGCAATCGGCTTATGCGCAAATCGGCCGCACAGAGGCCGCCTATTTCAAGATGATCAACGATCGCGGCGGGATAAACGGGCGCAAGATCAATTTCATCAGTTACGACGACGCATGGAGCCCACCGAAGACGGTGGAGCAAGCACGCAGGCTCGTCGAAGACGACGAGGTGCTGTTGATCTTCGGAGGTGCGGGAACCCAGACCAACAACGCAATCCAGAAATACATGAACCAAAAGAGGGTGCCGCAGCTGTTCGTCGCGAGCGGAGGAGCAAAGTTCGGCGATTACAAAAACTTTCCATGGACCATGGGTTGGTTGCCGACGTACGAGGCCGAAGGACGCATTTACGCGAGGTATATCCTGGATCATCTGCCGCATGGCAAGATCGCAATTCTCTATCAGGACGACGATTCGGGTCGCGACTATCTAAAGGGCCTGAAGGACGTGCTCGGCGAGGCGGCAACCAAACGAATGATCGTGGCCGAGATTTCCTACGACCTGAGCGAGCCGACCGTAGACTCGAAGGTGGTGGCACTGAAAAGTTCGGGCGCTGACATCTTCTTCGACGAGGCTTCGCCGAAGTTCGCCGCTCAAGCGATCAAGAAGGCGGCTGAGATCGGCTGGAAGCCCACCTTGTTCCTGGCCAGCATCTCAAATTCGGTGGGGGCGGTGCTCAAGCCTGCCGGTCTGGACAACTCCCAGGGCATCATTTCCTCGAATTATCTCAAAGATCCCACCGACCCGACCTGGAAGGATGATCCCGCCATCAGGGAATGGTCGGCGTTCATGGACGAGTATTTCCCGCAAGGCGACAAGAGCTCGATCTTCACAGTGTACGGCTACGCGAGCGCACAAACGCTGATGCAGGTGCTCAAGCAGTGCGGTAACGATCTAACGCGCGACAACATCATGAAGCAAGCGGCGAATCTGGCACATTTCGAACTTGGCCTTCTGCTGCCGGGCATCGTGATCAATACCAGTCCGACCGACTACTACCCGATCGAGCAAATGCAATTGTCGCGTTTCAAGGGCGACCACGGCGAACTGTTCGGCAGGCCGATTTCGGGTGACACCGGTACAGAATAGTGGCGGGATCGGGGCGCCGCATAGCAGATGATCCCGACGCGAGAGGTCATCAGTTCGAAAAACTCTCGGCAGCAAGATGAGCATCTCGAGTTCCCATGCAGATTGTGACGGCGAAGGCGCGTTCCTGTCGAAAGCCGCGCCGGCAGCTCGCGAACTGGGTCTTTGCTTCACGCTCATCGGCATTTCCGTCCTTGTCTTTGTGGCCTGTGTTCCTTACGTGCGTGTTCAGCTGGCCCCCTCGCCCGCCTTTGTTGCTGTCTACAATGCCTTGTCCACCTTCAATGACTTCACGACTGCGGTTATCCTCTTCGGCCAGTTCGGTATCCTGCGCTCGCGTGCGCTGCTGCTCGTCGCAAGCGGATATCTGTTTGCCTCACTAATGAGTGTCATTCAGGTTCTGGCATTTCCGGGTGTCTTCGCGGGAGCCGGCTTGCCCGGAGCAGGTCCGCAAACCGCGCTGTGGCTCTGCATATTCTGGCATGGTGGCTTTCCGCTGGCCCTCATTGGCTATGCACTGTCCGACGACCGCGAGGTTCGCCTCTTTCCACACGCCGCGATCGCGACGACTGTCGCCGTTGTCATCAGCGCCGTCCTAATCTGTTGGTTCGCCGCCACGTGGGGCGCCCAGGATGCGCGACTTCTTCCACCATTATTGGACGCTGCCGGCTTTACGTCCTGGCAGCGGGTAGTCAATTTGGTCGACGTCATACTGGCCGCTGTGGCATTCATCTTATTGTGGAGGCGTCATCGACAAAGTCTCTTGGATCTTTGGCTGATGGTCGTCATGAGTTACTGGCTTTGCGACATAGTTTTGAGCTCATACCTGAACGTCACTCGTTATGATTTTGGCTTTTACGCGGGGCGAACCTACGGAGTTCTGGCGGCAAGCTTCGTCCTCGCGGTTTTGGTTCTGGAAAACTCACGGCTTTATAGTCGGCTTGCAACCGCTGCGAGCCGATTGAGGGAACGCGCCGCCGAGCTATTGCAGGCAAACGAAATTCTGCAAAGTGAAATCGCTTGCCGGAAACGCGCCGAAAACGCGCTACGAATTGCGCAAGCTGAACTCGCGAAAGTAAGTCGGATAACTTCGATGGGAGAGCTGACGTCGTCTCTCGCGCATGAGGTAAATCATCCGATTGGTGCAATGATGATAAATGCCGAGACTTGCCTACGCTGGCTTTCTCAAGAGAACCCAAATGTTGAGAGAGCCCGCACAATCGCAAACATGATCGTGAAGGATTGTGCACGTGCGTCAGAGACCGTCGCCCGCATACAGCAGCTTTTCCACAACCGCGCCATGCTTCGCGAGCGGATTGACGTAAATGACGTCATTCGAGAGATGATTGGCCTGTTAGACAGCGAGGCCGCGCGCTTTTCCGTGTGCATCCGCACGGATTTGATGGAAAATCTCTCCCTGGTCTGGGCAGATCGCGCGCAACTGAAGCAAGTCTTGATGAACCTCATGATCAACGGCATGGAGGCCATGAGCCACGGAGACGGTCCTCGAGAACTTTTCATAAAGTCGGAACAGGCGGAGGGCAGACAGATCGCGGTGTCCGTTAGAGACACCGGCGTCGGGTTGCCACCCCTGCCATTTAATCAGATTTTCAACTCGTTTATCACGACTAAACCTCATAGCGTCGGCATTGGCCTGTCGATCAGCCGCTCGATCATCGAAGATCATGGGGGCCACCTGCGGGCCACCAAGAATTCGTCGCGCGGCGCTCATTTTGAGCTCACTCTGCCCATCTGAGCCGAACCCAATTGACGCGGCTTCTTGAAGCCTCAACCACGGGCCTTGGAACACAGGTAACCATCATACCATTGTTTTGCTCGATTACCGCCTTGTGATGATCGATCTGGCGGTGGCGTCTGACTAGGTTGGATGGCACAGCTTGATGGAGAGTGTCATGACCGAGAAATCTCAAAGGGTTCCAGTAATTTCGGCAGTCGCATTCTTCCTATTGGCATCAACAAGCCAGCCGGAGTGCGCACACGCGGGACCTATCGCACCCAAGGGGCACTATTGCTTGGCATACGATACGGGCGGCTCTGATTGCAGCTTCACGAGCTATCCGCAGTGTTTAGCCGCCGCATCCGGCATCGATGCCGAGTGCTACGGGAAGATCGCTCGCGACGATGAGGATGATAGCTCAAAACCACTCCGTAACAGCCATGCTGGCGGCCGCAGATAGATGCACGCGGTGCAAACGAAAAACGCATTGCCCGGTCATGACCGGCCTCATGGCGTCTTCAACACTACCACCAACCGGCTGACGATCGCGATACAAACCGTCGAGCGTGCCATTCTCCGGATTGCCCTCACGGTAAGACACCTATTCGTTTGGATCCGATGGCCTCGCCTCGCCGGCGCTGGAGCCACCATCTGTTCTCTTATCACCCTGTCTAGCTCGACGACGTCGGGCCATACGTCTAGGATTCTCTACGGAGCATCACATGAGCCGCCTCAAGACCTCTCGCCCGGGAAGTGCAAGTCAATAGAACCCTTCGAACCGACACACCACGTGCTAGAAGTAGACCGTTACCTCAGAACTCTTCTCAGGGTCCTAAGCGTTCGCTTCGAGGCTCGCAATTATTGTGGCCGGATGTCGGCGGTATTTTTCTCCATTGCGCACGTACTACGGCGCGACAGTAATCATCGCCTTCATATTGGGATGATAGCGGCAGTAGTAATCAACGACGCCAGCTTTCTTCAGAACCGAGCTGACCGTCTTGTTCGGCGGAATCGCCACATCCCAGTCGCCGCTTCGAGCGGTGGCAGTATGAGCAAATACGTCCTTGTTGATCCACTTGATGGTATCGCCTACTTTGCCCGTGACCTCGGCCGGCAAAATCACCAGATTCTGCATTGTGATCTCGATAGTAGCCGCCTTTGCCGATATCGAGCCGCACACCATCGAGAACACAACAACTGGGAAAATCCACCGCGGGCTCATGGAGCACTCCCTATTTATTTCAAGCCCGCGGCCACATGCTCGGCGTGCTGTTCGTGTCCCTGAAAAATCTTCAGGCCAGTCTGCAGCAAGGCTTTTAGTTCCGCGTTGCTGGCGCCTGGAATCAGCGTAGATTCGAGCGCACTGTCGACAGCCTTATGGAAGGCGATCTCATTCGCGACGTAGGCCTTGTCGTATTCGGCGCCCTTCAGCTTCGACAGCTCGGCGAGCTTATCAGCCGCGTTCTTGGACAGAGTTTTGCTGGTGTCATTGTCTTCCGGCGTAACCTTGAGTTTCTTCACCAGGTCGAGGGCCTGCTTGTTCACGGCGCCGTGGTCGCGCACCATATCATTCGCAAATGCCTTGACCTCCTTGCTGCTGGCCTTTTTTTCCGCCTGTTTCGCCGCGTTGATATCGATCACCCCCGCGGTGTATGCCACATGCGCAATCTGCGGATCCGTCAGTTTTACACCTTGCGCCAAGGCGGCACCGCTCAACAGGCTGATCGCGGCGAACGTCGCGCTGGACCGAATGAACATCAACTAACACTCCTATGTATGAGGTCTATGGCACTGAGCCGAGAAGGTGCCAGATCCCGGAACAGCAGGAGGATCATCCATGTCGGCGGCCCGCGAGGCCATACAACGCTTGGAAGGTTCAGATCATATCAAGGTATGATCAGCCGGCTGCATCAGAGCAAGGTGATACCGCGCGTACTCGGACATTGCTTAACGATGGGCCGCATTTCACGTGCTGAGGGGCACTGACCCGGAACGTGTCACAGAAGCTCCACTTACCGTCGTGTGCCCGTGTCTCGTTGGTTCGCCACGGCGACAGAAGAGACCGCGCTTGCCGCATTGCCCCAGCTGTTCCGAACGTAAGTCAGAACCGCAGCAATTTGGGCATTATTAAGCCGCCAATCGAATGCAGGCATTGCTGGGGCCGTGGGCATGCTTGCAGTAGACCCGGCGCGCCCCCCGAGTAACACCATTCTCACCAACGTCGTGGGATCGCCGGACTGGACCAAAGGGCTGCCGGCAAGCCGCGGAAACAGATGGACTTCTCCTGTTCCACTGTCCGTGTGACAAGCGGCGCAGCTGTCCTTGTAGATCGCAGCTCCGGCACGCATCACGTTGTCCTCGGCGACAACCGGGTCGGGCTTACGAGTAGAGTCGCGTTCGCCGCTATCTTTCAGATAAGTTGCGATCGCGGAAATGTCCTCATCCGTCATCCGTGACGTAGAGTGGGTCACAGCCTCCGCCATTGGCCCGGAAGCCAGCGTCCAGTTGTTGGTGCCCGTTTTGAGATACTCGATCAGATCGTCCTTGGACCAGGCTCCGATACCCCTGTGAGAATCGGTGGTGATATTCGGCGCAAACCATCCCTGCAGTGCCGCCCCTGCAAGAGCCTCATCGTTCTTATCGCCACCGAGAATTGTCTTGGGCGTGTGACAGGTGCCGCAATGCGCCGCGCCCTCCACGATGTAGGCCCCGCGATTCCATTCCGCAGACTTTTGAGGATCGGGCCGGTACCGACCGGGGGTGAAATTCACCGTGTTCCAGAACATCATGGCTTGGCGGATGTTAAACGGGAACGGCAGCTGATTGGCGATGACCCTGTTGCTGACCGGTAATACTGTCGCGAAGTAGGCGCGCAACGCGAGCACGTCTTCCTCGGACATCTTGGTATAGGCGGGATACGGCATCGCTGGGTAGAGCCGTTTGCCATTCATGCCTCGCCCCTCATGTAGCGCTGCGATGAATTCCTGATCGGTCATGTTGCCGATGCCGGTTTCGCGGTCAGGCGTGATGTTCGGCGCCACAAGCTTTCCGAACGGCGTTTGTAATGCCAAACCCCCTGCAAAGGGCTGACCGCCTGGGGCGGTATGACAGGCGGCGCAATCGCCGAGCACGGAGAGGTAGCGACCCCGCTCGATCCGGTCGAAGCTTTGGGTATCCTGCGCGAACGTCACGTTGCACGTGGCAACCAGAAGCGTAGCCGTCGCGAGAGAACGATACATCATTCTCTCCTCACATCAGCGGTCCAGGATTTCGGAGATATCGATCCTTGATGGCATCCGCAGTCCAGTAGGCGAGTGCGCCGACCGTATCGGTTGGATTGTAACCGTGGTTCTGCGGAAACACCGATGCCCCTCCCGGGATGAAAACGTTGTGCACGTCCCAGCTTTGACAGTACCGGTTAAGCACGCTGTTTGCGGGATCTCCGCCCATCACAGTGCCCCCCGTATTATGTGTCGTCTGATAGGCGTTCAGCGTATAAGGACCCTTGCGCGGATTTTTCGTCAGTTCGACCGGATCTAACGCTTTCGCGATTTCCGCGAGCCGTTCGGTTAGGAAGGCAGACATCTTCAGTTCGTTCTCGTGGAAATCGAAGGTCATCCGCATTAACGGCCGCCCGAGCCGGTCCCTGTAGGATGGATCGAGATCAAGGTAGCAATCCTTGTAGCTGTAGGAGCTCGCATGAGTCGAAAGGCTCATCGCACGATTGTAGGTCTCGGAAGTGGCCTTTTTCCACCGCGCGCCCCATTTCGGCGTACCTGACGGCACCGGACGCGTGCTGATCGGCCGCCCGTTGGTCTGGCCCATGCCCATATAGCCGCCCCCGACAAAACCGAGCCCCGCATGATCGAAATTATCGCCGTTGTAGTCATCGACGATCATGCCGTGGGCGCCAGTAGCGATAAAGGGATTGAGGATCTTGTCCTTCAAAATAACGGCCACGCTCGACGTGGTCTGATAAGCGTAGTTGCGCCCGACCACCCCTTGTCCGGTCTGCGCGTCATATGGTTTTCCGATCCCCGACAGCAGCATGAGGCGGACGTTGAACAGCGCATAAGCGCAGACCAGCACGATGTTCGCAGGCTGCTCCCACTCCTCGCCCGACGTGTCGACGTAGGTGACACCGGTAGCGCGCTTCCCGGTCGAGTCCAGGTTGATCCTGGTCACCTCGGATTCGGTCTGCGCAGTGAAATTGGGAAAGCGCAACAGCGCAGGCAATACGCAGGTCTGCGGACTGGCCTTCGAATAGTTGCCGCATCCGAAACGCTCGCAAAAACCGCAGTAGGTGCACTGACCGAGTTTCATGCCAAGGGGGTTGGTGTAGGCTTCGCTCATGTTGGACGCCGGCTGCGGAAACGGAGTATGGCCGGTCTTGCGGGCCGCTTCGGCGAATAACGTCGCACCCAACCCTTGCTTCAGCGGCGGGGTCGGATATTCCGACGAGCGCCAGCCCTCGAACGGATTGCCACCCGATTGCTTCACGCCTTTGATGTTGCCGGCCTTGCCAGAGGTCCCGCACAGCTTTTCGAAGCGATCGTAAAAAGGCTCAATCTCGTCGTAACTGAGCGGCCAGTCCTGGATCGTCATGTCCGCCGGCAAGGCATCCTTGCCATAGCGTTGCTCCAAATGGGTCCGCAGGCGGAAATCGGTCGGTAGGAAACGCCAAGTTTGTCCGTTCCAGTGCACGCCAGCACCGCCGACGCCGTTGCCAGGAAGAAAGCTGACGAAATTGCGGATCGGCAGAGCCGTCTGGTTCATGTTGTTTCGGAAGGTCAGCGTCTCCTGATCCGGACGCAGGAACAGATCGAGCCGCACCGCGTAGCGCAGTTCGTCCTGTGAGTAGCCTGGGGGAAAGTCGGTCGCGGTATCGCGCCAGGGCCCGCGCTCGATCGCAACGACATCAAGTCCAGCCTTCGCAAGTTCATATCCGAGAATTGATCCGGTCCAACCCAAGCCGATGATCACGACATCCTTTGGCGGGAGTTTGCGCGGCATGCCCTACTCCTTCGCGGTCCATTCGGCCCGTCCCATGATGCTTACCGGCGGCAAGGGGTAGACTTCATTGTGACGACCGACCCAGTCGCGGTAATCGTAGCGGGCACCGGGGAAGCCAACGAGTTTCCATCCGGCCATGTCGCGGTTGCCGCCATAGATCGGATCGGCAAAAAAGCCTTCCTGGGTGTTCTGCAGCAGCAACGCGAAAAAGTCGGCGCCCTTTGTGTCTTTCAGCGCGATCGAGCCGCTCTCCAGGCCAGTCAGCACCTCATCCTGCTGTGCAGTGTCCAAATTGGAAAAAGATTTGCCCGAAAACGCCGACCTGACATAGCCAGCCAGGGCCTTCAGGCCCTGCCGATATCGCGCCGCGGGCGTGTCGGGCGACTGATAACCCTGTGTGGAAGCACCGGGCATGAAAGGCGGCCTCATATAAAGGCCAGCGGCACCGCCATAAGGCCCGGCCAGCTGACGGTCGATGAAAACCGCACAACCGGCCTCCTTGCCGCCAGGTCCGCGCTCATCGGCTGGAATCAGTCGATCGACCGCAGCCTCGATCAAGGCGGCTTCGTCGGAAGTGAAAAACATCCACGGGCCCGGCCGCACGGGAACAGGCGGAGTCGCCGTTCCCGCTTCCCAAGGCATGCCGCCGTTAAGGATGCGGGCACGCGCTACAGCCGTTCCAGAGAAAAGAAATGCCGTAGCCGAGGTGAGCAGGACGCGCCGAGATGGAGTAGCAGCGGCAGGCTTCATGACAGCGCTTTCCTGCTTCAGCGGCCTGACCCACAGACTGCACGAAGCCTTCAGCGCTTCGTCACAACATCGGGGATACAGGCCTCAACGATAGCTTGCGTAGCGCATCAAAGTCCGGCTCTCCACTCAACGCAGGTGTGTCCGAGCCATACCTTGGTGTTAGGAAGCAGGAGTTCGCGGATTTATGAGACAACAACCCAATTTGTCGCCTCAAACCGATGCCGCGTCCGCATCAGCGCCCAGCACCATTTGAAACACGGCGCCTCGTGGCGAGTTCGGCAAGACAAACAATCTTCCCTCGTGAGATTCAACGATAGAACGGCAAATAGAGAGCCCCATGCCCATGCCCTCTGATTTGGTCGTAAACAGCGGGTTGAATATGTGATCGAGTTCGTGGGACCTGATACCTTTGCCGTTATCCGAAATGGTGACGGCAACGCCACGTTCCCTGCTCGGCTCGCATCTCACCGCTAAAATCCGGAGGTCTTGCATGGCAGCCATCGCCTCGATCGCATTTGTGATCAAGTTCAGCAGAACCTGCTGGAGCTGAATTCGGTCACCCATGACTTGCGGGAGGTCTGGTTGCCGATCCCTCCGGACGCTTAT
>Ga0066662_10001321_pt1 | contig 11265 bp, 13 predicted proteins | sample GraSoiAngelo_111_FD_133939 | JGI IMG/M metagenome (GOLD analysis project Ga0066662, IMG submission 133939) | Grasslands soil microbial communities from the Angelo Coastal Reserve, California, USA - 14_0903_12_40cm | ecosystem: Environmental > Terrestrial > Soil > Grasslands | place: USA... | reverse complement strand
TCCGGCTTCTACGAGTCGGTGATCCAGGCGATCGCCGACCGGTACGAGATCCCGACGGACATCCCGTGGCAGGAGCTGACCGAGGAGGAGCAGGACTACTTCCTCTACGGCACCGACGGCGAGAAGGTCTACGTCCAGTACCGCAACCGGATGGGCCGGCGCCGCTCGTACATGATCGACTTCGAGGGGATCGTGTCGTCGCTCGAGCGCCGCTATCGCGAGACGGACTCGTCGACGCAGCGCGAGCGGATCGAGGAGTACATGTCGTTCCGTCCGTGCCCGGTGTGCAAGGGCGCGCGGCTGAAGCCGGAAGTGCTCGCCGTCACGGTCGGCAAGAAGAACATCCACGAGTTCACGAAGCTCTCGATCACGCGCGCGCTGCAGTTCCTCGGCGAGCTTGGATTGACGGAGACCGAGGAGATGATCGGCCACCGCATCGTCAAGGAGATCCGCGAGCGCCTGACCTTCCTCGACGATGTCGGCGTCGGCTACCTCAACCTCGACCGCGCGAGCGCGACGCTCTCCGGTGGCGAGGCGCAGCGGCTGCGGCTCGCGACCCAGATCGGCTCGCAGCTCGTCGGCGTGCTCTACATCCTCGACGAGCCCTCGATCGGGCTGCACCAGCGCGACAACGACAAGCTGATCGGCACGCTGGAGCGGCTCCGCGACCTCGGCAACACCGTCCTCGTCGTCGAGCACGACGAGCAGATGATGCGCAGCTCCGACTGGCTCGTCGACATGGGCCCCGGCGCCGGCGCGCACGGCGGTCACGTGATCGCCGAGGGCACCGCCGACAAGGTGCAGCGGAACAAGAAGTCGATCACGGGGCAGTACCTCTCTGGTGTGCGCGGGATCGAGATCCCCGACCGGCGCACCGACGATCGCGGCTCGTTCAAGGTGCTCGGCGCCGCCGAGAACAACCTGAAGAAGATCAACGTCGAGTTTCCCGTCGGCAAGTTCATCGCCGTCACGGGCGTCTCCGGCTCCGGCAAGTCGACGCTCGTGAACGAGATCGTCTACAAGGCGCTCGCGAACCAGCTCTCGAAGACGCGCACGCGGCCGGGCGCGCACAAGTCGGTCAAGGGGATCGACGCGTTCGACAAGGTGATCGAGATCGACCAGCGCCCGATCGGCCGCACGCCGCGCTCCAATCCGGCGACGTACACCGACCTCTTCACGCACATCCGCGAGCTCTACTCGCTCACGCCCGACGCGAAGGTGCGCGGCTACAAGCCGGGCCGCTTCTCGTTCAACGTCAAGGGCGGCCGCTGCGAGACGTGCAAGGGCGACGGGCAGATCAAGATCGAGATGCACTTCCTGCCCGACGTCTACGTGCCGTGCGAGACCTGCAAGGGCAAGCGCTATAACCGCGAGACGCTCGAGGTTCGGTACAAGGGCAAGACGATCTCCGACGTGCTCGAGATGTCCGTCGAGGAGGCGCTCGAATTCTTCTCGAAGATCCCGAAGATCCAGCGCCGCCTGCAGACGCTGCACGACGTCGGCCTCGACTACATGACGCTCGGCCAGCCGGCGACGACGCTGTCGGGCGGCGAGGCACAGCGCGTCAAGCTCGCGTCGGAGCTCTGCAAGGTCTCGACCGGCCGGACGCTCTACATCCTCGACGAGCCGACGACCGGGCTGCACTTCGCCGACATCGAGAAGCTGCTCGACACGCTGCAGCGCCTCGTCGACGGCGGCAACACGATGCTCGTGATCGAGCACAACCTCGACGTGATCAAGCAGGCCGACTACCTGATCGACCTCGGCCCCGAGGGCGGCGAGGCGGGTGGCGAGATCGTCGCGACCGGCACGCCGGAAGAGGTCGCGCAGGTGCCCGAGAGCTACACCGGCCAGTTCCTGCGGCCGCTGCTCGAGCACGCGGCCGTCGCCGCGTGAGGCTCAACTGGCGCAGCAAGCGCGTGGTGCTCGCGGTGATCCTCGCCGCGTGTCTCGTCGTCTTCGGCGCCGGCATGGCGGCCGCGTGGGTCAACCGCGACAACACGATCTGCCGGGACGGCAAGCCGCCGCGCTTGCAACAGGGCGGGCTGCTCGGCCAGGTCGTCTACCTGTGCCACAACGGGCAGCTGGTCACGACACCCGGCTAGGCTCGTTCGCGATGCGCGACTGGTGGCTGAGAACGCTGCTCGTGCTGCAGCGGCCACGGCCCGTGTTCGTCGCGCTGCGGGACGACTCGAAGGAAGCAGTCGGCGACCGCTCGGAGCAGGTGCTCCTGGTCGTCTGGCTCGCCGGGATCGCCGGGGTGCTCACGACGGGAGCCGCGGCGACGCTGCTGGACAACAACGACTACGACGGCCTGCTCGTCGCGATCTGGGCGTTCATCGCGGGCGGGATCTACGGGATCTTCGGCTACTTCATCGTCGGGGCGTTGCTCTACGGCGCGGTGCGCGCGCTCGGCTCGCAGGGCTCGTACCGCCGGGCGCGCCACGTGCTGGCGTTCGCGGCGGTGCCGATCGCAATCTCGCTCGTCCTGTGGCCCGTCAAGCTCGCGCTCTACGGCGGCGACTGGTTCCGCGCCGGCGGGAGCGACACGGGCCTCGGCGGCGCAGCGTTCGACCTCCTGACCTACGCGTTCTTCGTCTGGGCAGCGGTGCTGCTCGTGATCGGCGTGCGGTCGGTGCACGGCTGGACCTGGGGCCGCGCATTCGCTGCCTGCCTGTTCGCACTCGCTGCGCCGATCGTCGCCGGGCTGTTGCTCAGTTCCCTGTAGCGGGCCCTCCGCAACCCGTAGGAACTACTGGTTCCCCCTGCGGGCTGGACCGACGCGCGGGCGGGCGGGCGCGCGCACGATTCGATCGTGAAGTCCACGAAGCTCACCCCGCGCGAGCGCGAGGTCCTGAGGTTGCTCGCCTACGGGCACACGAACGGCGAGGTTGCCGAGCAGCTGCTGATCTCGGTGCGCACCGCCGAGATGCACCGCGCGAACGCGATGCGCAAGCTCCAGGCAGAGAGCCGGGCCGAGATCGTCCGCTGGGCGCTCGACGAGGCCCTACTGCGTTAGGGCGCCGACTGAGCTATCGGTCGCTCGGCGAGCTGCTGTTCGAACAGCGTCAGCTCCTCCTCCGACATCGCATACGTATGGCGCTCCTCCGGGAATGCGCCGCTGCGCACCTCGGTCGCGTACTGCTCCACCGCGGCGCCGATCGTCGGTGCCAGCTCGGCGTACTGCTTGACGAAGCGGGGAGCGCGGCCCTCGTACAGCCCGAGCAGGTCGTGCCACACGAGCACCTGGCCGTCGCAGGACGCGCCGGCCCCGATGCCGATCGTCGGAATGTCGAGCGCCTCGGTGATGCGCGCCGCGACCGGTGCAGGCACGGCCTCCAGCACCACGGCGAAGCACCCCGCGGCCTGCAACGCGAGGGCGTCCGCATACAGCTGCGCCGCCTTCTCCGCCGTGCGCCCCTGCGCCTTGAACCCGCCGAGCATCGTCGCGGTCTGCGGGGTGAGTCCAATGTGGCCCATCACCGGAATGCCGGCGTCGACGAGCGCACGCACGCGCGTCAGCATCGGGCCTGCGCTCTCGAGCTTGACGGCGTCGGCCTGCGCTTCCTTGATGAAGCGGATCGCGGTCTCGATCGCCTGCTCGGTGGACACCTGGTACGAGCCGAACGGGAGGTCGGCGATCACGAGCGGCCGCTGCGCACCGCGCGTCACTGCGCGCGTCAGCATCAGCATTTCGTCCATCGTCGCCGGCACGGTCGAGTCGTGACCGAGGACGACCATCGCGGCCGAGTCGCCGACGAGGATCAGGTCGACGCCGGCCGCGTCCGCAATGCGCGCCGACGGCGCGTCGTAGGCGGTGATCATCACGATGCGATCGCCGCGCCGCTTCATCTCGACGACTTCCGGGAGCGGGAGCTTGCCGGGGGCGGGGGTGCCTGGCGCCGGCTTGCGAGGGCGGGTGGTCATGCTGGGTCTCCTTCCCCGAGCGGGATGTTGTCGATCAAGCGTGTGGAACCGACACGCGCGGCGATCAAAAGGGTGGGGCCGCCGAAGTCGGCGACCTCGACGTAGTCCGGCTCGACGCCTGCGGCTGCGAGGACAGCGCGTGCGCGGGCAGCGTCGCGGGTCGCGAGCGCGCGAGGGATCGAGAGCGCGCGCGTCCGGTCGTCCGCGGAAAGATGCGCGTTGCGGGACGAGAGCGCGAGGCCGTCGTCGTCGCGCACCGTGTCGACGACGCGAATCTCGACCGGCATGTTCAGGTCGCGCACGACCTGCCGTAGCACCGCGACCTGCTGCGCGTCCTTGCGCCCGAACCACGCGACCTGCGGGCGGACGATGTTGAACAGCTTCACGCAGACCGTTGCGACGCCGCGAAAATGTCCCGGGCGGTGCGTCTCTTCGAGGCCGACGGCCGAGCCTTCGGGGACGACCCACGTCGCGAAGTCGGGCGGGTAGATCTGGCCGACGGCCGGCGCGAACACGACGTCGACGCCCTCCGTCTCGGCGATCGCCGCGTCGCGGTCGAAGTCGCGCGGGTACGCGGCGAGGTCGGCCGCGTCGTTGAACTGCGCGCTGTTCACGAAGACGCTCGCGACCAACACGTCGCAGTCCGCACGCGCCGCGCGGAAGAGCGCCGTGTGCCCCTCGTGCAGTGCGCCCATCGTCGGCACGAGGCCGACGACACCGTGACGCGGCAGGTCGAGCTCGCCGATCGTGCGCGCGACGATCATGCGCGCGTCACCTCGACGAGCGCCTCGTAGGCGTCCTCGAAGCCGGAGCCGCGCAGCGCAGTCCGGTGACGGTCGACGGTCTCCCAGTCGCCGCGCGAGATCGGCCCCGTCAGCTCGAAGTCGTTCTCGATCGTGCGCGTCATCAGCGGCACGAGCGCTTCCGGCGGCGCGCCCGCCTCCGAGACGAGCGCCGCTGCTGCGCGGTAGAGCGTGACGAGGAAGTTCGACGCGATCGACGCGCCCGCGTGGTAGAGCGCGCGGTTGTCGTCGGCGAGCAGGAACGGATGCAGCCCGAGTGTCTCGGCCAGCCAGAGCCCGCGCTCGCGCGCGTCGTCGTCCTCCGCAGTCACGGCGCCCCACGCGCCGTCGAGCTGCTCGGGGCCGCGCGCGAGCGTGAACGTCTGCAGTGGATGCACGGAGAAACGGTGCGGATGCGGGTCGAGCGCTGCGAGCGGCGTGCCACCCGAGACGTGCGCGACCCACGGGCCGGGCTCGATCGACTGCGCGACTTCGGCGATCGCCCGGTCGGGGACGCACAGCAGCCGCAGCTCGCCGTCGTCGCGCACGCTGACGCCACGCTCCCGCAGGCGGGCGGCAATCGCGGAGCCGGCGCGGCCGGCGCCGATCACGGTGACGTTTTCGAACATCGGAAGTGCTCCAGTTCCTCGCGGATACCGGGCACCGATAGCTTAGCGCGTCTGATGGAGTTCACCTTCCGCTGGAGCGGCGCTGCAGAGACCGTTCGCGTCCGCGGGAGCCTCGAGTCGGTCGGGGGCGCCGAGCTGACGCGCGACGGAGACGAGTGGGCGACCACTCTCGACCTGCCCGCGGACATTCGCGCCATCTACTGGATCGCGCTCGACGGCGAAGACGACTGGGCCCGCTGGCACACCGACCCGTCGAACCCGAAGCGGTACGTCTATCCCGCGGACCTCTTCTTCACGCGCGGCCGAGAGGTTGTCGCGTCACTCCTCGAAGGGCCCGAGGCTCCGCCGCTCTCGTGGAGCAGCGAGCGCGACGTCCCGCACGGGGAGCTCGTCCTCGACGAGCTCGACGGCCGCCGGGTCTGGCGGTACAGCCCGCCGGCCGAGCCCGAGGCGGTGTTGCTGCTCTTCGACGGGCGCGAGTACACGTCGCTCGCACCGGCTCACGTGGTGCTCGACAACCTCTTCGCGGAGGGACTGATCCCGGCGACGGCGGCGATCCTTCCCGACTCCGTCGAGCACGCATTGCGCGTGCGTGACCTCGACGAGAGCGCGGACTTCCTCGACTGGTGTGTGAACACGCTGCTCCCGTGGAGCGGCTTCGAGGCGCCGCGCGAGCGGACGGTCGTCGGCGGCTCGAGCTTCGGCGGCAAGGCGTCGCTCTACTTCGCGCGCGAGCGGCCCGACGTGTTCGGCGGCGCGGTCGTGCAGTCGGGCGGCTTCCCGGGAATGCCGGTCGAGATCCCGGCCGGCAGGTCCCAGCGTTTCTGGCTCGACGTCGGCCTCTTCGAGGAGCAGCTGCTCGACTCGGTGCGGCTGCTGCGGGCTGACCTCGAGGCGAAGGGTTACGACGTCGGCTACCGCGAGTTTCCCGGTGGCCACGACTTCGTCTGGTGGCGCGAAACGCTCGCCGACGGGCTCGTTCACGTGCTCCGTCCGGGTGGCCGGTGAAGATGCCCGTTGGGTAGGGTTGAGAGCGTGCCGATCTACGAATACGTCTGCATGAGCTGCGAGTCCCACTTCGAGGAGCTGGTCGGGATGTCGAGTCCCGACCCCGCGTGCCCGGACTGCGGGAACGCGAAGGTGGCGAAGCAGTTCAGCATGTCGTTCGCAGCGCACGGCGCCTCCGGGCAGCCCTCCTTCGGTGGCGGCGGCTGTTGCGGCGGTTCCTGTGGAAGCTGCGGCTGATCTTTCCCTGATCGCGTTCGGCGACGTCGTCGCCGGGTGCACGAAGTGCGCCCTCGCGGAGGGCCGCACGCAGGTCGTCTTCGGCGCCGGCTCGCCGACCGCCGAGCTGATGTTCGTCGGCGAGGCACCGGGCTTCCACGAGGACAAGCAGGGCGTGCCGTTCGTCGGCGCGGCCGGGAAGCTGCTCTCGAAGCTGCTCGAGGGGATCGGCCTCTCGCGCGAGGAGGTCTATATCGCGAACGTCCTGAAGTGCCGGCCACCGGGCAACCGCGACCCGCTGCCCGAGGAGATCCAGGCCTGCGAGGGGCACCTCTTCCGCCAGATCGAGCTGATCCAGCCGAAGCTCGTCGCGACGCTCGGCAACTTCGCGACCAAGCTCCTCTCCGGCAAGCCGAACGGGATCACGCAGGTGCACGGCCGCGAGCAGCAGGTCGTGCTCGGCGGCAACCCGGTGACGATCTATCCGATCTTCCATCCGGCGGCCGCGCTCTACACGCCGCGGATGCTCCAGGTGCTCGAGGACGACTTCCGCCGCATCCCGGAGCTGCTCGGACGTGCGGCCGCTCCGCCGCCGGTGCCGGAGCCGGTCGTCCCGGCCGCCGCCCCGGTCGAGCAGCCGGTCCAGCTCGGTCTCTTCTAGCGCTGGTACCTGGTACCTGTCCAGGTACCAGGTACCTATTCGACATGGAGACGGTCACCAGCTCACCCGAGGAAACAGAAGCCCTCGCAGCAGCGCTCGCGGCGCACTTGGCCGCCGGCGACGTGGTGGCCGTCTCGGGCGAGCTCGGGGCCGGGAAGACCACGTTCGTCCGGGGCGCCGCCCGCGCGCTCGGCGTCCGCGACGCCGTTTCGAGCCCCACCTTCACGATCGGCCACCGCTACGAGGCGGCCGTGCCCGTCGCGCACCTCGACCTGTACCGGATCGCGGGGCTCGATCCCGAGGAGTGGGGCGACCTCGAGCCCTACTTCGACGGCTCGATCGCCTTCGTCGAATGGCCCGAGCACGGCGGCGATTGGCTCCCGGAGGCGCGCGCCGTCGTTACCCTCAGTCATGTCGACGAGTCACACCGCAGAGTGAGGATCGACAGTGATCTTGGCCTTTGACACCGCGACTTCCTTCGGCGCCGTCTGCGCCGTCACGCCGGACCGGCGCGGGCGCACGGAACGCGCCGGCGACCTGCTCGCTGCGGTCGACGAGCTCGTCGCCGACCCGCGCGAGATCGAAGGGATCGTGGTCGGTCGAGGCCCCGGCAGCTTCACGAGCATCCGGATCGGGCTCGCGATCGCCCGCTCGCTCTCGCTCTCGCTCGGCGTCCCCGTCGCCGGGGCCTCGACGCTGGACGCGTTCGCAGGCGGTCTGCCCGTCGTCGACGCAAAGCGCGGCGAGGTGTTCACGCCCGGCCCGCGCGTCTGCAAGCCGGACGAGCTCGACGTCGCCGGCCAGACGCTGGTCGGCGACGGCGCGATCCGCTACCGCGAGCTCTTCGAGTCGCGCGGCGCGACGATCCCGGCCGACGACGACCCTGCGCACCTGCCCGACCCGCTCCTCCTCGTCGAGCGCGCCGGTGCCTTCGGCGCAGCCGAGCTCGTCGAGCCGCTCTACGTCCGCGACCCCGACGCAAAGCCGCAGCGGTGACCGCGGTCGCGATCGAGATCCGCACGCTCGACCTCTCCGACCTGGACGCGATCGAGCACATCGAGCAGCGCGCGTACCCGACGCCGTGGTCGCGCTCGATGTTCGCGTCCGAGCTTGCGAAGCCGACATCGATCTGCCTCGGCGCGTTCGAAGGCAGCGACCTCGTCGGGTACGTGATCAACTCGCGCTACGTCGACGCCTGGCACGTGATGAACGTGGCGGTCGACCCCGAGCATCAACGCCGCGGCGTCGCGACCGCGCTGCTCGAGCGCCTCTTCGAGTTGACGCGCGACGACGAGCGCCGTGGCTACACGCTCGAGGTGCGCGTGTCGAACGAGGACGCGATCGGCCTCTACGAGAAGCTCGGCTTCGAGCCCAGAGGAATTCGACGGGGCTACTACACGGACAATCGCGAAGACGCGCTGATCATGTGGAGAGACGCTCGGCACGCGTGATCCTGGGCATCGAAACCAGCTGTGACGAGACGGCCGCCGCGCTCGTCACAGAAGAGGGAGAGATCGTCAGCAACGTTGTCGCGTCCCAGGCCGACCTGCACGCGAAGTACGGCGGCGTCGTCCCGGAAGTCGCGTCACGACGACACCTCGACCTGATCACGCCGGTCCTCCAGGAAGCGCTGACCCACGAACCGGACGCGATCGCCGTCACGACGCGGCCCGGACTGATCGGTGCGCTGCTGGTCGGCGTCTCGGCGGCGAAGGCGCTCGCGTGGGCGCGCCGGCTGCCGCTGATCCCCGTCGACCACCTGCACGGGCATGTCGCGTCGCTCTATCTGAAGCCGCTCGACCTGCAGCCGCCGTTCACGTGCCTGCTCGCGAGCGGCGGCCACACGATGCTCCTCGACGTGCAGGACCGGGGCGCGTACCGCGTGCTCGGCACGACACTCGACGACGCGGCGGGCGAGGCGTTCGACAAGGGCGCGCGCCTGCTCGGGCTCGGCTATCCGGGCGGCCGCGAGATCGACGCGCTGGCCAAGCAGGGCGACCCGCACGCGTACGACTTCCCGGTCGCGCGTGTTCCCGGTCTTGACTTCTCGTTCTCCGGCCTCAAGACGTCGCTGCTCTACAAGGTGCGCGACCTGCCGCCCGAGGAGGTCGAGGCGCGGCGGCCCGACCTCGCGGCCAGCTACCAGCGGGCAATCGTGCGCGCCCTCGTCGAGCGGCTCGAGGCGGCCGGCGGCGACCGGATCGCCGTCGTCGGCGGGGTCGCAGCGAACTCGGAGCTGCGCGCCGCGCTCCCCGATGCCGCGCTTGCGCCGCTCCCGCTCTGCACCGACAACGCGGCGATGATCGCCTCGGCGGCCCGCTACACCGGCCCCGTCCCGTACCCCGAGTACCTTTCGCTCGATGCGCGGCCTACGGCGTAGCCTGATCGCTCTGCTCGCAATCGGGGCGACGGCGGTCGGCCTCGTCGCGGTCATGTCGGCGGGCGGCAACAGTGGCGCCGCGAGCACGTCCGTGAGCTGGCGCGGCCTCGTCGGCGAGCCCCGGGTTCCCGTCGCGTCCGGCCAGCGGATGATCGTCGTGCTGCGCACGCCGTCGGTCGCACAGCGCATCGCGACGGTGCGGTATGCGACCGAGGCGCAGGAGCGCTCGTGGACGTCGCAGGTCTACGCGTCGCAGCAGCAGGTGCTGACGACGCTCGCGACCGAAGGCATCACCGTCACGCCGGACTTCAGCTACGCGCGCGTCCTCGACGGGTTCGCCGCACCGCTCGACCCACGCGCCGTGTCGCTGCTCGAGAACCTGCCGGAGGTCGCGGGCGTCTACCCGGTTCGCGCGACGTATCCCGCGTCGGTGTCGGAGGACATGCTCTCGACGAAGAGCTTCGGCCCCGCGAGCGGCCACCGCACGAACGTCGACCTGCCGGGCTACGACGGGCGCGGCGTGACGATCGCGCTGCTCGACACGGGTGTCGACCTCGCTCATCCCTACCTGCGCAACCACGTCCTCGCGGGGATCGACCTCGTCGACCACGGCGACGACGCGACGGCGCACGCGGATCCGCAGGATCCCTCACAGCTCGAACGTCACGGGACGGAGCTTGCGGGCCTGCTCGTCGGCGCCGCAGGCCCGGGCGGGCTGCACGGCGTCGCCCCCGGAGCAACGGTGCTGCCGATTCGCGTCGCCGGCTGGCAGCAGGCGGCCGACGGAACGGCGCGGGTCTACGGGCGCAGCGACCAGCTGATCGCGGGGCTCGACCGCGCCGTCGATCCGAACGGCGACGGCGACGCGCATGACGCGGTCCGCGTCGCGCTCGTCGGCGTCGCCGAGCCGTACGCGGCGTTCACCGACGGGCCGGAGGCGATCGCCGTGCAGGGCGCACTCGACCTGAACACGCTCGTCGTCACGCCGGCCGGCAACGACGGCATCGCCGGCCCGACGTTCGGCTCCGTGGCCGGGCCCGCCGGCGCGCCCGGCGCGCTCGCGGTCGGCGCGACCGACTCCCGGACCACGCAGCCGCGTGTGCGCGTCGTGCTCCGTCGCGGGCTCGACGTGATCCTCGACCAGATGCTGCCGCTGATCGGCCCCGTCGCGCCGTCGCATGCGCTGGCGCTGCACGTCGTCAGCCCGCGGGCCACGCACGGCGTCGCCGGCGCGTCGAGCGTCGACTACTTCGACACGAAGGGCTTCAGCCTCGTTGCCGGCCGCGCCGTCCTGATGCCGACCGGCGACGACCCGCAGGCCGACGCGCTCGCCGCCTCGCGTGCGGGCGCCGCCGCCGTCGTCCTCTACGGCACGCCGCTGCCCGCAGGCGCGATGCGCGTCGCGGAGGACGAGACCGCACCGGTCGTCGTCGTCCCGGCGCCGGCAGCGCTCGAGCTGCTCGCCGCGCAGCGCGCAGGCGCCGACGTCGGCATCGCGATCGGGCCCGTGCACAACACGGTCAACGCGGAGCGGGGCTTCGTCGCGAGCTTCTCGTCGCGTGGCCTCGCGTTCGACGGAGGCGTGAAGCCGAACGTCGTCGCGCCCGGCGTCGCGCTCGCGACCGCGGTACCTGGTACCGCGACCGACGGCACGCCGCTCGC
>Ga0066662_10001320_pt1 | contig 11270 bp, 11 predicted proteins | sample GraSoiAngelo_111_FD_133939 | JGI IMG/M metagenome (GOLD analysis project Ga0066662, IMG submission 133939) | Grasslands soil microbial communities from the Angelo Coastal Reserve, California, USA - 14_0903_12_40cm | ecosystem: Environmental > Terrestrial > Soil > Grasslands | place: USA... | reverse complement strand
TTCTCGAGGTCGGCGAGCACACCGTCGAGCCGGTCGAAGCGCGCCGACCAGGTCCGCTCGAACCGGCTGATCCATTCGTGCACTGGCCGCAGCGCCGCGCCGTTGACGCGGTAGAGCCGGTGGCGGCCCTCGTCGCGTACGTCGACCACACCGACGGTGCGCAGCACCGTCAGGTGCTTGGACACCTGCGGCTGCGCCAGACCCAGCAGCTCGACCAGGTCACCGACCGATCGTTCGTGCTGCGCCAGCAGGTCGAGGATCTCGCGCCGGCGTGGCTCGGCGATCGCGTTGAACGCATCCGACGTCGTCGCTGCTCTGGGCACCACCACATCGTATTCCCATATGGGAATGCGTCAATACCGGTGAGTCAGATCTCCAGCTCGTTCGCGACCGCGCGGACGACCTCGGCGATCCGGTGCGTGGACTTCTTGTCGGGGTAGCGGCCGCGACGCAGGTCCGGCAGCACCTTCGCCTCGAGCAGCTTGATCATGTCCTCCACGACCCCGTGCAGCTCCTCGGCCGGCCGGCGGTGGGTCTGCTGCAGCGACGGAATCGGGTCGAGCACGCGCACCGACAATGCCTGCTCGCCGCGTCGTCCCTCGGCTACGCCGAACTCGACCCGCTGACCGGGCTTGAGCACCGTCCCCGACGGCAGGGCGGACGTGTGGACGTAGACGTCCCCGCCGTCGTCGCGGGCGAGGAAGCCGAAGCCCTTCTCCGCGTCGAACCACTTGACCTTGCCGCTGGGCACCGTGAGCTCCGCTGTCTGCCGAAAGATGTGACCCACCCAGGCTATCCGGCACGGCACCGGCCGAGCCGAGACTTTTCTGCCAGGATTCCCTCGGCGGCGTATGCCGGGGGACTTCACGTACACAGCAGAAGCAGCAGGGGGCCGGCATGACGCTCGAGACCATCTCGAACGACGACCCGGAGCGCCCGCCTTTCACCGGGTCCGCGCCCGCGGGTGGACCACCTCTGCGTAGCGGCGCGCGAGCCACCGCGCTGACGACCGCCGTCTCGCTGGTCCTGGTCGGCGGGGTGGTGACCGCAGCCGTTCGCGGCAGCGGGCATGACAGCACCGCCGAGACACTGGCCCCGGCCGCGTCCTTCGCCTTCGCGCAGGTCGACCTCAGCCTCGCCGACGGGCAGTCCGGCGCACTGTCGTCGTTCCTCGGCCACTTCCCGGACTCCCCCACGCACAAGGGCAGCGGCTCTATCCGCGACCGGGTGCTGCGGGGGATGCTGCGTGACTCCTCGGACCCGCACGTCGACTACGACAAGGACGTCAAGCCGTGGCTCGGCGACCACGCCGCCGTCGCCGCGTTCGTCGACGCCAATGGCAAGCCGCAGGCCGAGTTCATGCTCCAGTCGAAGAACGACACCGCCGCGCGCCGGTCCCTGCATCGAGCCGACCCGAAGCTCGGCGTCGCCTTCAGCCATGGCTATGCGGTCATCAGCGAGACGCAGGCCGCCGCCGACGCGGCACTCAACGCGGCGCACAAGTCGTCACTGGCAGCGGCGCCGCACTTCCACAGCGACCTCTCCCGGCTGACCGGGCCGCAGCTGATCAGCGGCTGGGTCGACGTCGCGGCTGCCGCACAGGCGGCGCGGAAAGCCGGTGGCGGCGCCAACCCGTTGGGCACGCTGCCGGGTGGAATGTTCGGCGGCGCGAAGACGCTGGACCAGCTCAAGGGCCGTGCGGTGTTCGGTGTGCGTGCCACCAACAGCTACGCCGAGGTCGTGGCGCAGTCCATCGACGCCGCCCCGTCGTCCGCCGGCGGCGTCTCGAGTGACCCGCTCACCCAGCTGCCCGACGCCACGATCGCGGGCGCCGAGATCGCGTCGCCGGGCATGATCGTCGCCGCAGGTTGGGGTGTGGTGTCTGGTCTGTTCGGAGCCGTCTCGTCATCCGCCTCCGCCACTCTTGCGATCGGCGGTAACGCAAGCGGCCCGTTGACTATCAGCCGTCCACCGCGTCCGATCTCGCCGATCGACCAGGTCGAGAAGGCGACCGGGCTGCGGATGCCGGGCGACGCGGAGACATTGCTCGGCTCAGCGATGGTGCTCGCCTACGGCGGGCTTGCGGGTCAGGGCCTGCCGAAGGTTGCGCTCATCACCACACCGGCGAACCTCGCTGCCGCTCGTGCACTGGCCGAGCACTCCCGCGACGTCATCGGGCGCACCACGCCACTGCAGCTGTCGGTGGGTGCGCGCGGGTCGAACCTCGTGCTCGCCACCTCCGACGACTACCGCGGTGTGATCGAAGCGGGCGGCCATCTCGGCAGCCAATCCGGGTTCACGCAGGCTATGGGATCAGTGCCCGACAAGGTGTCGTTCGCGGCGTACGTCAACCTGGCTGACATCGTGCCGTTGTTCTCGCACGGTCAGCGGGACCTCGACCGTCTCGCCGGCCTCGGGATCTGGGCCTCGAGTGAGAAGTTCCAGCTGCGTCTGGTCGTCCACTAACAGGTCAGCGGATAGCGCCGGTCGTCGTGGGGACGAGCAGTATCCAGGTCTGACCGCCAGGCCGCAACGTGATGTCGGTGCCGTCCGCGGTCACGAAGTGGGTGCCGACGCCGCGGGTGGGTCGCCTCCACGTGCCGTCGTAGCGGCGCCCGTCGCGGAAGACGACCGCGCGGCCGCTGCCGATGCTGTGCGTATCGGGCGAGTTGTTGCCGAGAACGTCGTGGTAGCGGCCGTGCACCACCGGGACGAACTGCACGATCACGTTTTGCGGCACGACTGCCGTGCCGTCTGCCAGCTGCATCGCGCGTCCGTTCTGCGTCAGCTGCCAGCCATGCCGATGGGTGTCGTAGCCGAAGGTGACGTACGACGCACCGTTGAACGTGACCCTCACGTCGCCATGCACCGCGACTCCACCTGTTGGCGCCTCACCGAAGCGCAACCCCACGTCGCGTACGCCGACGCCGGGGTGCGGCGCAGCTTGAATCAACCGCGCCGAGCTCGTGTAGAAGTTGAACGCCTCGGCCCGTCGTCCTTCCAGCGTGTAGGCGGCTGCGTAACGTTCCTGCGGCACTGGAACCAGCGGCGAGGCATCGACGTGTGACAGCACGTGCCCGTTGGCGCCGGAGAAGCCGAAGACGATCGGGCCGTACTCCGCGAACAGCTCGATGTCAGTGTCGCGAGCACTGCGGATCGGGCCGACCTCAGGCGACCCACGTCCGACGTAGACCGCGGCGAAGCGCGTCGCCTCGCCCTCGATCACTTCCTGGTAGACGACGGGCGCGTGAGCGAACCCTTTCTGCAGCGGTCGCGCAGTAGGCGAGTTGTCCACCTTGATGACGACGACCTGGCCTCGAGCCGGCGGGCGGCCGTCAAGAGTGGCGACGACCGGCGCAACGGTCGGTGTGGCACTCGGGGTGGTTGTCGTGGACGAGGCGGACGGTGTGGGCGCAGCCGCGTGCTTGCCGCCGCCCGAGCAGGCGGCCAAGGTGGCGATGGCAGTGGCGGCCAGGACCGCGATCGTGCGCGCCCGACGGTGTCGACGGCTCACGTCAGCGCCAGCGCTGCGGCTCGGCGAGCAGCTCGTTCATCGCACCACTGCGAAATCCGCGCGGGTCCACCTCGACGTCCGCGAACTCGAGCAGTCCGGCGATAGCAGGCAGCCGGTCCGTGACGACATCGACGTAGTCACGATCCACCTCGACCCGGGCGCGGTCGCCGAGGTCACGCACGCGCACGTTGCGGACCGGGATGCCGGCACCGTGCAGCGCCGCGCGCAGGGAGGTCTCCGCACGCTCTACCCGTGACAGTCGCTGCGGCGTCACCTCGATGCCATAGGCGATGCGGCTGGACAGGCACGCCGCTGCGGGCTTGTCCCAGGTCACGAGCCCCCAGTCGCGGCTGGCCTGGCGGATCTCTGCCTTGGTGAGGCCGGCGTCGCGCAGCGGAGTGATGGTGCCGCGCTCGGCGGCAGCACGGATCCCGGGTCGGAAACCCGCGACCACGTCATCGGCGTTGGTGCCGGTCGCGACTGCCGGCAGTCCCAGCTCGGTCGCCAGTGGTGACAGCACGTCGAGCAGCTCGGCCTTGCAGAAGTAACAGCGGTCTCCGGCGTTGGCGCGGTAGCCCTCGCGGGCCATCTCGTCGGTGTTCGGCGTCAGGTGGCGCACGCCGAGCGAGGCGGCGAACTCGCCGGCCGCGGCCAACTCGTGTGCGGGCAGGCTGGCAGACACCGCGGTCGCGGCAGCGACACGGTCAGCCCCGAGGGCGCGTGCTGCGGCGGCGAGCAGGAACGCCGAGTCCGCGCCTCCGCTGAAGGCGACCAGCACTCCGTCTTCGCCCGCGAGCCGCCGATGCAGCTCCGCCAACCTCTGGGCCAGCTTCTCCTCGACCACGCTGCCGAGGCTAGCCGTCGGGGGCGCTTACCCGGTGGACGTGCTGCTGGGACTGGGGCTGCCGCTCGGCGACGACGAGGCGGCCGGCTGCGACGGTTGCGGTGAGCTGCCAGATGTGCCGCCCGAGCCGCTGTCGCTCGAGGCGGCGGGCGCCGCGGTCTGCTCGCCGGTCGGCGCGGTCGGCGGGGTGCTGCTGCCGTCGGAGGTCGCCGTCGAGGCGGACGGCACAGCCGACGGCGCAACGCCCGGAGTCGTCAGATCCGGACGAACGACGGCGATGATCTGCTGCTCGAAGCCCGCGATCGCGCTCTTGATCTGGTCGAAGCTCAGCGAGCCGACGTGCTGCTCGAAGTCCACGATGCGCGCCCACAACGCGTCGAGCTGCTGCGTCGCGTCCGCGGACAACGGCCCGGGCACCGTCACGACGAGCTGGGTCGCAAGGGCCTGGGTGATGCAGGCGAAGCAGTGATAGCTCACGGCGGCAGCGATGTTCTGCGGCGCGACGACGTGCGCCTGACCGACCACCAGCACCACCTGGAAGCTGACCGCCACCGCCTTGCACGTGCGGCAGCTGGCGAAGGCGTAGGCCTCGTTGCGGTTGAGGACGGTGTCCTTGTCCGCCCACACGAGAGCGAAGGACACGTCGTACGCCGTCCCGCCATCCTTGGTCACGATCGCCATCGCCTGGTTGTCACCGGCGCCAGGCGCCGCCGGCTTGTTGAACGGGAACACCCACGTCGGGCCGCTTCCAGACTTCGGCGTCAGGACTATGGCGACAGCCGGGTGGTTCGCGGTGGGCAACGGCGCGCCGTCGTCGGCCCAGATGGTCCGCACCGTGCGTTGCGCACCGGGCTGCAGGCTCGAGCCGCTCACCGTCGCCGGCACCGCGTCGAGCAGCGTGCCGCGCTCGTAGCGCTGGATCGGCCGGTAGTTGCCATGCGGCCACCAGGCGAAGGCCAGACCGACGAGCATCGCTGCCGCGACGACGCCGGCGATCCCGCGCTTCATCGGCTTGCCGGCGGTCGCCCGCCAGGTCCGGATGCCATAGCTGCGCACGGCGCGGACGAGCATGAAGACCATGCCGCCGGCCGGGATGATCAGGGCGACGATCGCCAGCGCTTTGACACCGACGCCCGCGAGGTCGCCGGCATGTGCGCGCGCCGACAGCGCGCTCCCTTGCACTCCGACGCTGTGCCATGTCGTCGCGATGATGCGCGGGAGCGCGATGACGCTGACGACGGCGGACACCAACAGGATCGGCACGACGAGGACGACCCACAGCGTGACCAGCACCCGCACCCACGGCCGCAGCGCGCGCGCCTGCTCCGGCCGCCAGCGCCGAGGAAGGAAGCTGCGCAGCGTCGGGCCGATGCGGTGAAAGAGATCAGGAACGCCCGTCACGTCGGCCAGCAGGTGGTAGCCGTCGAAGCGGATCAGCGGCGGCAGCTGGCGGATCATCTGCAGGATCTGCGCAGCGATGACGAGCAGCAGCCCGTCCCATCGCACCGCCTCCCAGATGCCGAACATCGCGAGAGCAACGATCGCGTTGAAGTAGAGACCACCCAGATCGACGCGAATGCGTGCCGCGCGGCTCAACCGATAGCTGTCGGTGACGTCGGTGTAGAAGGCCGGCCAGATCAGGTAGAGGCCGGCGCCCATCGCACCGGGTGTGCCGCCACCGCGGCGCAGCGCCGCTGCGTGGCCGAACTCGTGGAAGCCGGCGGACACCACGGTGATGACGAACACCGCTAGCAGCAGCCCCGGTTGGGCGAATGCCTCGTAGGCGGCAGATGCCAGGCCCTTGTCGAACAGCACCCAGAAAGCCACCGCGGCGAATGCGAGTGTCACCACGACCATCAACAGCGGGTTGAACAACCGTGCGAACGGCGCAGTCACCCAGCGGGTGCGGTGCGGGTCGGACACGACGAACTTCGGCCGCAACGCCAGCAGCGGGTTGGCCTTCGCGAAGGTCTCCGGCGCGCTGCCGTCGGAGAGCAGCACCAGGCCCATCGGACGCAGTCGCTGGTCGACCAGCGTCATCACGTCGGCGGCTTCGATGCCGCGCCCTGATGCCTCACTGGCCGCGTCGGCGATGCCCTGCGCGTCACGCGTGCCGTCGATGGCTTCGAGAACGGCGTACAGCAGCGGGGTGAGCTGCAGCACCTGCCCGTCACCACGACGCACGAGCGCGGGCGGTGTGACATAGCCCGAGCCCGGCTGGACGCCGAGCAGCAGTGTTCCCGGAGCGAGCACCGGGACATCGCGCACGAGGGTCCCGCCCGCTGATGCGGGCGGGACCACCTGCGTGTGCGTCTGTGCCCCGGAGCCGCCGACGACGGCGGTCATCGACTAGGGAGCAGACGTCTGGTCGATGCCGGAAGTCTGGTCACCGACAGCGGTCGCGTTGCCGTCGATGCTCTGGTCGATGGCGACGTCCTGGTGGGCGACACCGACGGCCTCGGACAACGGCGAGCCGATGTTGGCCGACGCGGCTGCGTCGATCGGTGCCGCGGCGTTGGCGTTGGCAGCAACAGCACCGTCGATCGGCGAGGCGAGGTGCAGATCGCCATTGAGGTTGACGTTGACGTTGAGCAGGTTGCCGTCGTCGAGCGACCCGGCGGTGGTGCCGCCCGTCGGCACCGGCGTGTCGCTGGCGGCCGGCGCGCCCTGGTCGATCTGGCTGTTCTGGGCCGACGTCGCGCTGGCGTCACCGACGATGCCCTGGTGGATCGCCCCGCCCTGCGTCGCGTCGGAGAGCGCGGCAGCACCGGGTGACAGCACGTTGGCGTCGACCGCGGCGTTGATCGGCGCGGCGATGTTGGCGTTGGCGCCAACCGCGAGGTCGATCGGTGCGGCGGTGTCGAGCGCGAGGTCGAGGTTGGCGTTGAGGTCGAGCAGCGACAGCACTTCCTTGTCAGGAAGAGCCGTCGCGCCTTCGGCGGCGAGCTCCTCCGGCGTCACACGGTCCAGCGGGCGCTCTGCCACGGTTCCTCCCAGGTTGTTCGGGCCTTCACAGGCCCGATACCCGGGGACGGCTGCGGATGAAACGGATTATGCGGTGCGGGTTGCGGCCGCGTCGCCTAGCCCGAGCTGCTCGATCGAGGTCTCGCGCATCTTGAACTTCTGGATCTTCCCGGTGACCGTCATGGGGAACTCGTCGACGAAGATCACGTAGCGCGGCACCTTGAAGTGCGCCAGCTTTCCGCGGCAGTAGTCACGGATGTCGTCTTCGGTCACCGTCCCGGGCTCTCGCAGGCGCACCCACGCGCACAGCTCCTCGCCGTACTTGCTGTCGGGCACGCCGATGACCTGCACGTCGGCGATGGCGGGGTGGGAGTAGAGGAACTCCTCGATCTCGCGCGGGTAGACGTTCTCGCCGCCACGGATCACCAGGTCCTTGATCCGGCCGACGATGTTGAGATAGCCGTCGTTGTCCATCGTGGCGAGGTCGCCGGTGTGCATCCAACCGGCGGCGTCGATCGCCTCGGCGGTTCGCTCCTGATCGTTCCAGTAGCCGAGCATCACCGAGTAGCCGCGCGTGCAGAACTCACCCGGCTCACCACGCGGCACGGTCAGTCCGGTCGATGGATCGACGACCTTCACCTCGACGTGCGGATGCACAGCACCGACCGTCGAGACGCGCCGCTCGATGTCGTCGTCGGCTCGCGTCTGCGTGGACACCGGTGAGGTCTCTGTCATGCCGTAACAGATCGTCACCTCGCTGCATCCCATGTCGTCGATGACGCGTTTCATCACTTCGACGGGGCAGGGCGACCCGGCCATGATGCCGGTGCGCAGCGAAGACAGGTCGTAGGACGCGAAGTCGGGAAGGGCGAGCTCGGCGATGAACATCGTCGGCACGCCGTAGAGGCTCGTGCACTTCTCGTCCTGCACCGCCTTCAGCGTTGCGGCCGGATCGAACGACGGCGCCGGGATCACCATGCACGCGCCATGTGTGACCGCGCCGAGGTTGCCCATCACCATTCCGAAGCAGTGGTAGAAGGGGACGGGAATCGCAACGCGATCTTCCTCGGTGTAGTTACACAGTTCGCCGACGAAGAACGCGTTGTTGACGATGTTGTGGTGGCTGAGCGTCGCGCCCTTAGGGAAGCCAGTCGTGCCGCTCGTGTACTGGATGTTTATCGCGTCGTCGAACGACAGCTGTGCGGCGCGGTCGTGCAGCCGATGCGTCGGTGTCGAGTCTCCGCGTTCGAACAATGTCTGCCACTGCGGCGAGCCGAGGAAGATGGCGCCTTCGAAGGCCGTCAGCTCACCGCGGACGGACTCCACCATGTCGACGTACGACGAACCCTTGAACGCCGGCGCGCTGATGAGCAGCCGACAGCCGGAGTGGTTAAGCGCATAGGCGAGCTCGTGTGTGCGGTAGGCCGGGTTGATGTTGACGAGGATGGCGCCGATCTTCGCCGTCGCGAACTGCACGAGCGTCCACTCGGCGCAGTTCGGCGCCCACAACCCGATCCGATCGCCCTTCTCGACGCCGAGGTCGAGCAGGCCCAGGGCCAGCGAGTCGACGTCGGCGTCGAGTTCGGCGTAGGTCCAGCGGCGGCCGGTCGCGACGTCGACCATCGCCTCGCGGTCGCCATGTAGTCGGGCTACGCGCTCGAGGACGGCGCCGATCGTCTCCCCCAGCAACGGTGTCGTGGACGTGCCGTGGCTGTAGGACGGCATGGCTGTCACGTGCATGTCCGCATCGTGCCTCGCGGGCCTGCCGTTGGAAAGGGTCAGGCCTTGGCTTTGGCCTTGTCGGTGACGTCCACCGTGACGGGCGCTGCATAGTGGCGGCGAAGCTCACCGGCCTGCTTCAACGCCTTCATGCCCTGGTCGATGGTGAGCAACGGAGTCGTCTTGAAACTGCGGAGTGCCCCGCTCGCGGTGATCGCGAGGGCGAACGCGGCCGCGTCTTCGGGCGTCTTGAAGTCGATGACGCCCACGACGTCGGAGTCGCCGAACGCGTAGTAGAGGGACTCGAGCTTTGCGCCACATGCCTTCAGAGCCGGGGTGATCCGCTCTGCAGCGTTGCCTGGCGTTTGCGTCTGCGTCGCCCAGGACTGGGGGGTGTAGCCGACCTCGATCAGGTAGTGCGCCATGACGGCCTCCGCCGGGGCCGGTCGGCCCCACCGGCGGAGCCTCGCAGAGCGGCGACGGCGTCGTAACCCCCAGAACGGGCTGTCGTGGCCCTGGTCACGACGCAGGGGATGAAAGGGGCTCGCAGCCGCCCAGCCGGCCACGAGCCCCTGCCGATTCAACGGGGTACCCGGACATATCTCGCGCTGCCGCACGATCTTTTTTTCACCGATCTGTCCGCCTGTGGACAACTTCAGCGCGATCGGCCGGAAAGTCCCTAGGTTTCTGCCCACACCGTCAGTCGGCAGGAGGAACACATGTCAGGTATCCGGGTCACCCCTGAGCAGCTCGCCGCCATGTCGGGCCGGGTCTCGAGCGGCGCGACCAGCATCGAGGGCGAGCTGCAGTCGCTCGCCGCCGCGCTGGCGCCGCTGGGCAGCGACTGGGCCGGCGTCGCCCAGCAGCGCTTCGAGGGACTGTGGGCGGAATGGCAGCGGAGCGCGCGCGGCCTGCACGAGGCGCTCACCGGCGTCAGCGCGCTGCTCGGCCAGGCCGGGTCGCACTACGCCGAGGCAGAACGCGCAATCGCGGCGTCGTTCGCCTCGATGTAACTCGCTCGCCGGCCGGGGCTGGCGCTACGCGAAACCTCGCTTCGCGACCGTTCGCTACCCGCGCCGACGCCCCGGCCGCTCACTCTCCCGAATGGAGCGGAGACGTTGACGCACACGCTGTGGTGGCACTTGATCCGCCTCATCGTCGCCGCGCATCTGCACGTCGCGCCGCACGACATCACCGAGATCGACTACTGGGGCGGCCCACCCGGTGCCGCCGACCCCTCACACGTCTGGACCTACCGCACCGGTGACTGCGACTACCGCACCTGGGGCCGTTATGACGCCTGCATCGCGACTCGGACGCCGCCGTTTCGGCGTAGTGGTTGACAGCAACGGCCACGGACGGAGGAGACGAATGCGTGGAACCGCGTTGCGTCGTCGGGCGTCGAATGGCTGTGTTGGTCAACACCCGAAGCGCAGTCGGTGTTATGGCGCTGCTCGCTGCCTCAACGGCGGCATGTGGCGGTACGAGCTCGGCGACTCAAACCGCAGGCATGGCGGCCTCGTGCGTCAGTCCAATGCTCTCGGTCACTCCGACAACGGCGCACGCACGCGACACTGTGCACGTCTTCGGCAAGTGGTTCGCAGCCGACTGCTACGACACCGGGCAAGCGGGGCAGCCGCCCGGTCTCACGCATCTGCGTCTAGTGATCACTCAAGCCGGACGCGCGTGGACTGTCGCCTCAGACATAACCGCCTCCGGCAAGGACTTCACCTTCGATGTCCCTGTTCGGTTGCCGCATGCGCTGCAACCAGGCACTGCTCAGCTGAAAGTCGTCGATTACGGCGCACCTGCGCGGATCCAGGTCTCGCCTTAGCGGCAAATCTTGGCGGTCAGCAGTGGGTTGAACGCGGTCGGCTGGACCCGCCGGTGTGACACCCGCTCGTAGTCATACGCGAGTGCGAGCAGTGACCGCTCGGTCCAGGCGGTTCCGAGGAAGCCGATGCCCATCGGGGTGTTGCCAGCCATGCCGCCCGGCACGATCACCGTCGGGTAACCGGCCGCTGCGCCGATGTTCGCGTAGCTGGCGCCGGGGGTCAGATACGCGTCGAGCTGGTTGTCGCGCATCACGCTGTCGATCGCATAGCGCGCCGAGGTGATAGTGGTCGTGCGTGCCGCAATCGCGCTCGGCTCGTCGTAGACGCCGGGCGTCGCGTCCGAGGCGATGACGAGGTTCTGGCCGTACTTCACCTTGTCGCTGTGCTGCTGGTT
>Ga0066662_10001316_pt1 | contig 11279 bp, 10 predicted proteins | sample GraSoiAngelo_111_FD_133939 | JGI IMG/M metagenome (GOLD analysis project Ga0066662, IMG submission 133939) | Grasslands soil microbial communities from the Angelo Coastal Reserve, California, USA - 14_0903_12_40cm | ecosystem: Environmental > Terrestrial > Soil > Grasslands | place: USA... | reverse complement strand
GATCCGCCCGTTCTGGGAGATGAGCCGCATGATCGAGAGCGAGGTGACCGACTTGCCCGAGCCGGACTCGCCGACGATGCCGAGCGTCGAGCCGGGCTCGACCGCGAACGAGAGCCCGTTGACGGCGGCGACCACGCCGTCCTCGGTCCTGAACGTCGTCTTGAGGTCGTGGACCTCGAGCAGCGCCAAGCTAAATCCCTGACAAGCTCACGATGACGCAGAAGAACACGAACGCGATCGCGACGATCCGCGTGACGGAGGCGATCTGCGCGTCGAGACCGAGCCGGCGCGTCGAGGACTCGACGCGGCCGCCGACCGTCCCGCTGAGCCCTTCCTGCTTCGTCGTCTGCAGTGCCAGCAGGACGACCAGCAGAATCCCCAGCACCATCGCGAACCCGGCGAACGTGTGCGTCAGCCACGGGAAGTTCTGCGCCAGCGGCGAGTGTGGCGTCGTGTCGAAACTGAATCCGCGCGGGAGCGTCACCGGGATCCCGGTCGCCCTGACGGCGGGCGCTGCCGCCTTGGCGGCGGCCGGCGCAGCGGTTGCGGCCGCGAGCAGCGCGGAAAACACGTTCAAAACTCCTGGACCGGTCCGAAAGCGAAGGTGGAAAGAACCGCCGTGGATTGGCCCCAGCCGCGGAAACCTCCTGTTGAACGGCGCTCCGCCCTAGGCTGCGCGCCCCCCACGCCGAGCGTGGGGCCCCCGATCCGACCTCGCAACAGGCCAGCGATACAAGTCACGATGGTTCTGCGCTCGGTCCATCACCGTGCTGGTGAAACGGTCAGGGCGCGGACGCGGGCGGCGACGTTGTCGCCCGAGAGGCCGAACTGAGCGCGCTGGGCCTCGGGCTTGGCGTGCTGGACGAGCACGTTCGGGACGCCGATCCGCTCGACCGAGACGCTCAGCCCGTGGTCGTTCACGAACTCGACGACGGCCGAGCCGAACCCGCCGGCGAGACTGTGCTCCTCCAGCGTGATGAAGCGGCGGTGCGTCTCGGCGAGCTCCAGCAGCAGCGTCTCGTCGAGCGGCGCGACGAAGCGCGCGTTGACGACGGTCGGGCGCACGCCTGCGGCGTCCAGCAGATCGTAGGCGTCGAGCGCCGCGTCGGCGGTGTTGCCGAGCGCGAGGATCGCGACGTCCTCGCCGCGGCGCAGCACCTCGGCGCGGCCGAGGACGAGCGGGGCGACCGGTTCGTCGTGCTGGCCGCTGGTCGAGCCGCGCGGGTAGCGGATCGCCGCCGGCGCGTCGAGCGCGAGCGCGAGGTCGAGCATCGGCGCGACCTCCGCTTCGCTGCGCGGCGCCATGATCGTGATCCCGGGCAGCGTGCGCAGGTACGCGATGTCGTAGAGGCCCATGTGCGTCGGACCGTCGTCGCCGACGAACCCGGCGCGGTCGATCGCGAACACGACCGGCAAGCCCTGGACCGCCACGTCGTGCACGACCTGGTCGTACGCCCGCTGCAGGAAGGTCGAGTAGATCGCGCAGACCGGCTTGATCCCGCGCGTCGAGAGCCCGGCGCCGAAGCAGACCGCGTGCGCCTCGGCGATCCCGACGTCGAAGTAGCGCTGCGGAAACGCCTTGGCGAACTTCGCCAGGCCCGTGCCGTCCGGCATCGCCGCGGTGATCCCGACGACGCGCTGGTCGCGCTCGGCGGCGGCGATCAGCGCGTCGGCGAACGCCTGCGCGAAGGTCGGCCGCGAGGGCTTCTTCTCCAGCTTCCCTTCGTCGGGATGGTACACGCCGGGGCCGACGCCGTGGAACGTGCGGCTGTCGCCCTCGGCGATCTCGTAGCCTTTGCCCTTGACGGTCTTCACGTGCAGCAGCACCGGGCCGTCGATCTTGCGCGCGTTCGAGATCACGTCGGTCAGCGTGTCGAGGTCGTGACCGTCGATCGGGCCGACGTAGCGGAAGCCCATCTCCTCGAAGATGACCGGCGCCTTGTGGTCGTGCAGCGCGAACCGCATCCCGGCCATCTCGGCGGTCGAGAGCGCCTTGCGCGCGGTGTCGCCGAGCGGGACGTGGTCGAGCACGCCCTTCAGCATCTCGCGGCCCTTGGTGAACAGCGGCTTCGAGCGCAGCGTCCCCAGGTACGAGGCGATCGAGCCGACGTTGGGCGCGATCGACATCTCGTTGTCGTTCAGGACGACGATGAAGTTCGACTTCAGCAGCCCGGCGTTGTTGATCGCCTCGTAGGCCAGGCCGCCCGTCAGCGCGCCGTCGCCGATGATCGCGACGATCGTGTCGCGGCGGCCGGCGAGATCCCGCGCGGTCGCCATCCCGAGCGCCGCCGAGATCGACGTCGACGCGTGGCCGGCGCCGAAGGCGTCGAACTCCGACTCGCTGCGCATCGAGAAGCCGCTGATCCCGCCGCCTTGGCGCAGCGTGCCGAACCGCGCGGCGCGGCCGGAGAGCAGCTTGTGGACGTAGCTCTGGTGGCTGACGTCCCACACGATGGCGTCCTGCGGCAGATCGAGGACCCGGAACAGCGCGATCGTCAGTTCGACGACGCCGAGGTTCGGCGCCAGATGGCCGCCGTTGGCCGCGCACACGCGGATCAGCGTCTCGCGAATCTCGGCCGCGAGCTGGTCCAGCTCGGGACGGCTCAGGCGCTTGACGTCGGCCGGAGTCGCAAGGCGTTCCAGGATCATCCGGGGGGCTTCGACGGTACGGGCCGAAAGCCCGGCCTCGTGCAGGCCCCCGTATCGCCGCCGGCGCCGCTGCGCTTCCGCAAGCGCGTCTGGACGGACGTCGCGCGCATCGTCTCGACGGTCTGCAACCCGTTCATCACCTCGCTGGCCCTGTTCGTCATCCTCGCGGGCGCCCGGTCGAGCGGCGCGACCGACTTCTGGATCCTGCTGTTCAACAGCGCCTTCTTCACCTCGATCGGGCCGATGCTGTTCATCTTCTCCCTGTACGCGACGGACCGCATCTCCGATCTGGACATGTCGATCCGGGCCGAGCGCGAGCGGGTCTTCATCGCGTTCGTGGTGTTCTACGCCGTCGGCGCGCTCGATCTGTGGCTGATCCGGGCGCCCGCGATCATGACCGCGTCGATGGCCGCGTACGCCGCGAGCGCACTGGTCGTGCAGTGGATCACCCGCTACTGGAAGATCTCGACCCACGCGCTCGGAATCACCGCGCCGCTGGTGGCGTTCACCGTGCTCTTCGGCGAGCGGCCGTTGCCGTTCTACGTGCTGATCCCGCTGGTCGGCTGGTCGCGCGTCTACCTGCGCGCGCACACGCCGCTGCAGGTCGTGGCCGGCACGCTGCTGTCGGTCGTCAACACGCTGGTGTTCTTTCGGGTGTTCAAGGTCGTCTGAATTCGGGGTGGAGCGATGAACCAAGTTCGATCGAAGGCCGGGCTGACCGCCGCGCTCCTGAAAGCCGGCGTCGCGGCGGCGCCCGAACGCGCGGCGCGCGCCATGGCCGCCGCCGCGGCGCCCGCGGCGAAGCCGCCGCCGGTCGCGGTGGTCGGGGTGCACGGGATCAGCCCGATCCAGCAGTACTCGTTCCAGGACCAGCTCGCGAGCGGGCTGCTGAGCTACCTGAACGCGCTCGAGCAGGCCGGCGGCAGCGCGCACGCCTGGCTTTCGGCGCCGTACTGGCCGCGCGTCGCGAAGAGCAGCGGCGATCCGGTCCTCAAGCCGAGCGCGCTGCGGCTGTACCGCGACGACGAGAAGGCGCCGGACGATCCGTCGAGTCAGGTCTACGACGTCTACGAAGGCTACTGGAGCCCGTACAGCAAGGGCAAGACGAACATCGCCTCGCTGCTGCGCTGGCTGCTGACGATCACGTTCCTGGCCACCAGCTCGACCGCCAACATCCCGGCGACGGCGCGCAAGCTCGCGTGGGACGCCGGCTACCTTCTGGTCGCGCTCGGGATCGCGGTGCTCTTCCTGGCGGGCGCATTCGTCGCCGGCTCGTTCGCGTGGACCGCCTTCGTCGCCGCGTTCTTGCCGATCTCACCGGACGCACCGCAGCCGCCGTCGTTCTGGGCGTTCGCGTTCGACCCGTTCGCGCAGATCCCGAAGATCCCGGCCTTCGCATGGTTCCAGCTTCTCGTCGGGCTCGTCATCGCGTATCTGCTGGTCCAGCTCGTCGTCGTGCTGAAAGCTCGCGCCGACACGCGCGCCCGGACGACCGAGCTGCAGCTGGACGCGAGCAAGGGCGGCCGGTTCCGCAGGCTGACCATCGGCGCGGCGGCGTTCCACCGCTGGACGGCGATCGTCCTCGTGCTGCTGGTGATCGTTCTGGCCGTCGTGGACGCGGTGCTGCTCTGGGTCTACCATCCCGCCGGCGGCGGGGTGATCGCCGGGCTCGGCGCGTGGCTGATCGTCGCGATCGCGCTGCTGCAGGGCGCGCGCGGGATCGCGGACTTCGTCGTGCTGAACGTGCTCGGCGACGTCCAGGTCTACTGCACCCACGACAGCAACTCGGCGTTCTTCGCGATCCGCCAGCAGATCATCGACGCGGTCACCAAGGCGGTCCTCGGCCCGCTGAACGCCGTCGACGCGACGCGCCCCGGAGACGGCGGCGAGGCCGAGCCGCTGTACGGGAAGATCCACGTCGCCGGCCACAGCCTCGGCTCGACGGTTATCCTCGACGCGCTGATCCGCGTCCGCCAGCTCGTCAACGAGACGGGCCTGGACGGCCGGCACTGGAGCCGGATCCGCTCGCTGACGACCTTCGGCACCGCGCTCGAGAAGACTCGCTTCTTCTTCGACGTTCGCCAGCCGACGGTCAGCGTCGCGCAGCAGCAGTGGAAGAACGACGTGTACGGCAGGTTCTTCACGCTCCAGCGCAGCGTGCTGCGCGGGCGCGACAACACGAACGGCATCTACTGGTCCAATCACTGGTACTTCCGCGACGTCGTCGCGAACCGGATCGTCTCGTACAAGTCCGACGTGAACCCCGGCGAAGAGTTCCACGCCTGGTCGACGGCGCCGGGGCGGCGCCGCTCGCATCCGATCTGCCGCAACTTCCGCCTCCCCGCAACGAAGCCGCCCTACGCCTTCGTCCACGGCGACTACATCGGCGATCCCCTCTTCTGGAAAAACGCCGGCCCGATCTTCACGACCTGAGCGCGAATCTGTGCGCCGTCTCGCGGCGTCCGGGTCAGGGCGCGATCAGGGCGGCGACTCGGCCGGTCGGGTCGGCGGTCCAGCGGCGGACGGCGGCTTCGAATGCGGTGGCGTCGCCGTTGGTGTAGTAGGCGGTGGACGACGAGCCGGGCGGGATGCGGCGCTCGGCGACGAGCTTCGCGGCTTCGGCGGCTTGGGCGGCGGCCGGGTCGATGCGTTCGATGCGCGGGTCGAGCGCGGCGGCGAACCAGCGGTCGAGCAACGGGTAGTGCGTGCAGCCGTAGACGAGCGCGTCGACGCCGGCGGGGAGCTGAGCGGCGACCGCGGCGACGGCGTCGCGCGCGATCGGGGTGTCCGATTCGCCGCGCTCGACGATCGGGACCAGCTCGGGTGCGGCGATCTCGGTGACGCCGGCGTGCGGCGCGGCGGCGCGGATCGCGCGCGCGTACGCGCCGGTGCGGACGGTCGCGGCGGTCGCGACGACCGCGATGCGGCGGTGCGGCGTGCCCCCGAACGAGCGGCCCGCGCTGGCGATGATGTCGAGGACCGGGAACGCCGTGTCGGGCCAGCCGAGCTTCTCGGCGACCGCGCAGCTCGTGTTGCAGGCGGTGATCACGGCCTCGACGCGCTGCTCCGCCAGCACCGCGAGGTTGTCGCGCAGGTACCCGTGGATCTCGGCTTCCGTCTTGTCGCCGTACGGGTTGTGCGCCTGGTCGGCGAAGTAGACGACGTCTTGCGCGATCCCGGCGGCGCGCAGGGCGGCCAGGACGGTCAAGCCGCCCAGTCCGGAGTCGTAGAGGCCGAGCACTGTTACTGCTGGCTCAGCGCGTTCGCGCTCGGCGAGCCGGCGTACGCCTTGACGCCGTTGGCGATCCCCTGCGCGACGTTCTGCAGAAACGACGGCTGGCGGAGCAGCGCGACGTCGCCGGGGTTGGTCGCGAAGGCGGTTTCGATCAGCACGGCAGGCATCGAGGTGTGGCGCACGACGTAGAAGTTCTCGTGCCGGGTGCCGTCGTCCTGAGTCCCGGCCAGCGGGATCAGGCTCTTCTCGACCGCCTGCGCGAACGGCGCGTCCTGCGGCTTGTACCAGTAGACCGTGGTGCCGCGGGCGCTCTCGACCGGCGCGCTGTTGATGTGGATGCTGATGAAGAGCCGCGCGCCGGCGTTGTTCGCGACGTCGCACCGCGTCTGAAGGTACGCGCGGTCGTCGGCGTTCGGCTTGCCGTCGGCGCGCATCTTGGCGAGGTTCTCCTGGCTTACCGGGTCGACGTCCGTCTCGCGCGTCATGCGCACGGTCCAGCCCTGCGCGACCAGCAGCGAGCGCAGCCGCTGCGCGATGTCGAGCGTCAGCACTTTCTCGACCAGGCCGTTGTGCGCCGTGCCGGTGTCGCCGCCGCCGTGGCCCGGGTCCAGCACGATCAGCTTCGGGTTGGTGTTCGCGCCGAACTTCCAGCCCGGCGAGCCCGGGGTGTCGGAAGGCGATGCGTTCGGCTCGGGCGACGCGGCGCTGGCGACGACCGGCGCGCCGCCGGTGCGGCCGGTGCCGGCGCGCGCGAGATCGGCCGCCGGCGCGGTCGCGACCGTGATGACGATGCCGTTGTCGCTCGGCGCCAGGTCGATGCGCGGCTGGCCGGTCAGCGTGAACGCGATGCGCACCGACGGCGCGTCGGTCGAGCCGCCCTGCCGGACGCGCACGGCTTGCACCGCGCCGAACGAAGGGTGCTCGTCGCGCCCCGGTCCGTTCAGCGTCGTGTTCTGCAGGTCGATGTACCAGCGGTTGTCGCCCAAGCGGTGCCACTCGTACGCGGTCGCGCCGCTCAGCGAGACGCGCACGGCGAGCGCGTCGTCGGCGGCCGGCTCGATCGCGAGGTTCGTGATGGTCGAGCGCCCGGCGACGATCAGCGGCGCGGCGGTCGGCGGTCCGCCGGCGAGCGGCGGCGGCGTGGGGATCGCATTCGCGGCGGCGCCGCGCGACTCGAAGACGACCGTGTAAGAGTCGGGCGAGTCGGGCGAGATGATGCGGTGCACCGTGCCGCGCGCGCCGGCGATCGTGATCGTCGTCGTCGGCACCTTGGCGCTGCCGCCGACCGCGACGTCGATCGCGTCGACGGCCGCGCCGGGGACGCGCCGCGAGGGCGCCAGCGACGACCCCAGGCCCACGAACGAGAGCTGCAGGCGGTCGGGCGAATCGGCGTTGGTCGTCGTGACGAGCGGCATCGCGGCGCGCACGGTGACCGTCGTGCGCCCCCCGTCGGTCCGGACGTCGAGCGCGCCGATGCGCGGCTGCAGCACCGTCTCGCTCGCCTGCGCGACGGGCTCGACGTAGAGCGCGCGGGCCAGCGCGAAGAACGGTAGCACGACGTCCTGGCCGTCGGCGCTGGGCTCGAACGGCGCCTGCGCGCGGACGCCGCCGACCGTGTACGACGCGTCGCCGACGGCGAAGACGACGGTCCGGCGGTCCTGCGCGGTGATCACGACGTAGCGCTGCGAGGGCTGGTACGAGACCGTCGCGCCGAGCCGGTCGAGGAACCGCCGCAGCCCCGCGTCGCGGGTGCTGACGGCGAGATCGCCTTGCACCGGCACGGCGTGGTCGAAGATCAGCCGCGTCCCCTGGAACCACAGCGCGGGCGGGCGGTCCTGCTGCGCGAGCGCGGGCAGCGCGCACGCCAAGAACAGCGCGGCTAGGCTAAAAACTCGAACGCGAGAGCGCTTCATCGAGAGTGAGGTGACCTCCGGGAAGCGTTGCGACGCGAGCGCCGCCGATCTTGACCTTCACCGAATCGATACCGAGGTTCGGTTGCGTGAGCGTCCATACGAGCGCCTTGAACTCCGCCGACTCCGCGAACCCGCCTTCCGCCGATTTCGCGACGTCATTGGAGATATCGACGTCCGCCGTCGATCCCTGAACGTCGACGGACAGCACCCGCGTTCCGGCCGGGAAGCGAACCGCCTCGACTCCGGGCGGCGGGCCGGCGACGCACTGCGTCGCGGCGTAGAACGCCGCGTCGAGCCGGCTGCTCTTCGGGTTCAGCGACACCTGCCACGGAACGAGCGTCGTCCCGTCGGTCTTCGCGTAGTACACCGCGACGGTTTGGCCGGCCGCGGGCTTGTGGCGGGTGGTGAACCACCACGCCGCCGCGACCGCCGCGGCGAACAGCACGACCAGCACCAAGGCGCGTGAACGCATCTTGGATGGAGGGCGTTCGCCGGGGACGCTACGCGTTCCGTCCCTGGCGGCGATACGTGATGCGCCCGCGCGTCAGGTCGTACGGCGAGAGCTCGACGTCGACGTCGTCGCCCGGCGTGATGCGGATGCGGAAGCGGCGCAGACGACCCGCGAGGCTGGCGAGGATCGTGTGGCCGTTCTCGAGCTCGACCTTGAACGTCGAGCTGGGAAACGTCTCGACGACGCGGCCGACGAGGCTCAGCGTGTCTTCTTTGACGACGGGCGTCAGCGGTTCGCGGCGCTTCTTGCCGCCGCCGCCTTTGCGTCTGCGCGGAGGGGGAATGGGAGCTCCTTCGGGGTGCGGGGTGCGGTTGCTCAGACGCCTTCGCCCCCGCAAAGCAACTTCCCACGCTGCCCCGCTGTTGCAGAGACGTCATGCTTTTCAGCGCCATCGTGTTCGGAGCCGTCGGAGTCGCCGCCGGCTTCACCTGGGACTACGTCATCAACCGGGGCAAGTAAGCCCCGCTCAGCTCACGACGGCCTCGTCGGCCGCCGCGTGGTGCCCGCAGCGCGACCAGCGGACCGGCGTCCGCTCGTCCGACTCGGCGGGCGTCCCCATCGCGGTGCAGCCGCAGCCCCAGTAGAAGGCGACCTTCGTGCCCCGGCCGCTGCGGTGCGTGATCTGCGCCAGATTCGGCACGCCCAACCGCGCCGTCAGCTCTCGTAGCTCGTGCGGCTCGATCATCTCGGCGGCCTCGTACCCGCCGGTCGCTCCGGTCGCTCCCCGGGATTCGGAGGAACGTGGCCGTACGCTTACGTTCTTTTGGCACCATTTTTCCCGGACATGTGTTACAGTGATGCAGCCGGACGGACCCGCAGGCGTCATTTCGTCCGGCTGATAGTACGAGTCGTGTTCCGCGTGGTCTGGCGCTCAGGCGTTCTCCCAGTTCAGGTACATCGTCCGTCTTCAACCCCTAAAGCCCCCCGACGCCGGAGTTCAATCGATGTACACTGACGAAACCCTGAATTGCACCGACTGCAATGCACCCTTCACGTTCTCTTCCGGAGAGCAAGAGTTCTTCGCCGCGAAGGGCTTCACGAACAAGCCGAACCGTTGTCCCGACTGCCGTGCGGCCCGCAAGGCCCAGCGCGGCGGCTCCGGCGGCGGTGGCGGAAGCTCGTACTCGGGCGGCGGCTACGGCGGTGGCCGTCCGCAGCGCGAGATGTTCCAGGCCACCTGCAGCGGGTGCGGCAAGGTTGCGGAAGTTCCGTTCCAGCCCCGCGGCGACAAGCCGGTCTACTGCCGCGACTGCTTCCAGCAGCGCCAGTCGTACCGCTAGACGCTAGCGGCTCGAACGCGAACGAAGAGGCCCGGGGATCCGTCCCCGGGCTTTTTCTTTCCTTACGGCCGCCCGCGTCAGGGCGAGGTGGCGGAGGCGATCTTCAGCTTCCAGTCCTTCATCGGGGTGTCGCCGAGGCGGAGGTTGCCGAGCAGGACGCGCAGGCGCGTCGCGGCCGGACCGGTGCCGCTGGTGCGCTCGCGGCGGAACTCGGGTTCCCACGACTGGTACCACAGCGTCGCGGTCACGCGCAGGCGCGACGGATCGACCGCGGTGCGCAGCGCGACGCGGTACGCGGTGACGGCGCGACCCTTGCCGTTCGCGTAGTTCGGATCGGTGACGACGTACTCGCCTTCAGGATGCGTCGCGTCGAGCCAGTTCTTCGGCAGGGCGATGCCGGGCTGGCCGTCCTTGCGCCAGCCCTGCGGCAGCAGCCGGTTGTCCTTGACGTGGCTGTCGCGGCGGATGAAGCTCTCGGTGAAGTTGCCGTCGTGGTCCTTCACCAGCTCCTCGAAGATCTGCACCTGGTCGCTCCGCGTGACGGGATGCCGCTGGTCGAAGTGCGTCTGGTACTGCTGCTTGCCGTCCGCGCCGCGCGTGAAGTACTCGGTCGGCAGAATCTTGGTGAGGTCGGTTCCGTCGACGATCTCGCCGTTCGGGTTCGTTATCCCCGAGGCCCAGACGACGCTGCCGTCGGGATCGGTGACCTTCAGCTCGATCCACGCGCGGCGGAACCCGACGCCGCTCGGAAAGCGGTGGCCGGTCTGGTTCGTGACCCCGACGCTCGCGATCAGGGTGCCGTTCTCGACCCGCGAGGTGAGGTCGACGGTCGCGGTCGTGTGCTGCGCTTGGCGCACGACGTTGCCGATCGCGTCGTCGAGGTCGGTCGACGAGCCGGACATGTAGTCGTTCAGCCGCACGCCGAGCGCGTCGGAGTTGCGCTGGAACGTGCGCAGCAAGAACGCGTTCAGCCCCAGCAGCTCGTGGCGCACGAAGCCCCGCTGCCGGAAGCGGACGTCGATGCCGTCGAGCGGCGCGCGGTGCTCGGCCTGCGGGTACGTCTGGTCCTGCACCAGCGCGATCTGGGTTTGGATGCGGTTCTCGTGCACGTCCAGCCGGTCGTTGTCGACGCCGGCCGGCACGTGGCAGTCCTGGCACGACTTGGCGCCGGCCTGCGGCTTGTACTCGGTCTGGAAACGGCTGTTGACCCACTCGACGTAGGTGTTCTGCTCGACATCGTGGGTGAGCGACTGCGTGATCGGGTGGATCTTGTCCGGCTTGTCGACGACGGGCAGGTTGATGCTGTGGCAGCTCGTGCACAGCCGCGCCGACTTGGTGACACTCGCGAACACCGGCGTCGTGCCGAGCGACTCGTTCATCGGGTGCGCGGCGATCAGCGCGGTCTCGAACGGCCCGTGCAGCCGGTCGGCGCGCCCGACGGAGAACAGCCCGGTGCTCCGGTTCTCCAGCACGAACGCGAGCGAGGCGGCCTCTTCTCGCGTCTGCGTGATGTGGTGGCAGACCGTGCAGCTGATTCCGTCGCGCGCCAAGCCGCCCAGGTGGAACTGCGGCTTGGACGGATCGGCTTCGAACACCCAGTCGAGCTTGAAGTGCGCGTCGGGCCCGTGCTCGATGTCGTTGGTGCGCTTCCCCATCACGCCGTGGCAGCGCATGCAGGTGTCGACGACCTG
>Ga0066662_10001315_pt1 | contig 11283 bp, 11 predicted proteins | sample GraSoiAngelo_111_FD_133939 | JGI IMG/M metagenome (GOLD analysis project Ga0066662, IMG submission 133939) | Grasslands soil microbial communities from the Angelo Coastal Reserve, California, USA - 14_0903_12_40cm | ecosystem: Environmental > Terrestrial > Soil > Grasslands | place: USA... | reverse complement strand
TCACCATTCCTGTTGAGTCGCGTCGGAATGACGCCAGATGACGCGTCCGTCATCTCCAGCCGGATCGTATGCCGAATGAATCGCCACACGTCCAGGTCCATAAAGCTTCAGCCACAGGTGACGGCTGCGCCACGAAGAGCTAAATAAGCCCCAGGAGCTTCCGCTACTGCCGCGCGGATATTCAAGATGAAGGTGCATCTGAACCGTAGGGTCTTTGAACAAGAGCGCTGTCGGCTTGACGAGAATTGATTGACCCGGCGCTAGGTGTCGTATAAAGGCGTTGCCAGCCGCATGAAGCAGCAAGAGACCCGGCGCTTGCTGTGCAAAGAAACGGTCCATGTACCTGCCAAGAGGATAATGCGTCTTGCTGCTGTTGTCCTCCTGCGTAGTGAACCAGACGCCTGTATCAAACCAGTCGTAAGAGACGCTGTGCGTCGCAACTAAGAATATGTGCTCGCGCACGTCAACGGCTTGGCCGGGCTGTATGGGCAGAGCTATCAACTCGCCGGGCGCATCGCGCGTGAAGGCTATGTGGCCTGGCCCTTGGGCCTCTGTCATTATGAGCGGCAGTCCTGCGAAGAGACGATTCCAAGCGCCCTTGAGCGACATTGCGCTTACCTTAACTTGCGTGTCCATCCAGAGCAGAACGTGATGCGAGAAATAGACGCCGTCGTTGGGCGCTAAGTTAAAATCAGCTACAGGAACATACTCGCCCTCAATTTGCAGCGACGAATGACCAAGCTGAATCTTCGTCATATCCTTGCGTCCGGGCATCTCTATCCAACCGGATTTAGTGACGATCTTTTCAACGTCAATGGAGACGCCGCAGCCCGGACAACTAAGCTGCGTTCCGTCGCTCACGGTGTTGCACCAGGGGCAAGTGTAATGGCGCTCAACGGGAATGTTTGACACTAATTCGCGCTCCGGTTCAATGAGTTATTAGACAGGTCATGGATTGTTAGATTCAACTCTATTCATCTTTTCTAAGCTTTCATGGGCACGTTTCTTAGCTATTTCACTCCTGTCAGAAAGCAGCAGATTCAATACATCTTGTCTGCGCGTTTCCCTTGCAACAACTTTTCGGAATTGCGTTGCTACTTTATCTGGATTCAAAACCTCTCGAATGGAATCCAGAGGTGTGTTCGGATTGCAGCACAAATTCACGCCCGCTCGGAAACCTTGATCATTTCCCCTGCCATGATTCAACACAGGTATCAATTCTGTTGCAAGCAGCATTAAGACTTCAACTGGAGTTCTCAAATTTTCAGTTAAGGCAGCAGCAAGCGTCTGTTCGTTCCAAGATTCGATTCTCGACGGGATGAGAGAAGCAAGAATTTCTGATGTTACGTTCGGATTCTGAGCAACGCCGACACGAACGAAATCATATTCAGACTTTGCCAAAAAATCTAGCTCTTCTATGGGAGTTTCCGGCGATTTCGCTGCATCCCAATAATCTTTAGCTGAGTGATATTTTCTCATCCCAACTTTCATAAGTTTCTATACGGGAAACGTCTAACTACTATAATCATGCTTCACCCTACTCAGTGTGATGATGAACGTACATTGATTGAATGCCGACGCGTCCCGGTCCTGTCATGCGCGCAAGACTCATCGTTGAGCCGCCGAACCAGCCGCTGGTCAACTGCACGAACTCAACGTCCATAGTGACCGACGAATCCTTGTAAAGAAACGCGCCCGGCTCGACCATTATACTTTCGCCCGGTCGCAGGACGCGCTCGAAGACGTTGCCGTAGCCGTGCAGTATCAACATCCCAGGCGTCGGACCAGTCACAAAGCGGTCCATGAACATTCCCTGCCCGCCAAAGAGTATGTTGCGCAGTCCCTTTACGCGAACGAACGAGTAGTTGATATGGTGCGATGCAAGCAGGAAGGCGTGCTCGCGCACGTCCAGTTCCATTCCGGGATGAAGCGGCAAGACAACAAGCTCGCCCGTTGCATCGCGCGAGAATGCAACGCGCCCCGGTCCATTCGCCACGCTAATGATGAAAGGCATTCCCGCCAGAACACGCTTGATGCCGCCCTGCAACGGCATTGTGCTCATAGGCGTTATGTCGTCCTTCCATAGCAGAACGTGATGCTCGAAATAGACAGCATCGCCCGGCGCTAAATTCAGTTCCGCGACAGGCACAATCTCGCCTTCGACCTGACAGGTGCTCTGCCCGAACTGAAACTCCGTCATGTCCTTCAGGCGCGGAGCTTCGCGCCAGCCCGACTCGCTCACAAGATTCTTAATGTCCAGCGGCGCTCCGCACGTGCGACAGGTCGTAGCGCCCTTCTCGTTCATGCTCTCGCACCACTGGCACTTCAGACGTTCTATCGGCGCATCCTGAGCGGAAGCGTGCGGAGCATGAGAAACGTTTGGCGGTTGCGTTGGCGTCGGCGCGTATTGTGGCGGGACTGTTGGAGCGACAGGCGGCGCAGGTGCAGAGACTTGCTGGGGTGCAACGTCTTGCGGAATCCTTGTTCCATCGTGAGAGCAGAATTTCTGCCCTTCAGCGACGGGGCGTTGACAGGTCGGACAGGTTCTCATCAACTTGTTCTCCTGAGGCGCGAGCGAGTGCGCGCTTACGATGACGAGCTTAGCACACGCGCCATTATAGCCTTCTGAATATGCAGGCGATTCTCCGCTTCGTCAATCACAACTGAAGAGGCTGAATCAATCACGCCGTCCGTCACAATCACGTTCCGGCGCACAGGAAGACAGTGCATGAAGATAGCTCCGTTGGTCCGCTTCATCTTCTCTTCGTCAACGATCCAATCATGACGATATTGTGCACGTTCTTCCAAATCTTTCTCTTGAGCACCGTAGAAATTCTTGCTTCCCCAACTCTTCGCGTACACTACTTCAGCGCCGTCGAACGCTTCATTAACATTGTTCGTCAAGCTCAGACTGCCGCCCGCCTGCTCAGCCTGCGCTCTGATCTCCTTCATCAACTCGTCATCAAGCTCGTAGCCTTCCGGGTGCGCAATCGTCACGTCATGCCCCATTTGCGCCGCAGAGAGGGCGAAGCTATTCGGCACAGCCATAGGCAGCGGCTTCGGATGCCATGCCCAGGTGAGCAACACGCGCTTGCGCCAAACACCAAGCTTCTCTCTTATCGTCATCATGTCCGCTAGAGCCTGACACGGATGTTGCATCGCAGATTCAAGGTTGATGACAGGCACATCTGCATACTTCGCAAACGCATTCAGGATGGGATCGGTGCGCTCCTCTTCCCAATTCTTCAAAGCAGCAAAAGTTCTGACGCCGATGCCGACACAGTATCTTCCAAGCACGCGAACGAACTCCGCCACGTGCTCTGTCTTATCCGAATCCATCACAGCGCCTTCACGATGCTCGAGCGTCCAACTCGTCCCGCCCGGCTCAAGCACTACAGCGTTCCCGCCAAGCTCGAAGACGCCGACCTGCATAGAGGCGCGCGTCCGCAAAGAGGGATTGAAGAAGACGAGCGCGACAGAGCGACCCTCCAGCGGCTTCACTCGATTCTCACCGCGCTTGAACCTCAAGGCAGACTCAATCAACTCTTCAAGCTCTTCGCGCGTCCAATCTGCTGTTGTCAGAAAATCTCTCAGCATTATCAGTTGCCACTAGCTTTAGCTAGTAGATCAAGTTTGCTAATAAATTTTTGGCTTTAGCCGAATCTCAAAAGCGGCTTGGGCTAAAGCAAAAGGATATTTTCTACTTTGATTCGGCTAAAGCCTCTATTGTTAGCCTGCCTTAATCCACTAGCTAAAGCTAGTGGCAATTTATAATTGCTGCTTAGCTAACTTCATCACTTCTTTCAGGGCTTCGATGAATAGGTCAACCTCTTCGCGTTTCAAACAGAGCGGCGGCAGAAGCCTCAACACATTAGCATCGCTTGACGTGCCTGTGATGATTCGTCTTTCAAGCAGAGCCTTGTGAACGGGCGCGGCTTTCTCTTCAAACTCAAGGCCGAGCAGAAAACCTAACCCTTGCACGCGAACGACCTGCGGAATCTCTGAAAGGCGTTCGCGCAAATGGCTCTCAACCGCCTTCACGTTCTCAAGCATACGGTCTTCTTCAATCGCTTCTAGCGTCGCTTTGACCGCAGCCATAGCAAGCATTCCGCCGCCGAATGTCGTTCCCAGATCATTCTCTTTGATATGCGAAGCGATCTTCTCCGTCACAAGGCACGCGCCGACGGGAACGCCGCTGCCCAGGGCTTTCGCTAACGTGATGATGTCCGGCACGCGCGCCGCGCCCGCTTCATTCCCGGCAAAGAACCATTCGCCCGTGCGACCTACGCCCGTCTGCACTTCATCGTAAATCAGAACGATGCTGCGCTCGTCGCAAAGTTTCCGCAATGCGCGATAAAATTCTGCATCAGCCATGCGAACGCCCGCCATTGATTGAATCGGCTCAAGCATGATTGCGGCAACCGTTTCATCAGCTATCTTTTCAACCGATTCAATGTCGCCAAACTCCGCGAACAGATGTCCGGGCACGTTCGGCTTTCCCATCTCACGATATTTTCCAAGCGCAGTCGCGCTAATCGCATCCGCCGTGCGACCGTGAAAGCCGCCCGTGAAAGTTATAATCTTCTCTCGCCCGGTTGCCATGCGCGCCATTCGCATAGCGTTCTCGTTCGCCTCCGTTCCAGAGTTGCAGAAGAAAGCTTTGGAGAGCGGTTGAGGCGCAAGCGAGACAAGGTGCTCAGAGACACGCGCGCGAACGTCCGAGTAAACAAGATTCGAGTAGAAGATCAACTGCTCTGCCTGCGCTCTTATCGCTTCGACAACGTGCGGGTGGCTATGGCCTGTTCCCGCAACAGCGTGCCCGCCGTATAGGTCCAGGTAACGCTCGCCGTCGCTCGCATAAAGCCACACGCCTTGCCCGCGTTCAGCAGCAACGGGCATCTTCTTGTAAGTCGCAAGCTGGAAGCGATCCTCGCTCGCCTTGATCGTCTCAAAAGTTGAAACTGTTTCTGCTTTCATCCTGCTCTGGCTCCATTCGGCACATTTGATTCAGGAACGGCAAGCACCGGCCTGATTCCGTCTGCGTATCCAACGTCGAACAACATCCCTTCGGAGATTTCACCAAGAATCTTTTTCGGCGCGATGTTGACGACGAAAAGCGCCTGCCGTCCCTCTATCTCTCTGGGATTCTCGCGCTCCTGCTTTAACCCGGCGAGAATAGTTCTCTTGTGATCGCCGAAATTCACAGTGAGCCTTACAAGCTTATTCGAGCCTCTAACGTCTTCGACCAACTCGATAGTGCCGACGCGCACATCAATCTTTTCAAGCACGTCGAAAGAGATTTGAGGCTTAACGGGTGCGACTTCAAAGCCCTCGCCCTGCTTCATGGATTGCTCCCGGTCAGAACCAACCCTGTCTTCTCGTTCAAGCCAGCCATCAGATTCATGTTCTGCACGGCCTGACCCGCAGCGCCTTTAACAAGATTATCAAGCGCGGAGAAGACTACGAGTTGACGGCCACGCGAAGCTAAGCCGATGTCGCAGAAGTTTGTGGTCTTCACCCAGTTGATGTCCGGGGAATCTTTGACCAGACGAACGAAGAAAGAGTCTCTGTAAAACTCCGCGAAGACCGAGCGCACATCGTCCGCCGTCATCTCATCTCTTGTCTCAACGTAAATGGAAGCGAAGATGCCGCGCGAGACAGGAAGGCTGTGCGTCATAAATATAAGCTCGCTCGTCCAATCGCCAACGGCGCGCAGTTCCTGTTCAATCTCCGGCACATGCTGGTGCGTGAAAGGCTTGTAGGCGTAGAAGGAGTTCATGCGCTGAGGGTGATGCGTGTTCGCCGCCGCCTTCGCGCCTGAACCGGATGAACCTGTCTTTGCGTCAACAATCACGCGCCCTTCGATTAAATTATTAGCAACCAGCGGCGCAAGTCCCAAGAGCGTTGAGGTCGCAAAGCATCCTGGATTGCTTATACGGTTCGCCGTCCTTATAGCCTCGCGGTTCGTCTCCGTCAAGCCATAAACGAAACTGGACTGCGCAGCAAACGCTGTATGCTCGCGCTTGTAAAACTTCTCGAACACTTCGCGGTCACGAAGTCGGAAGTCGCCCGAAAGATCAATCACCTTCAGGTTTTCCGGCAATCGCGGCACGACATCAATCGCCTGCCCATGTGGGAGCGTTAGAAAAAGAAAATCAAAATCATTCAAGCCACTGAAATCTTCCGGCGCTGTTTCAAAGCGAAGATCGGTCAGCCCGTAAAGATTCTTATGAACATCACCAACAGCTTTGCCAGCGTGCTCGTTCGCAGTCACAAGCGCAATCTCAACCTGCGGGTGCATTAGCAGCAACCGTAAAAGCTCTGAGCCGCCGTAGCCAGAACCGCCGAAGATGCCTACTTTAAGTTTCATGTTCCAAGTTTCATGTTCCAAGCTTCGAGCGTCACAGTTCCAACTTGGAACATGAAACTTGAAACTTGGAACTGCCGTTCAATTTCTCCTGCACAATCTTGAAAAGCCTCGCGCCGTCTCTTCGCGCATTGCCTGCTGGAACATGGAACTCGCGCTCTATGTAATCTTCGCCCATCTTTGAATCGGTCACAGAGCCTGCAATGACATCAACATTGATGCCGCGCCTTCGGAACAGTTCAATGCCGCCCCACGCTCCAACATAATCCGATGCGCAGAAGATTATCGCCGCTGTAGCCGCGCGCAACTCTTCATCGTCGAAGACGGAATCAACCGAATAGCCGCCGAGTATTCCGTCGCCTAGTTCAATGACAATCATGTCGGGCGCTCTCTCGTTCAAGCGAGCGATGACAGCCTTTGCAATGGAAGCCAGATTGCCTATGCCTACGGTCGAAGGCAAACCGCAATCAAGAAAACTCGCCGTCGCAACCGCGCCGTGGTCCGCCATGTTGAGCGTGTCGCGCAAGGCTGCAACGCCGGATAGTTTCGCCCCTGCGACCTTCAACCCTGCGCGCGTAGCCTGCTTAATCAACTCAGTCGCAGCGTAAGTCTTCCCGCTGTTCATGCATGTGCCCGCGACGATAACTAATGGCGAAGTCTTCCCTAACTTCTCAAGCGGCGGCAGTGCGACATCAGCAATGTTCAGGACGCGACCCTCTTCATCACAGGCAAGACCGATGACTTCCAGGCTGATTGCATCGCTCAAACTCGAATGATGTCCTGTGCAGCAGCCTATGACGCCACCCATGTTCAAGAGATGAAGATGGTCGCCCGCCTCTACCTTCTCAGGCACGTCGCCTACAAAACCTTTCAACGCGCGCCTGCGACCCAGGACACCGATTAGCACATCGCCCGGATTGACCTTCGTAAGTCTTCCGGTCGGCAATTCCAACTGGTTATATGTAGCGCTATCCGTCAACGCACGCACCACGACAACATCGCCCGCGCGCGGCATCTCAACTGTCTCAACCACCGCAACAGTCTTCGGCAGATTAAGCAACGAAGCGGCAGAACCTATCTTGTCCGCCTCAACCACCATGAGCGTTGCAGCCGCCGCGTTGTCCGTAAGCTTCGTCATCAACATCGCAGGAACTTCAAAGGGAAATGGCGAAGTAGGTAAAGGGTTAAATGGGAAATTCCTTAACTCCCTTTAACCATTTCACCATTTCCCTTTTTAACCTTTCTCCCCTAATGCTTTTACTCTCAGTCGCAGCGCGTTCAGTTTGATGAAGCCCTCTGCGTCGCGCTGGTTGTAGATGTCTTCGGCCTCGAAGGTCGCGAGCCGCTCACTGTAAAGCGAGCGAGGCGCGCGTCGTCCGACAACCACAGCGTTGCCGCGATAGAGTTTCAAGCGAACGTCGCCCGTAACATTCACTTGAGTTTCATCAATCATCTTTCGCATCAACTCAAACTCAGGCGCGAACCAGAAGCCGTAATAGACGCTCTCCGCAAACTTCACTCCGAGAGAGTCGCGCAAGTGCATCACCTCGCGGTCGAGCGTGATTGATTCGAGAGCGCGGTGCGCAGCTTGAAGGATGGTCACGCCCGGCGTCTCGTAAACGCCGCGCGACTTCATCCCTACGAAACGGTTTTCGACCAGATCAACCCGGCCAATGCCGTGTTCGCCGCCGAGCTTATTCAGAGTTTCGAGCATAGCAACAGCATCCAGATGCTTGCCATTGATTGAGACAGGCTCGCCCTTCTCGAAACCTATCTCGATGTACTCTGCTTCGGCGCGTGCCCTTTCCGGCGATTTCGTCAAACGGAAAATGTCCGCAGGAGGCTCGGACCAGGGGTCTTCCAAAATGCCGCCCTCGTATGAGATGTGCATCAGGTTTCGGTCCGTAGAGTAAGGCTTCTCGGCAGTCGCCGTCACAGGGATGTTGTGCTCTTTCGCGTAAGCTATAAGATCGGAGCGTCCCTTAAATTCCCACTCGCGCCAGGGTGCAACGACTTTTATATCAGGCTCAAGCGCGTAGTAGGTCAACTCGAAACGGACCTGATCGTTGCCCTTGCCCGTCGCGCCGTGAGCTACGGCATCCGCACCTTCTCGCCGCGCAATCTCTATCTGACGTTTCGCAATCACAGGGCGAGCGAGCGATGTGCCGAGAAGGTAAACGCCCTCGTAAACGGCGTTCGCCTTGACAGCCGTCCACACATACTCGCGCACAAACTCTTCGCGCAAATCCTCTACATACAACTTGGACGCGCCAGTCTCACGCGCCTTCGCTTCGAGTCCATCTAACTCTTCGCCCTGTCCAACGTCCGCGCAGTAGCAGACGACCTCGCACCCATAGCGCTCCTTGATCCAGCGCAGCATCACGGAGGTGTCAAGCCCGCCCGAATAAGCCAATACGATTTTGTTAATCTTCTTTTCAGTCATGGTCAGTAGCCAGTTGTCAGTGGTCAAGTGTCCGTTGTTCGCTTTTATCAACTGACAACGGACAATTGACTACTGACAGCTTTATCCAAACAGTTCCCAAACCTTTTTCATAGCCGTACGCTGCGCTTTGCGCTCTGTTGCGGCTATGAAGATCGTGTCTTCACCCGCGAGCGTGCCTACTATCTCCGGGATCGAGGCGCGGTCAATCTCGACTGCGACCGCAGAGGCTATGCCGGGTTCGCACTTTGCTACGATCAAAACGTCGCCAGCCGTGTCCAGACTCAAAAGCCCGCGCCCTCTGGCGCCCTTAGAGCTTCGCGGCAGAGTGTAATGGCCGTTATGCTTGACTATGCCAAGCTTCACCAGATCGCGCGAGACGCTTGACTGCGTGACAGCAAACCCCGCGCGCTCAAGGTGCGCCGTCAATTCATCCTGTGTCCCGATCCGTTTAGCGCGAATCAGATTCAGAATTTTCTGCTGCCGTGTCTCTTTCTGCATCGCCCTACTTATGCAAGCGGATTGCATAATCGTTGCATAGATGCATAAAATAGCATTCAAGATGCAATTCGGTCAAATAACTTTGCGGGCAAAAGCCGTTTGCGGTTTAGAATCGCAGCCCGAAAGTTTAGACGGAGGCGAAGATGACGGAGTCTAAAAATTTGTGGGGCGGGCGGTTTACGGGCAAGGCCGATGAGGGGTTTGTTCGATTCAATCGCTCGTTCGGCTTTGACCGAAGGTTGTTCGACGTGGATGTCGCGGCGAGCCTTGCGCATTGCGAGGGTTTACGCGCGGCTGGAGTTTTGACGGACGCGGAAAGCTCGCAGATTAAGAACGGGCTTCGGACAATCATCAAGCGCGCGGAGACCGATTCAAGATATTTCGACGACCTTCCTTCCGAAGATGTTCACTCGTTTGTAGAGGCGCGTCTGGTTCAGCTAATAGGCGACACGGGCCGGAAGCTTCACACGGGGCGCAGCCGAAACGATCAGGTGGCTACGGACTTACGGCTCTGGTTGCGAGCCGAGATTGATCGAACGCAAGAGAAGCTGATAGATGCGCAGAGCGCGCTCGTTGAGTTGGCGGAAAAGCATTCTGCGGCGGCGATTCCGGGCTACACTCACCTGCAACGCGCGCAGCCTGTACTTTTCGCTCACTGGTGTCTGGCATATTTCGAGATGCTTGAGCGCGACCGCGAGCGTCTGAGCGAAGTGAGAAAGCGCGTTAACGTGATGCCGCTAGGCTCTGCTGCTCTGGCTGGCACAGCTTACAGGATTGATCGTGAACTTGTGGCGCGCGAGCTTGGCTTTGAAGATGTTTCGCGCAACAGTCTTGATGCTGTGAGCGACAGAGATTTCTGCATTGAGTTTATCGGCGCTGCGTCAATCCTCATGCTTCACCTTTCGCGCGTGGCCGAAGATATCATCATCTACTCGACAGCAGAGTTCGGTTTTCTTGAACTGAGCGACGCTGTTGCTACAGGCTCATCCTTGATGCCGCAGAAGAAGAACCCGGATTCGATGGAACTCGTGCGCGGAAAATCTGGAAGAGTGTTCGGACACTTGAGCGCGTTGCTTGCTACGTTGAAGGGATTGCCGCTCGCTTATAACAAGGACATGCAGGAAGACAAGGAGGCTCTCTTCGACACGGTTGATACTGTAACAGCGTCATTGGAAGTGACCGCGACAGTCTTACGCAACGTGCGTGTGCGCGAAGAGCGAGCGAGCGAGGCGGCGGCGCGCGGCTACATGAACGCGACGGAGTTGGCCGATTACCTTGTGCGAAAAGGCTTGCCGTTTCGTGAGGCGCACGATACGGTCGGTCGTCTGGTCCTGCGCGCCATAGAGCGCGGCGTTGAGCTTCAAGACTTAGAGCTTGACGAGATGAAGTCTCTCTCTCCGCTCGTCAAAGAGGATGTTTATGAGGCTCTGTCGCTGGAACAGACTCTTGCGACGAAATCGCAAGTGGGCGGCACTGCGCCTGAGCGAGTTGCAGAGGCTATCTTTGCGGCTCGCACGCGACTTTCAAGCTCCTAACGAGAATCGCCTTGATATTTGAAAGGCGGAGTTGCAAGGACGGCGCGCGCTGTTCATCAGAAATTCATTGACTTGATTTCAGATTACGCTTATTTTCCTAGCCATCAATTACCTGTTCAATCATTCGGAACGTTTCATGCTTTTTATTCAAACGCTCCGCGCTTTATTAAGAGTCCATTAGGAGACCCTGTATGAAAGCAAGCAGCAACCAAATTTTGCCGAGCGCGCGAACAAGTGAGCTAGTCGTTCGAGAGCTTGAGGACGAAGTACTGATTTATGATGTGGAACGACAAAAGGCGCATTGTCTGAATCGTACCTCCGCATTTGTCTGGAAGCATTGCGATGGAAAGACCACGACCGGCGAGATGAAGCATCTCCTTGAGAGAGAGTTTGCCACGCAGGTTGACGAGGACGTTGTGTGGCTTGCCTTAAACCAGTTG
>Ga0066662_10001313_pt1 | contig 11293 bp, 13 predicted proteins | sample GraSoiAngelo_111_FD_133939 | JGI IMG/M metagenome (GOLD analysis project Ga0066662, IMG submission 133939) | Grasslands soil microbial communities from the Angelo Coastal Reserve, California, USA - 14_0903_12_40cm | ecosystem: Environmental > Terrestrial > Soil > Grasslands | place: USA... | reverse complement strand
GTATCGCTGTAACGGACAAGAACCATGAATCTTTCACCCGATCGCCAGCGCGAGATGCTGCGCCAGATGCTCACCATCCGGCGCTTTGAGGAGCGCGCCTCGGCCGACTATCTGGGCGGAAAAATCTACGGCGTCGTGCACTGCTATATCGGCGAGGAGGCGGTCGCGGTCGGCGTGTGCAGCGCGCTCGACGCGCAGGATCGCATCATCTCGACCCACCGCGGCCATGGCCACACGCTGGCCAAGGGGACGCCGATGCGCGGGATGGTCGCGGAGCTGTTCGCGCGCTCGACCGGCGTCTGCAAGGGCAAGGGCGGCTCGATGCACATCGCCGACTTCTCGGTCGGGATGCTGGGCGCGAACGGCGTCGTCGCCGGCGGCTTCGGCCTGGTCGCCGGCGCCGCGCTGAGCGCCGTGCAGCGCAAGACCGATCAGGTCGCCGTCTGCTTCTTCGGCGACGGCGCGACCAACCGCGGCCCGTTCCACGAGAACCTGAACCTGTGCGCGATCTGGAACCTGCCGGCGGTCTTCGTGCTCGAGAACAACCGCTACGCCTCCACGACGTCGACCGCCGAGACGATGAAGATCAAGGACGTCGCGATCCGCGCCGAGGGCTACGGGATGCCCAGCGCCATCGTCGACGGGTTCGACGCGTTCGCGGTGTACGACGCGGTCGGCGCCGCGGTCGAGCGGGCGCGCGCCGGCGGCGGGCCGACGTTCGTCGAGTGCAAGACGTACCGCGCGCGCGGCCACTTCATCGGCGACCCCGAGCGGTACCGGCAGAAAGCGGAGGTCGAGGACGTCATGAACGCCTCGGACCCGATCGTGCGGATGCAGGGGCTGCTCGGCGACGCGCTGTCGCCCGAAGAGTTCGAGCAGCTATGGAGCGAGGCGCGCGAGGAGTTCGCCGACGCGGTCGCCTTCGCGCGCAGCTCGCCGCCGCCCGAGCGCGAGGAGGCGTTCTTCGGCGCGTACGCGGGCGACCGCGAGCCGGGCAATCCCGTGCATGCCGCCGAGGCGCGCGAGCGCGACCGCTTCATGCCCTTCGCGCCCGACGTCGGCAGCGGCTCGCAGGGGAGCGGCCATTAGCATGGCGCGCACGATCTCGTTTTCCGACGCGACGCTCGAGGCGATGCAAGAGGAGATGCGGCGCGACCCGACCGTGTTCTTGATGGGCGAGGACATCGCCAAGCAAGGCGGGATCTTCGGCCAGTTCAAAGGGCTGCCGCAGGAGTTTGGGTTCGACCGCGTGCGCGACACGCCGATCTCCGAGGCGGCGCTGGTCGGCGCGGGGGTCGGTGCGGCGCTGACCGGCTGCCGGCCGGTGGTCGACATGCACTTCGCCGACTTCATCACCTGCGCGATGGACGAGCTGGTGAACCAAGCGGCCAAGCTGCGCTACATGTTCGGCGAACAGTGCATCGTCCCGATGACGCTGCGCGCCCCGGACGGGATCACCAAGTCGGCCGGCTCGCAGCACTCGCAGGCGCTCGAAGGGTGGTTCGTCCACACGCCGGGGCTGGAGGTCGTGGTCCCGGCCGACGCCGAGGACGCGAAGGGGCTGCTGAAGGCCGCGATCCGCAGCGACAACCCGACCTTGTACTTCGAGCACAAGGCACTCTTCCCGCAGAAGGGATCCGTCCCCGAGGACGCCGATTTCGTCGTGCCGATCGGGAAAGCGAAGACGATGCGCGACGGCCGCGACGTCGCCATCGTTACCTACGGCATCACGGTGGGCCGCGCGATGGAGGCGGCGAGTGTGCTGGAGGCGGACGGCATCGATGCGGCGGTGATCAACCTTCGCACCGTGTGGCCGCTCGACTTCGATGCGATCGTGGACGCCGTCGCGCGGACCCATCGGGTCCTGGTCGCGCACGAGGCCGTGCAGGTCGGCGGCGTCGGCGCCGAGATCGCGGCGTTCATCGGCGAGCACTGCTTCGACGACCTCGACGCGCCCGTCGTGCGGCTGGGCGCGGCCCACGTCCCGGTGCCGTTCGCGCCGGTGCTGCAGGAGGCGATGTACCCGAAGGCGCCGATGATCGTCGACGCCGCGCGCCGCCTCGTCCGGCGCGAACTCTGATGCCGGTCGAGGTCGTCATGCCGAAGCTCGGCCTGACGATGGCGAGCGGAACGATCGCGCGCTGGATCAAGCGGCCCGGCGAAGCGGTGCGCGAAGGTGAGCCGCTGGTCGAGGTCGCCACCGACAAGATCACCTACGAGGTGGAGTCGCCCGCCAGCGGCACGGTCGCGCAGGCGATCGGGAGCGACGGCGACGAGTTCGCCTGCGGCGCGGTGATCGGAATGATCGCCGTCCCGGGAGAGGCGGACATGCCGCGGCCCGCGGACGGCGCGCCGCTGCCGACGAGCGTCGCGCCCGACACAGTACCCGCGAGCGGTGGTGGGCCGGCCCGCGTCGTCGAGGCGCCGCGGGTTTCGGCCGCGGCGAACGGCGTGCTGCCGACGCTGTCGTCGTCGACCGCGCCGGCCGGCTCCGATCGCGAGCGCGCCTCTCCGCGTGAAAACGGAGGGCGCACCATCGCTTCGCCCGCCGCGCGCCGCCTCGCGCGCGAGTACGGCATCGCGCTCCCGGACGTGCGCGGCACGGGCCCGCGCGGTCGCATCACGATGTCCGACGTGCTCACCCGCCACGATGCTCATCCGGCGCCCCGCCACGATGTCATCCTCAGCTTGTCGAAGGATGAGCCGCCGCCGCGGTTGCCCGCGAAACGGCGCGCGATCTACCGCAAGATGACCGAGGTCGGTCTCTTACCGCTCGCGCACGTCGAAACCGTCGCGCGGGTCGACGCGGTGAAGGCGCTCATCGGCCGGCGCAAGGACTTCGGCTGGACGGCGTTCGCCGTCTACGCGGTCGCGCGGCTGCTGCGCGAGCACGCCGGCCTGCGCACCGACGCGACGACGGGCGCGCCGTTCGCGCGCATTCACATCGGCGTCGCCGCCGATACACCGCACGGCCTCATCGTCCCAGTCGTGCGCGACGCGGACTCGCGCGCGCTCGCGGAGATTCAGCGCGACATCGTCCGCCTCGCCGGGCTCGCGCGCGACGGCGCCCTCTCGCCGGACGACGTCGGCGGTGCGTGCTTCTCGATCTCGAACGTCGGGCCGCAAGGCGTCGAGCGGGTCGCGCCGCTCCCCGACCCGCCGCAGACCGCGATCCTCGGCATCGGCGCGGCGACGCAGCGTCCCGCGGTTCTGGACGGCGCGCTGACGCTCGCGTGGATGCTCACCTGCGTCGTCTCGTTCGACCACCGTTTCGTCGACGGCGCGCCGGCCGCGCGCTTCCTCGCGGATTTCGCGCGCGCATGCGCGGATCCCGGAGTCCTCCTCTGATGGAGTGGTTCGGAGAACGCTCGCCGGCGGCCATCGTCACGGGCGGAGCGAGCGGGATCGGGCGCGCGGTGTGCGAGCTCTTGTGCAAGGAAGGGTATCGCGTCGCCGTCGCCGACCGCGACAAAGCGGGCGCCGACGAGGTCGCGCACCACATCGACGGCCACGCGTTCCAGGTGGACGTCGCGGACGAAGCGTCCGTCATCGCGCTGTTCGACGCCGCGCTGGAGCTGTTCGGCGGGACGCTGGACGCGCTCGCGACGCCGGCCGGGATCGCCGACACGACGCCGTTCATGGAGCTCACCGCCGAGACGTTCCGGCGCGTGCACGACGTCAACGTCGTCGGGACGTTCCTGTGCGTCCGCGAGGCGGCGAAGCGGATGCGCACGGGCGGACGCATCTGCACGGTCGCCAGCGTCGCGGGGAAGCGCGGCGGCGGGCTGTCCGGCACCGCGGCGTACGCGGCCAGCAAGGGCGGCGTGCTCGCGCTCAGCCGCAGTGCGGCGCGCGCGCTCGCGCCGCACGGGATCGCCGTCAACTGCGTCGCGCCGGGACCGACCCTCACGCCGATGCTGGACCAGCCGTTCAGCGATCCCGCCCAGCGCGAGCGCGTTGAAGGGATGACGCTGCTGAGACGCTCCGGCGAGCCGCGCGAGATCGCCGAGGCGATCGTGTGGCTCCTCTCACCGCGCTCGTCGTACGTCGCCGGCGAGACGCTGACCGTCGACGGCGGGCTCATGCTCGACTGACACCACCGACCACGAAGAAGGACAGAACCGTTATGACCGACCGACTCTCACGCGGCCGTTTCGTGGCCGGAAGCGCCGCGGCGCTCACCTCGATCGCGGTGATCCAGGCGCCCGCGCGCGCCGCGCAGTGGACCTACAAGTACGCCAGCAACGTCTCGCTCGACCATCCGCTGAACGTGCGGATGCGCGAGTGCTGGAGCGCCGTGTCGAAAGAGACGGGCGGGCGGCTCGAGGTCCAGATCTTCCCCAACAACCAGCTGGGCGGCGACACGCAGGCGCTGCAGCAGCTGCGCTCCGGCGCGCTGCAGTTCTTCACGCTCGACGGCGGCATCTTGCAGTCGGTCGTGCCGGTCGCGGCGATCCAGGGCGTCGGCTTCGCGTTCAAGGACTCGAACGAGGCGTTCGGCGCGATGGACGGCGCGCTCGGCGATCACGTCCGCGCGGCGATCCGCGCGGCGGGGCTGTACGTCCACCCGCGGATGTGGGAGAACGGGATGCGGCAGATCACCTCGTCCAACAAGCCGATCCGTACGGTCGCCGATCTGTCGGGATTCAAGATCCGTACGCCGGCCGGCGAGCTGTGGGTCGACCTGTTCAAGTCGCTCGGCGCGGCGCCCGCGCCGCTCAACTTCAGCGAGCTCTACACCGCGCTGCAGACGCACGTCTTCGACGGCCAGGAGAACCCGTACGCGATCATCGACGTGGGGCGCCTCTACGAGGTGCAGAAGTACATCAGCATCACGAACCACATGTGGTCGGCGTACCACTTCCTGGGCAACCAGGAGGCGTGGAACGCGCTGCCGCGCGACGTGCAGGGGATCGTCGAGCGGAACCTCGCCAAGTACGCCGTCCTGCAGCGGCGCGACACCGCGCTGCGCAACCAGTCGCTCTCGGAGAAGCTGGCGCGCCGCGGGATGACGATCAACAAGGCCGACACGAGCGGCTTCCGCAGCAAGCTCGCCGGCTCGGGCTTCTACACGAAGTGGCGCGACAAGTTCGGCGCGCAAGCGTGGACGCTGCTGGAGAAGACCTCGGGCAAGCTCGCCTGACGCGCATCGCGCGGAGGAAGACGCGATCAGGGGGTCACGGTGACCGTGAAGCTCTGCGTCCCCTCCGCGCCGAGAGCGAGGTCCTGCGCGCACGTTCCGGTGGTGAGCGGCGTGAAGAAGATGACGTACGAGGGCGCCTGCACGCCGTGCGCGTCGGTGAACTCCATGAGCGAGCCCGACATCCGTGCGATGCGGGAGCACGCGCCGGTCAGCAGCCCGGGGTTCGCGGCTTGGAATTGCGCCCCGAACGCGGCCGGCGACGGGTAGACGCCGTTCGTCGCGCCCGCGTCGACGTAGATGTAGCGCATCTGCGGCTGCGCGAGGCTGAGCGTCACCGTGCTCGGCTCCTCGCGCAGCGCCGCCAGCCAGCTCGTCGACGGCCCCGCCGAGCTCGCCGGCGCGGCCGGGACGGCGGAACCGCCGCCACCGCCGCCGCCGCAGGCGCAGAGCAAGACGAAAGACAGGGCCGTCATGGCCCGCACCGGAGTGGTCACCCGCAACCTCCCGGCGACCCGTCCGTGGGCCGCCCGACATGATGTTGTTTCGACGCGCGGATCGCAAACTTTAGGTTAAGCGGCGCCGCAGGTCCGGCCCGACCAGCGTCTCGACCAGCAGCGCGGCGATCAGCATCCCGGTCTCGATCAGCATGAACGCGCGCAGCGATGGAATCCCCGGGCGCGCGACGATGGCGGCGAGAAACAGCAGCGCGCACCCGACGGCGAACCGGAGCGATCCGCGCGCGAGGATCTTGGGAATGCGCGCGCCGCGCGCGACGTCGCGCACGAGGCTGAGCGGCGGGCGCGTACCGACGTCCCACACCACGAACGCCAGCGCGTTGAAGACGATCGCGAGCGCGAAACGCAGGACCAGCACCGCGCTCACCCGCGTGGGATCAGGACGCGGCGTCCGGCCAGGACGCGATCTCGCCGAGCGCGGCGCTCTTGAGCACTTTCAGGCCGAGCATCGCGCACTTCATGCGGGTCGGGCTGATCCCGATCCCGACGTTCTCCAGCACCGCGTCCTGCGGCAGCTTCGCGACGTCCTCGAGCTTCATCCCCTTGACCGACTCGGTCAGCATCGAGGCCGAGGCCTGCGAGATCGCGCAGCCGCGGCCGCTGAACTTCACGTCCTCGACGCGGCCCTCGGCGTCGAGCGCGAGCTCCATGCGGATCGTGTCGCCGCACAGCGGGTTCAGGTCCTCGGCGGTCGCGTCCGCGCGCTCGAGGTGCCCGAAGTTCCGCGGGTTCCGGTAGTGGTCGAGGATGTACTCTTTGTAGAAGTCGTCCATTCTAACGGCGCTCCGCCCCAGGCTCCGCGCCCCCCACGCCTTCGGCGCGGGGCCCCCAGACGCGACCTCGCAACGCCGCTGTCGTCGCGTCATGATGTTGCTGCGCTCGGTCCATCACCATGCTCATGAAAGGCGGAAAACGCTCGCCGCCTTCTCGAGCGCGGCGACGAGCGCGTCGACGTCGTCTTCGGTGTTGTACAAGTAGAACGAGGCGCGCGCGGTGGCGGGCCAGCCCATCTTTTCCATCAGCGGCATCGTGCAGTGGTGGCCGGCGCGCACGCAGACGCCCTCGACGTCCAGGATCGAAGCCAGGTCGTGCGCGTGGATGTCGCCCAGGTTGAAGGAGACGACGCCGCCCCGCTCCTCGGCCCGCTCGGGTCCGTAGATCGCCAAGCCGCGCGGCTCGAGCGTGCGCAGGCGGTCGAGCGCGTAGGCCGTGACGCGCAGCTCGTGCGCGCGGACCCAGTCCATGCCGACGGCGCTCAGGTAGTCGACGGCGGCGCCGAGAGCGATCGCGTCGGCGACGTTCGACGTGCCGGCCTCGAACTTCCACGGCAGCTCGTTGAAGGTCGTCGTCTCGTAGGAGACGCGCTTGATCATGTCGCCGCCGGTGAGAAACGGCGGCATGGCGTCGAGCAGCGCGCGCTTCCCGTACAGGAAACCGATCCCGGTCGGGCCGCACATCTTGTGGCCGCTCGCGGCCAGGAAGTCGACGTCCAGCGCCTGCACGTCGACCGGCATGTGCGGGACCGACTGCGCGGCGTCGACCAGGACGACCGCGCCGGCGGCGTGCGCGCGCGGCACGATCGTCTCGAGCCGCGCGATCGAACCGATGGTGTTGGAGACGTGCGTCATCGCGACCAGCTTCACGCCGTCGAGCAGGTCGTCCAGCGCGTCCAGCACGAGGACGCCGTTCGCGTCGGCCGGGATGAAGCGCAGCTCGGCGCCCGTCTTCGCGGCGAGGAGCTGCCAGGGCACGAGGTTCGAGTGGTGCTCGAGCTGCGTGGTCAGGATCGCGTCGCCGGGGCCGAGGTTCGCCAGACCCCACGAGAACGAGACGAGGTTGATCGCCTCGGTCGTGTTGCGCGTCCAGACGATCTCTTCGGTGTGCGCCGCGTTGACGAAGCGCGCGACCTTCGCGCGGGCCGCCTCGAACTGGTCGGTCGCCCGCGCCGCGAGCTCGTACACGCCGCGGTGGATGTTCGCGTTGTCGTTCTCGTAGTAATGGACTAGCGCGTCGATCACCGCGCGCGGCTTCTGCGAGGACGCCGCCGAGTCGAGATAGACCAGCCGCTTCCCGCGCGACGTCGGTTTCGCCAGGATCGGGAAGTCCGCCGCGATCGCCGCTTCTTTCGGATCGCGGGAGCCGTTGAACCGGGGTCCCCGCTCGAGGTCGACCGGCGCTTTCACCCGTCGATCTCCGTGGCGTCGTCGATCTTGTGGTCGAGCGCGGTCCGAACCTCGTCGCGCAGCGCCTCGCTCGGGAAGCGCGCCACGACCGGCTCGAAGAACCCGAGCGTGATCAGGCGCAGCGCCTGCGGGCGCGCGATCCCGCGGCTGCCGGCGTAGAACAGTGCGTCCTCGTCGAGCGAGCCGACCGTCGCGCCGTGGAATGCACGGACATCGTTGGCCGCGATCTCCAGCGCCGGGATCGAGTCGACGTGCGCCCGCGCGCCGAGGATCAGCGCGTCGTCGCGCAGCGAGGCGTCGCTGCCGTGCGCCTTCGGCCGGATCACGATGTTGCCGACGTACCGGCCCTGGCCGCGGTCGGTCGCGGCGCTGCGCACGACGGTGTCCGAGGTCGTCGGGCCGACGATGTGATCGGCGCCCGAGGTCAGGTCGACGTGCTGCATCCCGGTGTTGAAGAAGAGCGCCGACGTCTCGGCCCGCGCGCCCGGCTCACCGAGCTGCGCGCCGAGCACCGTGCGCGCGAGCGTGCCGCCGAGCTCGGCCAGATGCCAGCCCATCCGCGCGTCGCGCCCGCAGCGCGCGCCGCGCGCGAAGAACAAGCGCGCCGCTTCACTGGCCTGCTGCACGACCGCGTAGTCCAGCTGCGCACCGTCGCCGAGCCGCGCCTCGACGATCCCGCAGACGAACGCGTCGCCTTGGCCGACGTGCCGCTCGAGGACCGTCGCGCGCGCGTTCTTGCCGAGCACGACCACGACGTGCGGAAACACCGCCTCGTCCTGCGCCTCGGTACTCGCGAACACGAGCTGCACCGGCGCGTCGAGCTGCACCCCGTCCGGGACGTACACGAACGCACCGCAGTTCTGGAATGCCGTCGCGAGCGCGGCGAACTTGTCGGCGCGCCAGTCGACCGCCGCGTGCGCCGCCGACGCGACGAGTTCGCCGTGCGCGCGCAGTGCGTCGGACAGCGGCAGCACCACGACGCGGGGGTCGGTGGGCGCGCCGTCTTCGGGCTCCAGGAGCGTCGCGCCGAGGTGCACGATCCCGGCGGCGTTCGCCGTCTCCAGCGCCGGCCGGTCGGCTTCGGGGTCGGCGTGCGCCGCGGGCGCGCCGAACGGCGCCGTCTCGACCGTGCGGCGGTCGGACGTCCAGACCAGATCGTCGTAGCGCAGCTTGTCGTAGTCGTGCTTCCAGCCGCGGGCGGGTCGCATCCCGGGCGCCGGCAGCGACGCGTAGAGTGCGAGCGCCTCGCGCCGCAGCGCCGCGTCGACCGCGCCGCCCGCCTGCGGGTTCCGCGCGAGGAGCGCGATCGCGCGCTCCAGCGTCTCGCTCGAGGGCGCGAACGGAAGGGCTTCGAGCGTCTCGCTGATGCCGCTAGGCACGAGCCGCCGCGGCCTCAGCCTGTGCCGAGCTCGTCGATGCGTCGCGCACCGCGTCGTAGCCCTCGCGCTCGATCTCCTCCGCCAGCTCGGGGCCGCCGGTCTTCACGATGCGCCCGTCGATCATGATGTGCACCACGTCGGCCTCGATGTGGCGCAGGATGCGCGGGTAGTGTGTGATGACGAGGAAGCCGATGTCCCGGCCCTCCTCGCTCGCGCGCAGCGCGTTGACGCTCTTGCCGACCGACTGCAGCGCGTCGACGTCGAGGCCGGAGTCGGTCTCGTCGAGGATCGCGTACTTCGGCGCGATGATCGCCATCTGCAGCATCTCGAGCCGCTTCTTCTCACCGCCCGAGAAGCCGTCGTTGACGTAGCGCCCGAGGAACGCCGGATCCATGTCGAGCGTGTCGAGCTTGTCGAACACCAGCTTGCGGAATTTCGCCGGCGTCAGATCGCCGGGGCGCACCGACTGGCGCGCCGTGCGCAAAAAGTTCGCGACGGTCACGCCCGGGATCGCCGCCGGGTACTGGAACGAGAGGAACAGACCGGCTTTCGCGCGCTTGTCGGGCGCGAGCTCGAGCAGCTCCTCGCCGTCCAGCGAAGCCGAGCCGCTGAGCACCTCGTAACCCGGGTGTCCGGCGAGCGTGAAAGCGAGCGTCGACTTCCCGCTCCCGTTCGGGCCCATCAGCGCGTGCACGCGCCCCGGTTCGACGGTCAAGTCGATGCCCTTCAGAATCTCTTTGCTCTCGACGGCGACGCGCAGGTCGCGCGCGATCAGCCCACGGGTGGACGACATGCTACGGTATGGTAAAGGCGTGGGCCGAGAAAGTCAAGGAAAGCCTGGACTATCTGCGACTTCCGTGGTACCGTGAGGCTGGACATGCACGACCGCTTCTTCGAGTCGACACGAGGGAAGATCGTGGGCGCGCTCCGCGAGCGGCGCTCGGCGTCCGCGTTCGATCTCGCGGCGCAGTTCGGGCTCTCGGCGAACGCGATCCGCCAGCAGCTGGTCGTGCTCGAGCGCGACGGCCTGATCGCCGGGCGCAGCGTGCGGCGCGGTCGCACCAAGCCGACGGTCGAGTACTCGCTGACCTCCGCGGCCGGCCGGTACTTTCCGCAGCGCTACGACAAGATGCTGAACGCCGTGCTGCGCGAGATCCGCAGCGCGGGCGGTGACGACGCCGTCAAGGCGGTCTTCGAGCGGATCGGCAAGCGCTCTGCGGACCGGCTCGGCAGGCCCGGTGAGGAGCAGACCGAGACGCAGCTGCGCAAGGTCGTCGCGGCACTGAAGGCGTCCGGCGTGAACGCCGAGCTGCAGCGCGGCGAGCACGGCACGCTCGTCCTGCACGAGCACACCTGCCCGTACGCCTCGGTGGTCGCCGAGCACCCCGAAGCGTGCAGCGCGATCCACACGATCCTCGACGGCGTCGCACCCGGCCGGGCCCGCCAGGTCGAGAGCCTCGCAACCGGCGGCGCCGAATGCCGATTCGAGATAGAAGCATGAACTTCGCCAAATTCCAGCAGCTCGTCGAGCACCGCACCGGATTCCGCACGATGGAGAACCCCACCGCCAGCGGCGAGTACTTCAGCGACTCGTGCGGCGACCTGTACACGTTCTTCCTGAAGGTCGGACCGGGCGACGTGATCGAGGACGTCTCGTACTTCACGACCGGCTGCGGCTTCGGGACGGCGACCTGCTCGCTGCTGGTCGAGCTGGTGAAGGGCAAGACGATCGACGAGGCGCTCGCGATCACCGACGCCGACATCGAGGCGGCGCTCGACGGCTATCCCGAGAAGAAGAAGGACTACCCGGAGCGCTCGCGCTTCGCGCTGCAGGCGGCGATCGAGGACTACCGCGCGAAGCGCGCGTCCGGCGCGATCACCGACGCGATGCTCGAGGAAGCGCGCGCGACCGTCGCGGCGGCCGCCGCGGCCGCGAGCCAGCGCGGCAGCGGCACGACCGAAGAGGACGCCAAGGCCGGCCCGAAAGTCCTCGAAGACGCCGGGATGCTGACGATCAAGCTGCACTGACGAGCGTTCCTACGACGGAAGAGCTCCAAGCCATGAGAACCCTCG
>Ga0066662_10001311_pt1 | contig 11306 bp, 7 predicted proteins | sample GraSoiAngelo_111_FD_133939 | JGI IMG/M metagenome (GOLD analysis project Ga0066662, IMG submission 133939) | Grasslands soil microbial communities from the Angelo Coastal Reserve, California, USA - 14_0903_12_40cm | ecosystem: Environmental > Terrestrial > Soil > Grasslands | place: USA... | reverse complement strand
CCGCGAATGACGGGTCTGCTGGCAATAAGTGTCAGGACGACAAACTGCAATCCGATCAGCGCGCCGGCACTTGAGCCGACGATGACGTAGAAGTTCGACCATCCGTCGAGTGCTGTCATGTCTAGAACGAACCGTCCGTCGCTATCAGGCGCGAGAAATCTCCCAGAGCGTCCACATCCACCTCACCCGCCTTGAAAGGTAAGAATCGCGCCTCCGAAGCGTGTTTCTTGCTGTGTTTGCGCAAAAGGCGCTTTGTTCACACGACGAACTCCGCGCACCGACTAGCAGTCTATCCGAACCTCATGCCGGAGTTGACGATTACTGGCTGTGACCAACTGTGGGTTGCCGACATTACTTACATCCGGTTGCTGCGCGAGTTCATCTATCTGGCCGTAATCTTAGATGCCTTCAGCCGTCGCTGTATCGGCTGGGCGTTGGAGCTAACCCTGGAAGCGGAGTTGGCGCTTTCTGCTTTGCAGATGGCGATTTCTCTACGCAGAGGGTTGTAGTGAATCTAATGAAACAAGCTCCTAGCTCCAACCTGAGAGAAGCCCTTTATAATGTTCGTTTCATCCCCCGCTCCAAAACCCCGAACGACCATTCGACGTCTGACGCAATAGCGACAATCAGCCGGACATAAACCTTTCTTCGATTCTGTGATATGGACAAACACATCCTTAAGGAATCCCCATGCGCTGCATTAGGTCTATGAAACGCTGATCGGAGTGTAACGATTCCAGTTCGGGATCAAGTTTGACCCAGATGACTTGTGGGTCGCGCTCTTCGTAAGCTTTGTTGAGCCAATCAATGGCCTCATCTTTTTTGTCCAGGCCTGTACACAAAAGCGCGATCAAAAATGGTGAGAGGTAGCGTTTCTTGCGCGTCTCCTGAAATTTATTCAGAATCGCTTGCGCCTCCGCTGTTCGCCCCGAACGTGCATAGGCGTAGCCGAGCGCTGACAGAATGATCGGATTATCAGGAGATGAAGCAAGCGCCTTCTGACATTCGTTGATCGCCTGTTCGTATTGGCCCTTACGTTCATAAGCCTGCCCGAGAAAGAATGGTACAGGAACAAAATCGGGATCCAAGTTGTGCGCCTTCCAAAACAAATCTATCGCATCATCATAATGATGCTCGTAATAGGCAAGGTTCGCTACGTCCATACTCAGAAGCGCCATCAGCGGCGCGATCTTCTGCGCATCCTTGATTTCAGTGTCGGCCTTGTCATACTGTCCCATCACCTCCCAGTAATAACCTAAAAGCTGATGAGCATCAGATTGATTAGGATTGAGTTCGATGGCCCGCCGAAACTCTTTTTCTGCGTTTGCCCAGTCTCGTTCGAAGAAAAGATATTTTCCGCCTACTGCGACGTGAGCCTCGGACAGCGTATCGTCAAGTTTCATTGCCGTCTCCGCCGCCTGCTTCGACTTCAGAAACACTTCGACGGGAGGAAGTGCCCCAATCGCTCCCTGCACGCTGTAAGAGAAACTCAGTCCCGCGTAGGCTAGCGCGTAGCTCGGATCAAGAGTGATGGCTTGATTGTAGTAGTCAATACTCTTCTTCACACCGTCAGGCGAGAACTTATACCAATACACTCGTCCCTTTAGATAGAGTTGATAAGCTTCAATATTGTCTGTGTAATGTTTGACGATGCGCTGTTGCTCGTCACCAGTCAGATGTGAAACCAGGGCTTGCGCGACCTGAGATGAAATCGAATCTTGCACGGCGAAGATGTTGGTGAATTTATCGTCGAAAGTTCCGGCCCACAGCGATGCCCCATCACTGACTCTAACCAATTGGACGGTCAGCCTCAGTTGGTCTCCGACCTTCTGCATCTTGCCTTCAATGACTGCATCAACGCCCTGCTCGCGCCCGGCAGCGAGCAGGTCTTGATCAGAGCCTTCATATTTGAGAATTGAGCTGGTGGGACGGACGATGATCTGTCTGACGTTGCTCAGTTTGGTGATGAGCGCATCGGCCATTCCCAATTCGAGAGATTCATCACGGCTCTCAGCCGAGAGCGGCCTGAAGGGAAGAACGGCTAATGAATGGATTGAACCAGTCGTCGCGGCTGGTTGCGCGCTATGCCTTGTCCATAAGAAGTAGGCTGCAAGAGCAAGCCCGAAGAGAACAATGAATCCTCCGATTAAGACAATTGACCTCGGCCATTTTCTGATCTCTTTTGTATTGTCCAGAGGTTTGGCTATTGCACTCTCTTCAGGCAACGGCAGGTTGTGGCCATTTATCGCAGGCCGCTCTGTTTCATCCTCTTCTATGACGATGCTTGCTCGGGTCTGTTCCAAAAAAAGAAGGTCAACACCCTCATCCAGAATTTCGGTCACAGGAGCAACGAACCGATAACCGCGCCGCTGAAGGGTTTCAATATACTTGTGCCCATTATGCTTCTCATCAAGCGCTTCTCTGAGCTTGTAGATATTGTGAGAGAGGTTTGCTTCCTCGACAAAGCTATCCGGCCAGAGCGTCCTCATCAACTCCTCTTTTGAGAGCACTCGCCCGCCGCTTTGCACCAGAACAAGTAGCATTTCGAACGCCTTTGGGGTGAGCGATACAACTTTACCGTCGCGCAGCAGAAGGCGATCCGTAGCATCTAAGCTGAACGGGCCGAATTCGTAGAAGTGCTTTGGAGTCTTGCTCATAACCGCTCTGAAAACTCGCTGAGAAATCTCTCAGAAACAAACGAGAACTTTCAAAGGACTTATTTTCTACCGAGGAGTAGTTTACACTCCGATGTCGGGCGATTGTCTGGAACAAGGGGAGCGACGAAAGCCCCCAGATAGTACAGCAACCATTTGGCGCGCGGCAACACGGACGTGACCTGCCTCAGATTTTAAGGCCAGATGAAGATGAGAGGTGAGTTATCACGAAAAGGAGAACTGAAATCACAATCGAGCGCCACAGGGTGCTCGTCCTCAGCCGCCGCCGGGTCTCTGCAAAAGCGTGGTGCGCGCCATGCGGCCAGCAGGTTCGCATGGTGACGGCAGACGAGGCTGCGGGGTTAGCTGGAGTCAGCTCGCGCACAATCTACCGCCGCGTCGAGGCCGAGAGCCTTCACTTCATGGAGACGAACGAAGGCCGCCTACTCATCTGCACGAATTCACTTGCGCCTGATTCAAGGCGCTGACAAAAGAAGGAGACTGACGATGAACTATCGAAGTTACCGACGAATAGCCTTTCTGGGATTCATAGCCATTGGGATTGTTATCTTCGCTCAAACAGCGTTTGTGCAAAATGACCGTGCGTCTAACGCTAGTGTGAGTCCTGCGCCAACAGACGTTTCCAGACACTTGGAATCAAATAGCGGTTCATTCTTTGGACTGAGAGCATCAACAGACGTTGCGCCAGCACCGCCTGACCTGAGCAGCAAAATTGTAAAACTAAATCCGGTTGATTTTGAGAAGGGCAGTTCCACAGTCCCGACTAAGGAGTTCAAGACTGTTCCCTTCACGCCTGATGAGGTGAGAAAAACCGGCAGCCCTAGAATCGTCAAGTGCGGAGATAAAATCTGCGTCCACACAAAGACACTCAATCCAGCGACGAATAATAAGTTGATTCCGATAGAGGAGTACGCCGCGCAACTGACCAAATTTGAGCAGTACCTGAACGGCTACGGCTATAGTTTGCGAAGTGGGCCACCCAATCTCGGCGTCATCCTAAAGCTCAAGCACAAAAAACCCTATGTCAAGGACGAACCGCCGTTGGCTAAAAAGACCTTGTTTGATCCGACCATCTTCGAGAGGTCAGGCAAGCTGCGAATCTCCAGAGTGGGCGTAGAGCAAACAGAAAGGTCTAGAACCAGAGCACAGGTCGAAGTTCAGCTTCCCAAAAGCACGGCGGTGTCGGGCAAGCGAGTGCTCTTAATCGCTCCAAAATTCTGCCCCTGTGTGGAGTGCGAAACTGACCAACCTAAAGATAGTGGACAGAAGATAGATTCAGGTACGCACCTTTGCGGTTGGGATCCGAAGACGGGCGTACAAGGGTGGGTTGATGCCAATGGCGTTGTTCATCCTGACCCGACGTGTCAGTCACAGAACGAGGCAATCTCTAAGACTACGGTCTCTAAAGGCCAATCCTGTGGAGATAATTTGAGCAAATGTCAGCTTGCTCCAAATCTCTACAAAGGTATTGTTGGCGGGAAGTTGACTGGCGTCGGTTATTGTTCAAGTGCTTCGAACGGCAATGACTGGTTCGACGCCAGCATCTGTGCTCAATTAGACTCAACGAACTGCGGCGGCGACGGCAAACTCTCTTTAAGCAATGATGAATCGCTGAATCTGGATTTGAAAATCTTCGGCGTCGAACTTCCTGTGATAGATGCCGCAGTCGAAGCCAGCTATGAGAACGGCAATCCCCAACAGGATTTTCATTTCAACTTTCTGGGTCAGGAAATTAAGCCAATCAACTTCAGCCAGGACGTTCCCGGCCCCGGCGCAGTTATCCCTCTCGTGGAACCTTTTAATCTCGTGATCTCCACTAACCTGCACTTTGGTTTTGACGCTTCGCCACAATTCACGATGCCCACCATCGCGCCGCCTGATCCAAGCAAGAGCGGGACGCTGGGCGCGGACGCTGGATTAACGGTCAACTCGTCTATCAGTCTTGAGGCCAAGCTCGATGCCATTGTTGCGTCGGCGGGTGTTGATGCTCAACTCGTACTGGTCAACGATTATTTAGGAGTGGGCGTTGACAGCCTGATTTCGCCCGCAGCAAACATGATCAAAGTTACTCCCGGCGTGAAATACAGGCTGGATCATCTGCACGGACATATCTACCTGTTCGTCGAGGTTGATCTACTGGTCACAACGAAGCGATGGGAGATCGAGATACTCAATCTGGATAGCGGACTCGGCACGCGCGGACTTACAGAGACAGCACCATTCACGACCGAGACATATCGAGCTGTTACTAAAAAGAGTGCGGGTTTTTGAAATGAATCAAACAACGATCGGTTCGATAGCTCGAAGGTGATTCACAGATTTTCGGAATGAGGATACTTGAACTAACTCGTTACCGTCAGAAACAAACGAAAGGAGTTGTCCGAATGAAGATCAGAATAGCTTTCATCTCCCTCCTGCTCTCATTGATCGCGCTCGAAGGGTGCGGAGGCACAAAAACAGCCGAGACCAGGAACAGTGCAGGCGATTCGCCACCCATCAACTCAAGCAAGCAGGCAAGTGGAAAGCTTGATGCGTGTGGCTTGTTGACTAAAGCTGATGCTGAATCGTTGATGGGTGGCTCTGTTAAGGAGCCGACAACTACTCGTAACGAGATGAGTGGAATAATCGTCTCACAATGCCGTTACAGCGATGCAGCCGGGGATAAGCAGGTCGGATTGTTGGCGCGTCAAGCGCCAACGGCAACCGAAGCAAAGCAGGTTTTTGGCAGCGCCCGCAACGCCTCTAAAGATTTGGCGGGAACTGATCCGCAAACTGTTTCCGGCCTCGGAGACGACGCCTATTGGACCGGCGGCAATCTCAGTCAACTTAATGTGCTGAAGGATAACTTCTGGCTCATCATTACGGCTCGTCAAGGTAAGGGTGATCGTCTGGCGGCGAGCAAGGATGTAGCCAACAAAATCCTCTCGCACATGCAATGAGCAACAGGCTCTGTATGGAGTTTCAACGTGGGTAGTTATAACGTGACCTCCGTCAGCCTGTTCTCATCTATAGATTAAATGTTGGTGCGCTCATTTTACTTCAGTAAAGAAAAAAAATAATGCTCAAACAAAAGACCCAATCCGTCCTGCGCGTGTTCAGCGCGTCTTGCAGCCTGCTCTTTATCCTCACGGCGCTATGTGGCCTGACGAGGGCGCAATCAACTGACCCAACGAACCCGACGCCGATCACCTCAGGCACGAGTTCAGGCCAGGCCGGGCCGGCGGGCGCGACATATTACTATCGCTTCAATGCGGCGCAGGGCAGCGTCAAGATCACGCTCAAAGGACAGACCAACAATTATTCAACGCAGTTTGAAGCCGACGTACTGAACATGGCCGGAACTGATTTAGGCGACATCTATGTGAGCGCAGGCGATGCAGCTAAATCCGAGTCAAAAGATTTCAGTTTCGCCAACGCGCAGCCCGTGAACATCGTCGTGAAGCTAACGAAGGACTCGACTTTGAAATGGCAGAAGTACAGCATCACGCTTTCCGGCGCGGTCGGTGTGGGGAATTCCGGCGGTGGCGGTGGAAATAAAGACAACACATCTCCGAGTCTTCCTGATTTGAAAGTGACAGATGTTCAAATACATGGGAATAACGGCAACAGGCTAACTATTACTATCTCGAATTCATGTAACGGTGATGTCCCGGCGTCAAGTTTAATTAGACTTCAGCTATTTGTTTACGAAAACGCTGATAAGAAAAAGATTGATCTTATCTTCGCCGTAGATCAGGCTCCCTTGGCTGGCAATACAAGCTCCACGTACATTTTAGATCTCTCACAGTTTAATTATTCGCTTAAGAGTTTCGACCACAAGTATCTTCGGGTCGAGGTTGATCCAGATAATAAAATCAAGGAAGCGTCAGAGAGTAACAATTGGTGGGAGACAGGCGCGGCCCCCTTTCCTGAAAAAAACGGTTACTGTAATCCCAAGTCACAATAAGCGCATAAATTGAGTGTAGTCCAGTTTTGCCGAGTTGGCGCACATTAGCACTCAAGAATTAGTGGGTCAGTTTATCTGAGTGCTTTTGAGTATCGTAGAGTTCATTTCTGTTAGGGTTTTTGAGGACTGTTTTGCTTCTCTGTATCACTGAGTCTCATCCTGTTTCTCTGAGTTCGCATACATTTCGCGTACAAATCACGCGCGACCCTCTCGTTATGGTGTGCTCGCGCGTTTTTCGTTTGACTATTAGCAGAAACAGACAGTGCGGCGATTACCAGTAGAGTAATTATAAGTGAGCGCTTCATTTTCAGTTCCTCACTGGAATGAGGACAGATACTATCTTTTTGCCCAAGCGATTGTCGGCTCAACCCATTCTTTCATCGGACGGTACAGAAAACCGTGTTTCAACCCCGTGTTGACCTCGACTTCTTTCCACTCGCTTATCCCTGTTGCATCTGTCCGGTAATTCTGACAAGACTGTGCAAGGTCACTTCGCTCGTAAATTGAAAGTACGTTGCCATGCAGATTCACCATTTTCAGGAACCCTTCGTCAGCAGAGCAAGCGGCAATAAAGACGAAGTTGAGGTTGCGATTTTCCAAATATGTGGACGCGAGCATCGCAATCCACGAACCTTGCGAAGCTCCGACAATAGTGATGTGTTCGGGCGGCACTCCCGCCTTGAGCAATTGCCTCACTTGTCCTGCGACTTTCGCCGCATATGGCTCAATTTCGGGGTCTTTCTTGCGGGCTTCGCTGATAACAACAAAGCCGCCCTGCTTAAAAGTCTCTAATATCTTTTCGTACTCATACACACCGAACCTTGGATTTATCGGGCGAGTATTTCCGGCTTCGACAATATACCCGTGCAGGTAAAACAGATACCGCGCCTTTGTATCAACTGTCTGCGGCACATCGCTCAATATAATGCCTTGTGTTCCGGCATTATCTGAATTTCTTTGCGCCACGCTCTGCGACATACAAGAAAGATTCAGCAGCACAAAGGCTATTAACATTTTTATCGATAGTGTCATCACTTCAATACTCTTCACTTGAGTACAGCTTTCAAGGCCTCACTCTACGCCGTCACTCGTAACGGAGCGCCACACCTGGGTCCACCTTCGCCGCTTCTTTCCGCCCGAGGGGTTTATCGCGCTTCTACTGCTTTCCGATGGGATGCGCCGGAGGTTTGACTCCAGCGTCTATAGTAATCATCGTGGCGACGGGCAAAACAGGTTTCTGCGGGCTTCCTTGAACCAGTGAGCTTCGACGCACAGGGGCGGGATTCGCCCGAAAGCGCGCTCGCCAAAATTCGCGGTCATCTCGATGTCCTCGCCGAACTGCGTTTGCTGTACCATCCTGTCGGGAGTGAGCCACTCGAAACTGGTGAGGGGTTTGCCCCCCACCCTGCGGTGGAGTGGCGCGAAGAAGTCGTTGAGCGCCTTGATCCGCTCCCCGTACTCTCTGATGGCCCGCCGATCCAGATGCCACATTGACGGAACGTTGTAAAGAAGCATGAGGAGCGATCTCACCCGGACCAGGTTGTCGAACTTCATGAGCGGCAGCCCCCAGAAATCCGTCGCGATCACCGAGTCATGGAAGACCGCTTCGTAAAGGGGAATGCGGTATTTCGGATCATACGTGAAGGTCGCAAAGTCCTGGGGAGCGTCGATGGTTTTGAATCTATTGAGGGGTCTTTCCGGAGGCCAGAAACCGCCGAATAGCTCTCTATTCTTCAGCAACCGCCAGAGCAGCGCGCTCTTCGGGGTGAAAGTCCCGTGAGAGAAATGGATCACTGGTGAACTCCACGCGGCGGCGCTTTCCAAGCCTAAGACGAGTTTCTTCTGCTCACCGATAAACCTCAGTCTTGCGAGCCGGTTTTCCCGGTCGGCGCTCGTCGTCATCGGGTGGAGCGGGTCGTAGTCGTCGTACAGCTCCCCAGCGGCATCGGCGTCAACGAAGTAGCTGTTGACCCCGCTTCGGATGTGTTCGTCGACGCGCTCCTCGATGAACGGCCTCATCGCACGCCTGAGTGCCTCCGAACTTAAGGTGTACCCGAACCCGGCGAAACCCTGCTGGCGTTTACCATCCTGCCTCATCACCCCGCCCGTGCGATAAAGCTCCTCGTCGTAAATTGAGGTAGAACTGTTAGCCGTTTTCGGGTCTTCGACGCTGCTGAAAGTGTCGTACGGGCCGATCAAAAATCCGAGGGATTTAGCCGCCTCAATCGTCTCTGCATTGACGAGCGAGCCGCCGCGCCTCGGGTCTTGATCGTACAGCAAACAGGCCCGGTCAACTCCGACTCGCTTGAGTTCTTCCACTGCCGCTTTGGTTCGCCCGTCACCCCAGAGGTAAGCGTGCATCGCGCCCAGAAGCTTTCGCGCCTCAGGCACACGCCTCACCTTCTCGGCGAAGGAGACGTGTCGGCCTGTCCTGACGAGCCAGTCCCGGTAGGCTAGAGCCGGACCGATAGGGGAGCTTTTCGCAAGCACAATCTTCACTTCGTAGGCTGGCATTCCGTCCCGCCCGATGAAACGATGACTCGTTTTGAGAGAGAGCCTTCCCCGCGAGGTATCAAAGCAAAGTTGATTTCTGAGATCGTTGGGCAACAGGTAAGCGACTGTGGCTCGCTCGAACTGGAATCCCCAGAACGGCATTACTCCGCCTTCGGTATCACGGCATTCCGTCCCTATGTGTTCGAGCCAGAAAGGGTCTCGGACAGGAATGTACAGCCCTTCGCTCTCGGGATAAATTACGGCAATAGCTTGAGGGTCATCGCCAGTTGCAGGCCATTCCAATGTCTGCTCTTTCGGCGTCGTGAATCGAACAGATAGTTCGGCTTCCGACAAGCGAATCTCGACCGTTAGCTCCCTCTGAGGGATACGCCACGAGAGTCCACTCCTACTCACCTTCAGCCCCTCTATCGGCTCATCCGTATCTGAAGGGGAGGCCAGAGTAATCTCGCGGTCCGCGCCGAAAGTTTTACACCACAGCCCCAACCTGGCCGGATCAACTCTTATCGTCCAGCGACTATTCCGTATAACGATGGAACCAGATGCGACCGCGAAGAGAGGAGAAACAATGGCCCCAATTATAATGATGTGTGAAGCTATAATCAGCTTGAAGATTATCCCGGAAGTTCTCACAGACTGCATCTCCGTCACCCGCGTCAAAATAAATCGGACGCCGAATGTATTAATCCATCATTGCTCTACTCCATTGACTATTCATATCTAAGCGCGATGAGCGGGTCTACCTTCGCCGCACGCCGCGCGGGCAAGTAGCAGGCCAGCAATGCAACCAGAGTGAGTAGCAGCGCGACGAAAGCAAGCGTCAACGGGTCGGTCGCGCTCACGCCGTACAACAAGCTAGTCAGCCAGCGCGTCAAGCTTACCGCGCCAACCACTCCTATGAGCAGGCCCAGTCCCGCCATCTTCATGCCTTGCCCCAGCACGAGCTTCATCACGTCGGCAGGCTGCGCCCCCAGCGCGACGCGCAGGCCAAGCTCGCGCGTGCGCTGCGCGACGGCGAACGCCATCACGCCGAAGATGCCGACCGCGGCCAGCAAAGTCGCCGTCACCGCCAGCCAGTTCAAAAGCGCGGCACTGAAGCGGGGGCGAGATAGCCGTAGGGCGAGGATCTCGTCCATCGTCGCAACTCCGCTTACGGCAAGTTGCGGGTCTAGCGCAGACACCTCCCGCCGCACGAGTGCCAGCGCGCCCGCCTTGTCCAAGGTCGTGCGCACGGCGAAGTGGTTGAGGTTGGGCGTGCTCTGCGCGTGCGGCGCGTAAACGTCTAGCCTCGTGCCTTGCAGTTCGCGGTAACGCACGTCGCCAGCGACGCCCACAATCAGACGCCAAGGCTCGTCCTGATTACTTGGGTCGAACTTGAGCCGCTTGCCGACTGCTCGGTCGGCGGAGCCGAAGAAGCGCGCAGCCAGCGTCTCGCTCACGATCACGACGGGTACGCCGCCCTGCTTATCCTGCATATCGAATTCGCGCCCGGCTTTGAGCGGGATGCCGAAGGTTCGGAAGTAGTGCGGGTTGATCGTTTCGTAGTTGGCGTTCGGATTATTGCGCGCTTCCGACTGTGGCTGCCCTTCGATGGCAAAGTCCTGATCCCAGCCGACGACGCCTTCGAGCGGTCGTGTGAGGACGCCACTGGCCGCGACCACTCCGGGCTGCGCCTCGACGCGCTCCACAAGTTGGCGGAAGAACTCGCGCCGCGCCTCGACCGTGCCGTACTTCGCGCCCGTCAGACGCAACTGCATCGTCAGCACACCCCTCGGGTCGAAGCCGAGCGGCACGCGGCTCAGGTTGATGAAGCTCCGCAGGACGAGCATCGCGCCGGCTAAGAGGATGACTGTCAGCGCGATCTCGCTCACCATCAACGCCCTGCGCAGCTTCGAGCCCGCGCCCGCGCCTGTGAGCTTGCCGCCGGCTTCCGTGAGCGCCTCGCTGAGGTTGAAGCGCGAGGCCGACACGGCGGGCAGAAGTCCAAAGATTAAGACAGAGGCGAGCGTGCAAACCAGACTAGCGAGCAGAGCAGCGCCGCTCAGCCGCACGTCTTCGAGGCGCGGGATGTCGCCGGGCGCGATTGCGACGAGCAGGTCAACCAGCCAGTACGCCAGCATAACGCCTGCGGCCCCGCCGCAGGCCGCGAGCAAGAGACTTTCGACAAAGAGTTG
>Ga0066662_10001310_pt1 | contig 11310 bp, 9 predicted proteins | sample GraSoiAngelo_111_FD_133939 | JGI IMG/M metagenome (GOLD analysis project Ga0066662, IMG submission 133939) | Grasslands soil microbial communities from the Angelo Coastal Reserve, California, USA - 14_0903_12_40cm | ecosystem: Environmental > Terrestrial > Soil > Grasslands | place: USA... | reverse complement strand
TTTTCCGGCCTTCGCAGATTTCAGAAACGACTCGCGAAACACCTGCACGGCATAACGCACAGAGATGCGGTCCAGGTCTTCATTGAGCGCGCTGACCAGCACCACTTTCCAGAAGCGCTCGATGGCGCGTTCTGTCTGTCCATGCCGGCGCAGCCATTGCAGAAAATCTCCGTCGCCATCCTCGGGAAGGCGGCGCATCATGGCGGTGAGTGCTCGGGAAATGCCCAGCTTGTCGCCTAATGACAGTGATGATGTTCCAAAGAACGCAGGCATGCTGTGCAGCGGAGCGGGCAACATGGATGGAGATAGCGTGCTGGCGCGTCCGCCGGGCTCGATAAAAGTGAGTTCGTCAAACCACTGGATTTTGTCGCTCACGCCTATGTGCTCGTAGAAGTGGGTCAGGTTGGTGCAGCAGCCGAGCAGGACGTGCTGGCAGTTATCCACGACCTCTCCGGTGCCCGGATGCTCGTAAGACGAGGCGCGTCCACCGACATAGGGGCGGCGCTCAAATAGTGTCACTTCGAATCCGGCATCAGCAAGGGCGCACCCGGCAGCAAGCCCGGCAAGCCCGCCACCGATAATGGCAACACTCGAGTTGGAAGAGTGATCAATCATCACTTATTGGAGCATTCTCAAATAACATAGACCGTCCAGGAGCGAGACAAGTAACAGGGTATGACTTCAGTCGTACCGAAAATGTCAAAATGATCCCGGGCTTTAGCCCCTGCCGCTGTGTCCTCCGGATGAATGCTGGTCGGCCATTTTCAGATTAAACACAATGTCGATGATCTGCTGGTACATTTAGAACTGGTACGGGTCTGTTTTTCAGCGAGCAAACACATCAGCAGGGGCTAAAGCCCAGGCATATAAAACTTTATCGGCACGACTGAAGTCATGCCCAGTTACTTGTCTTTCGATATCTATCGGCAACCCGAAATAGTGGCTACATAACCCGCATCACAAATCCGCGCGAGAGTATTTTTAACTTCTCCCATACACTGAGCTGGATCCGTTCCGTGAACACATCATAATTGCGTTCGGCGATTCTTTTCAGCAGGCGGCTGTAGATTTCCACCAGCACCCACAGCGCCGGACGGCTGTCTTCTTCGATGAGTTCCATCAGCCACCTGGCGGACTCGTAGTAGCGGCGGGCGCGCTCAGCCTCGAATTCCAGCACCGGCTGAATCGCTTGTGACTGTGGGCCGCCATTGAGGTTGGCAACCGCAAACTGCTCCGGCGATACGCCGAATTTCTTGAGGTCTTCGACTGGAAAATATAAACGGCCAAGGCCTGCGTCTTCCTTCACGTCACGAATGATGTTCGTAAGCTGGAAAGCCAGGCCGCAATCTTCAGCCAGCATCTCTGCCTTTGGGTCGGTGTATCCCCAGATGCGGATGCAGACCAGTCCTACGACGGACGCTACGTAGTAGCAGTAATGCTTCAGGTCTTCGAAGGTCTGGCAGACCACCGCAGGAACATCCGATGGCGGAGGGATATCGAGATCGAGGCTGGTTCCGTAGACCAGTTGTTCAAACAGATCGGCTGGAATCTTGAAACGGCTCTGTGTGTCCGCCAGCGCCATCAATACAGGATCGTCGGTCGGCTTGCCGCTGAAAACAGCTTGGGCGGATTCCAGCCAGTCGCTCAGCTTCTGCCGTTTCTGTCGGGGATCGGAGCCGGGATCATCAGAGAGATCATCGGCATGACGCATGAAAGCATAGACGGCACAAAAGGCGTCACGCTTTTCTGAAGGCAGTACGAGAAAGCCGTAATAGAAATTCTTGGCCGAACGGCGGGCGATGCCTCTGCATACCGCATAGGCATGGGCGAGCTGCGAACTCACAGCAGCTTGCCTGCGGCCGCGCGCAGTACCAGCCACAGCTTGCGTGGTTTGGAGATGACCGGACGACTGCTCAGCACATCGAAGCCCTGCCGCTCAATCGCATTCAGAATTTCCTGGCCGCCACGGCTGAACAGTTCCAGATCGACGGCCAGTTCGCGGTTTACCTTCTTTACCAGCGGCAGGCCACGGTCGAACCATTCACGCGCGCGCTGCACTTCAAATTTCATCATCTCGATGAACTCGGGCGTGGCGCGACGATTGGCAATGTCTTCTTCGCTAACCCCGAAGCGCTGCAGTGACTCCAGCGGAAGATAGATGCGTCCCTTGCCGTAATCGACGGCCACATCCTGCCAGAAATTGGCGAGCTGCAGCGCGGTGCAGGTGTAATCGGAAAGCTGCTGCCTCTCGGCATCGCTGTAGCCGCAGAGATAGAGCACCAGGTGGCCGACCGGATTTGCCGAATACCTGCAATAGCCGAGCACGTCATCAAATGTGGGGAAGCGGGTAACCGTCTGGTCCTGGCGGAAGGCGATCAGCAGATCGGAAAATTCATGCTGCGGAATGCCAAACTGGCGTACTGTCTGAGCGAGGGCTACAAATACAGGATGCCGCGGAGAGCCGTGATAACAGGCCTCCAGCTCTGCTTCCCATTGATCGAGCAACTCCAATGACTGTTGCGCATTGCCTACTTCATCGCCCAGATCATCGGAGATGCGGCAGTAGGCATAGACATTATAAAAATGCTGGCGCAGAGCGGAGGGAAGGAACCAGGTGGCAACCGAAAAATTTTCGTAATGGGTGCGCGCCAGCCGCCCGCAATAGCGTTGCGCTTCTTCGAGAGAAGGCGCAGATTCGGGAATGCGGTATGACTCCGGCAACGCCTTCCAGCCCAGCGACTGCATGGGTAGCGAAGGGCTGTTGGTGCGCGTTGCTGCCATAAGTCAGTGGCTCAGTGGCCGGGAATGATCGCAGTCTTGATCTGGCTTCCCCGCTCGAGCATCTGCTGCAAGACCTGCTTGAGTTTCGAAAGCGGCGCTTCCCCGGTTACATAGTCTGTGCTCTTGATCTTCTTTTCGGTGATCAGGGCGAATGCTTTGCGCACAGTTTCCGGTGTATGGTGGAAAGTAGCTTTCAGGCTGATCTCGGAGTAGTGCAGCCGGTTTGTATCCAACTCCACCTTGGTTCCGGCAGCGCAGCCGCCGAAGAAGTTGGCAACGCCGCCACGGCGCACCATATCCACGGACCACTGCCACGCCTGCGGACGGCCAACAGCTTCAATCACCACATCTGAGCCGCGGCCTTCCGTGAGGTGAACCACCGCTTCGACGGGATCTTTGGTTTTGGCGATCTGGACGACATCGTCTGCGCCAAAGCGTTTGGCGGCGCTGACCTGCTCGTCGCGCTTCACCACGGCAATCACTGAGCAGCCGCTCAGCTTGGCCACCTGCATCAGCATCAGGCCCAGTGGCCCGGCGCCGATGATGGTCACGTTGTCGCCGATATCTGCGCCCGTCTCCTGCAATCCACGCAGGGCGCAGGCCAGGGGCTCAGTCATGGCAGCGGATTCGAAGCTCACATCATCCGGCAGCGCCAGCATGTTCGATTCGACGATGCGGCGGGGAATCTTGATGTATTCGGCATAAGCGCCATTGTTGAACAACAGGTCTTCACACAGGTTTTCCTGGTGGCGCCTGCAATAGAAGCAGGAGCCGCAGGGAGCGGAGTTCAGGGCGACGACTCTCATGCCCCGGCGGAAATCTCTTACGCCCGGACCGACTTCTTCGATCACTCCGGAAAGCTCATGCCCGAACAGGGCGGGAGGCACGATCATGCGCGCGTGATAGCCACGCTTAAAAACCTTGAGGTCAGTCCCACAAGTCAGGGCCACGTTCACCTTGACCAGCACTTCACCGAATTCCAAAGGAGGTATGGGAACCTTTTCGATTTTTACGTCCTCTTTGCCGTAGAGGACAGCCGCTGTCATTTGTTTTTTCACTAAGCTTTCTCCACTCACTTTCGCATCGCATAGCGACGAATCAATCTTGTGTGCCGGACTCCCATCCGATTCCCGGTTGAATCACGACTTTCATTGAATCGGGACCCGGATGTGCTGCAAGATCAATGGCTCGAATCGCCTGGGTCAGGGGAAATCTGTGGGTGATCAGGCGGGCAAAATCCACTTCGCCGCTGAAAACCAGCCGGACATTCTCCTCTTGTAAATCAACCGAGGCACTATAGGAACCAAGCAGTATTTTTTCGTCTACGCAGATGGCTGCCGGATCGATGGCAGCTTCGCTGCGCTGCGTCTGCGCAAACAGCATGACCCTGCCGCCCGGCCGGGCTGCATCCATGGCAGTACAAATCAAGCTGTTTCCAGCAACTGCCAGGATGACTGCATCTGCGCCACGCCCATCTGTCATCTCCCGCACTCCTCTGAGGAGGTCATCAGAAGAAGCGTCGACATTTTCCGTAAATCCGTAACTTCTACTTATTGTAAGCCGTTGAGGATACAAATCGGAAGTTACGACAGACGCACCCGTTCGTTTGGCCAATACAGCAAGAATAATGCCGATTGGGCCTTGTCCGATCACAAGCACGGTTTCGCCCTTCTGGAGATTGAGCGACGCAATGCCTTTCATGCAGGTGTTGACCGGCTCGATGAAAGAGGCCTGCTCATAAGAAACACCGTCAGGCAATTTGACTACACCCTTCTGAACGATCCAATCCATCACGCGCACATACTCGGCGAAGCCGCCACCGCTGGCTTCGAATCCGGCCGTGGCTCCGACCTTTTTGTAGACCGGACACTGCGCAAAAACTTTGTGGCGGCAGTAGTAGCACTTGCCGCAGGGGATGTGATGAAAGACCATCACGCGGTCACCGATTTTGAAATGGGTGACGCCTTCGCCAACCGCGACGATTTGTCCGCTGGTCTCATGCCCAAAGATACGCGGCGCGGAATGGGAGCCGGTAGAAATCTTTTTCAGATCGGTGCCGCAGATGCCGCAGGTGTGCACGCGCACCAGAATTTCGCCGTCGCCGATCTGCGGGGTGGGAACAGTTTCCAGGCGGACATCGTCTTTGCCGCGATAGACAGCGGCCATCATCTGCCGGGGAATGGCGGATTGAGTTGTTGAAGATTCCTTGGTTGCTGTTTCCATCTATGCTTGTGTGCTGCCTATAACCATCTTATTCGTTTTCGATAATTCCTGCTGAGTCATACATCCTCAGTTCACTCAGAGGTCGCAGAGAACGCAGAGTCATTCAGATCCTTCTGTCATTAACATTGATCCTTTGTCATTCTGAGCGGCGCGCCTCAACCGTGCTTCCTCAGCAATAATCTGTGGCGCGGAGCGAAGAACCCCGAGAATGCCTATTCCAACCATGCTGCATTAAGGCATTCTCACCAAACTGCCTGATCCGAACTCTTACCTTAAATTCCTCTGCGCCCTCTGCATTGCTATCTTTCAAATTCTTCGCGACCTGAAAAGAATTTGGCGCTTCTCCGTGACCTCCCTTTTCCTCAGGTATTTGCAGATGAGACTTTGTTTTCGGCGGGAAGGTAAATATCGGATCACCTCCACAAAATTCGTATTTGTTTAGCGTGTTTCGCATAATGGAATCAGTAACTTACAAAGCACCATCCGACATTAGCAGGTGATTTCTGGTACGGCGGCTTCTTGGAAATCACGAAACATTGGGAAATTGACAATTCGCACCCTCCAATAAGGGCGAAAACACGCTAAACAATACCAAAATTCTTATCGTTTTTCTCCGTGTCTCAGTGGTTAAGGTTTTGATTCTTATTGCCTCTGCTTACTCTGTTCCTCTGTGTTGCAAAGGTTTTGCTTTTGTGTGCGGCTAGGCTGCGCTGTGATTAAAAGGTTTTGGTTGTGACCACACCTGCCGTCTCACTCACCCTCACAACCCGCGAAGGCTGCAACCCGGTCGCGAGATGTTGCTTGAGCCATGCGCACAGCGCCTGCGCTGCACGGTTGCTGTTTCTGCCCAGCGCAATCATTCTGGGCCACACTGCAGGACGAAGACTCGCCCATGCCGCAAACTTGCCGGTCTGCAGGTTGCCTTCCGCATCCACAAAGCGATTCAGTGGAGGCATGGGAAAATCCGCTTCATCAGAGATGGCCTTTACGCAGCGAAAGCCAATCTGCTCCTGGGCCGCAACCGCGGCCACGCCTGCGGCCTCCATGTCTACAGCCAGGGCGTGAAAGCGTTCCACCAGTTGCTGTTTCGATTTACTGCCGGCAATTTCACCGGCGCTTACCAGAACGCCTCCGCCGGATTCGCAGCGGTATTCAGAACCGGTGGCGGCATCAACGATTACATTTGGGGTAATCACGTTGGCCACCTTCAGGCTGCGTATCAACGCGCCGGCCAGACCGACGGAAAGCAACATCTGCGGCCTGTATTTCGCAATAATGGCCTGGGTTGCCGCAGCGGCCGGCCTGGGCCCGATGCCCCCGGATACTGCAATCACATTGTCATACTCATAGACATGGTACGTATGATCTTTGTGCGTGAGCGCAGAACTCTTCCAGCCTTTCACCAGCGGGTGCAGTTCGCGCTCCAGCGCGGCGATAATGGCAATCGTGTTCATGCGCGCGCGGTGGCGATCTCTCCTGCTACTTCCACGTAACCGTGTGCCAGGAACCACTGAATCGCCCGGTGCAGGGCGTCGCCTACGGGAACAACTTTGTATCCAAGCGCATGCTCGGCCTTGCTGGATGAGGCAAACATCTTTTTCCGGCCCATGCGCACGGCATCCACAGTTGCACGGGGCTCTTTGCGCAAAATCATGCCAGTGAAGAACTGGTCGAAGACGGCAAAGCCCATCGCCACAGCGTGCGGAACCTTCATGGTCGGAGAAGGCAATCCAGTAAGGGCCGCGAGTTTGTCGAGAATCTGTTTCAAGGTGAGGTTCTCGCCCCCCAGGATGTAGCGCTCCCCGGGAACGGCTTTCTCCATGGCCAGCAAATGTCCGCGCGCGACCTCTTTTACGTCAACAACATTCAATCCCGTGTCTACGTAGGCAGGGAAGTTGCGCTTGAGAAAATCGACGATGATGCGGCCCGTGGGCGTAGGCTTGATATCCTGCTCGCCCACCGGGGTGGTGGGATTTACCACCACAACATTCACGCCGTTTTTTCCGGCTTCGATGGCGATCTGCTCGGCCATGAACTTGGAACGCTTGTAGTGGCCTACCATTTCTTTGATGGAAACCGGTGAGGTCTCTGAAGCGATGTGGCCTGTAGTAGTAAATCCCATAGTGGCCACAGAACTGGTGTAGATCACCCGCCGTACGCCGCTCTCCTGGGCGGCGCGGATAATGGCCCGCGTGCCTTCTACATTGGAGCGATACATCTGTTCGGGATCGCGTACCCACAGCCGGTAATCGGCAGCCACGTGAAAGACGAACTCACACCCCTGCATGGCCTTCTTGAGGGAGTCGGGATCGCGCAGGTCGCCGGTGACGCGGTCGGCATTCAGGCTGGCGATGTTTTCCATGCGGCTCAAGGGACGCACCAGCAAACGCAGATCAGCGCCGTGCGCAGCCAATAGCTGCGCAACATGGCTGCCAACAAACCCCGTAGCTCCTGTGACAAGAACTTTCATGCTTCTCTGCGTCCTTTGCGCCCTCTGCGGTAAATTCGGAGGCCTTTCTGCTCGGATGAGACTTGAGGCTTACAACACTGGGCAGGGGCAGACTGCTGAAGCTTTCAGTCCAGCGCTTCCGGCTTCAGCTCGATATTCTTCTCGCCCGCCATTCTCTTTTCCCAGTACTTGCGAGTCCAGGCTTCAAAGCTCTTTCCGGCAGCGGTATCGCGTCCGGTAAAGGCGAGCGCGGCAATATCAGCATAAGCAATCGAAATTTTCTGGCTCGAATCTTTGGGGAACAGCCGCACGACTGAATCCACCAGTGTCCTGCCGGTACGGCGGTCAAAGATGTAGCCTTCCACTTTGCTGCCATCTTTGCGGGTGATGGTCACATCGCCACGATAGTCGAAGGCTTTCTCCATGGCTTCACGGACTTCATCGTCGCTGGCCATCTCCGGAATCGAGCCTTCGAGTTGTTCATGGGCAAATCCGGGAACAACTTCCAATGCATCAGGATTCTTCTGATTGGTAGGAGCGCTCATGCCCGGGTTTCCTCCAACTGGCTGGTGGCGTTTTCGATCTGCACCAGCGGATTGTAGGCGTGCACCGGACGCACCGGCTCATTCAGCAGCTTGAGCGCGTCTTCATCTTTGTAGGCAGTGAAGAAGGTTGCTTTGGCGGTGGCCAGCAGGCCGCGCAGCGAACTGAAGGTGTCATTGACGGCAGAGGCTTCATAACCGCTGTGCACCATGCAATTGGCGCACTTGGCATTGCCTGATTCTGTGCCGTACTGGTGCCACTCGACGCTCTGCATCAGTTCATCAAAGCTTTCCGCGTAGCCATCCTGAAGCAGGTAGCAGGGCTTCTGCCAGCCGAAGATGTTGTAGGTGGGCATGCCCCACGGAGTGCAGGAGTACTCGCGCTTGCCCATCAGGAATTCAAGGAACAATGGCGATGCATTGAAACGCCAATTTCTTTTCCGGTTCGCAAGAATTGATCGAAACAGTCTGCGGGTGCGGGCGCGCCCCAGGAAGTGTTTCTGGTCGGGAGCTTTGTCGTAAGAATAGCCCGGTGAAAGCATCATGCTCTCCACGCCCAGTTCCATCATCTCGTCAAAGAACTGGCGCACGCTGTTAGGATCGGCGCCGTCGAACAACGTGGTGTTGGTGGTCACGCGGAAGCCGCGCTTCAGCGCTTCCTTTACGCCTTCCACGGCCGCCTCGTATCCGCCTTCGCGGCAGACGGAGAAATCGTGGTGCTCGCGCTGGCCGTCCACGTGGACAGAGAACGAAAAATATTTACTGGGATTGAACAGATCGATCTTTTCTTTGAGCAGCAGCGCATTGGTGCACATGTAGACATACTTCTTGCGCTCGATCAGCCCGGCAACGATCTCATGGATGCGCGAATGCATCAGCGGCTCGCCGCCCGGAATGGCCACCACCGGAGCGCCGCATTCCTCCACGGCTTTGAAGCATTCTTCCGGGGAGAGTTCCTGCTTGAGGATATGGGCAGGGTACTGAATCTTGCCGCATCCGGCGCACGCCAGGTTGCAGCGGAACAGTGGTTCCAGCATCAAAACCAGCGGATAGCGCTTGCGTCCCACGAGTTTCTGCTTTACGACGTAACTCGCTACCGTCCACATCTGTGAGATTGGTACCGCCACTCAGTGTCCTCCAATAAGCTCATGTAGCACAGCCGCCCCGGCTGTGCGGATTAACCTCAGCTAATACGTAGCTGCTTTTGCAACAGTAATTCGGTCTTGGTTTTCATTTACCCATTTACCAACTTACTCATTTACCCAATCCCCTAGCCTCTTGCATACCCGACTTCTCCCTCACCGTATAACGCCGCGAACTCACGCGAATACGCCGAGAGGGCAATCAGCGGGAAATAATCGCGGTACAGGTGATAGGCGAGATAAAAGACTCGCGGGAAACCTGTTCCGGTGTACTGCTGCTCGTCCCAGGAGCCATCGGCCCTCTGGGTTTCCAGCAGGTATAAGATGCCGCGCTGTACCGAGTCGCTGCGGGTATCGCCCGCCGCCAGCAATCCCATGATGGCCCAGGCAGTCTGCGATGGAGTGCTCGGCCCGATACCCCGCATCGTGGGCTCGTCATAAGAGCCGCACGTCTCGCCCCAGCCGCCATCAGAGTTCTGTACCATACGCAGCCACTCTGCCGCCTGCTGGACGTATGGCTCATGATTATCGATGCCGATGGCCTGCAGCCCGCGCAGCACCTGCATGGTGCCATAAATGTAGTTCACGCCCCAGCGTCCGAACCAGGAGCCATCCGCCTCCTGCTCGCTGAGGATGAACTGAATCGCCTTCTTTACCTGAGCATCATCATTGCTGTAACCGTAGCTGGCCAGCATCTCCAGGACGCGCCCGGTGATATCCACGGTCGGCGGATCGAGCATGGCATTGTGATCGGCGAACGGGATGTGTTGGAATACCATGCGTGTGTTGTCGCGGTCGAACGACGCCCAACCGCCGCTCTTGCACTGCATGGCGAAGATCCAATGGATGGCGCGCCTGGCGACTTCATACTGGTAGCGCTCGCGCGGATTATCTACCTGGTCGAGGCCGAGCAGCACCATCGCGGAATCATCCACGTCGGGATAAAACTCGTTATTGAATTCGAAATACCATCCACCGGGTTCGACCTTGCGCACCTTCACCGCCCAGTCACCCTTTTGCCGGACTTCTTTGCTCAGAATCCAGTCGGCAGCCTGTACCAGCCGGGGATCATTCTTGGGCACGCCGCTCTCTCCCAGGGCAAACATTGCATACGCGGTGTCCCACACGGGAGACATGCACGGCTGCATGCGGAAGGTTGGTTCGGAATGGTCGGGAATGCCGTCTTCTTCAATGCCCAGTTTTTCAAACTCATCGAGGGCGCGAATGACCTGCGGATCGTCGGTCGAATAGCCCAGGCAACGCAAGGCAATGAGTGAGTTGAGGACGGCTGGGTAGATTGCGCCCAGGCCATCAGACATCTCGAAGCGTTCCAGCATCCACTCTTCGGCCTTCTTCAAAGCGCGCTGGCGCAACGGACGGATGTGGAACTTCTCGCAGAAATGCACAATGCGGTTCAGCACCAGGAAGAAGTTGCGCCAGGAGATGAGTCTCTCATTCCAGCGCAGGTGCAGGTGCTTGCCGTGGCGTCCGCCAACGAACAACTCATCAATGCCCATCTCCGCCGGAATCTTCTTGAACGGCTTCTTGGCAAAGGTGATGGAGAGCGGCACCAGGATGGCGCGCGACCATGACGAAATCTCGTAGATGTTGAACCAGAACCAGTTGGGGAAGAGCACGATCTCCGGTGGAATCGCAGGGACGGCCTCCCAGTCATACTGGCCGAGGAAGCACAGATAAATCTTGGTAAAGGTGTTGCACTCGGTGGCCCCGCCCATCGCCAGGATTTTGGTGCGGGCGCGCTCCAGCATCGGATGATCGGACTTCGTTCCCATCAGCTTCAGCGCAAAGTAGGCTTTGACCGAGGCGCTGATGTTCGATGGTCCGCCCGGGTAGATGGGCCAGCCGCCATCTTCATTCTGGTGGCGGATGATTTCCGGCACCGCGCGTTCCAGGCGGCGGCGGTTGCCGGTCCCTAACAGCGTGTGAATAGCGATGTAATCAGATTCCAGGGTAGTGTCGGCTTCCAGTTCTCCGCACCAGTAGCCGTCAGGGTGCTGTTTCGAGAAAAGATGATTGCGGGCTGCCTCGATGCCAACGGCAACGCGGCCCAGCATGTCATCAATTTTTCCAAATAGCATTTGCGCGGGATACCCGTCGAACTTCTTGCTCATGGTTACTCCGCAGCGACAGCAGGAGCTGCTTGTATCGCTTC
>Ga0066662_10001308_pt1 | contig 11314 bp, 11 predicted proteins | sample GraSoiAngelo_111_FD_133939 | JGI IMG/M metagenome (GOLD analysis project Ga0066662, IMG submission 133939) | Grasslands soil microbial communities from the Angelo Coastal Reserve, California, USA - 14_0903_12_40cm | ecosystem: Environmental > Terrestrial > Soil > Grasslands | place: USA... | reverse complement strand
TCCACGCGACCAGACAGTCGCAAACCAGAAGAACTCACGGCCGCGGCGACCGGCGACGGTTCCCGCCGTATACCACCACTCGACCTGGAACGCCGGATGAGCCCCATGGTCGCGAGGCAGAACGACCGTACGTAGAGCCGGCAACGCCAAACCCGATGTCGCGGCCGGACGTAGAGCCGGCAACGCCAAACCCGATGTCGCCGCGGCAGCCGCAAGTGCAGCCAGGCCAGCCGCCACCACGAGCCACGCACGTCGGATCCCCACGCGCACGCACCGATGGTAATCGCCCTGGTTCCCCTGGGTCCGTCACAGTGCCACGAAACGAGACGTCAGACCCAGCGCCAGCGCGAACGGTTACTTCGCCCGATCTCGAGCGTCCCTATGCGGCGCCCCGACGACCGCTTTCGGCATTGCGGCAGCACAGCTGCCGCTGCTACCGGGCGTTGACTGTGAGGCCGCCCCACTGCTCCGGCGCGACATCCACCAGAGTCTGGGTCAGCGTCCAGCGGTGGCCAGCGGGGTCGCGAAAGGTGCACTGTCGCTCCCCGTAGGCGTAGTCAGATGGCTCGCGAACGATCTCGCCGCCGCTGCTGCGGACGCGTTCGCATAAGGAGGCGACGTCGTCGACGCGAAGCATCACCGACTGCGACGCTTGCTCCCCGAGCGGCGCCACCCGGCCGTGGCCGACGTCGGCAACGATCAGCGAGCCCTCGCCGAAGGTCAACTGCGTGCGGTGTCCGGGGCCGATCCGGACCCGCTCCACGAACCCCAGTACGTCGACGAGCCACTCGACTGCAGCGCCAACGTCGGGGTAGGTGAGCTCCGGAATGACCGGACCGAGCGGCGCTGAGCGATTCGCCATCGCGTCATTCTAAGCTCGCGCAGCTCCTCCCGGCGGATCTCGACGGGCCATCGAAACTGAGGATGCCGCGCCCGTAGAAGTCCGTGTGGTTCGCCTTGAACGTATAGGTCGTCGCCGTCGCGGCGACGAGCAGACTGCGCTTGAACATCGGCTCTCCTCAAGCCGATCCGAACACAACGCCGAGGCGGGGTCAAGCCGCCCACGGGTCGATGGCGACGCGCCCAGCCGCCCTTCCAGCATCGGGTTGACCATCCGGGCGAGCGCCGCGCGCCCCGTCGGTGTGTCCTGTGCCCGCAGAGCTCAGCCGCCGCCGCGCCCGAGCAGCACCGCAAGAACGTCGCCGACCTGATGACCGTCCTCGAGCGGGTGCCGGAGCGGCAGCTCCGGGTGGAGCTCGTAGAAGTTGCGCGCGCCGACGCTGTGGCGGGTCAGGTAGCCGGCCTCAACGAGCTCGCCGACGATCCGTGTCGCCGCCCCCTCGGTGATGCCGACGCACTGCGCGATCTCGCGCATCCTGACGCCGGGTTCGCGAGCGACGCAGACGAGCACGTGCGTGTGGTTCGTCAGGAAGGTCCAATCCGCCATCTCAGGAGGCTAAGTACCCGCTATCGAGGTCCCGAAATCGTTGACAGGAACTGAATTTCGCCTAACGTAGGGGGAGCCGTGGAGGGCGGTGCGGGAGATGCTCGGCCTCCGAATGCAATGCAGGAGGCCTTCTGATGGATCTACTCCGTCGCGCGATATCGCCCGCGCGCTCGCCCCGTCTGCGTCTGACCCTCCTGCTCGTCGTCGTGGCGGCAAGCCTCGCGATACCGAGCACCGCTTCAGCTCATCACGTCACGCATAGCCCGAAGGGCAAGTTCCTCGGGGTCGTCCACCGCGGCCATCATCAGTCCGCGTCGTTCCTGCTCAGCGGCGGCAATCTCGTGAACCACGGCGGGCCGGTGATGCCGAACACCGACGTCTACGCCGTCTACTGGGATCCGTCGGGCGCAGCGTTCAGCTCCGGCTACAAGCAGCTGGTCGACAACTACTTCCAGAACGTCGCGGCCGACAGCGGCACGACCTCGAACGTGTTCTCGGCCGTCAACCAGTACGGCACGAGCTACAACGCGGCCTACAAGGGAGAGATCGACGACACCCAGCCGTACCCTGCGAACCCGGGCGGCGACTGCGCCGCGCAGACCCAGTGCTTCAGCGACGCGCAGCTCCAGGCCGAGGTGAAGAGGCTGATCGCCAACCCGCCGGCGGGCATGATGCTCCCGACCGGCGACTCGACGATCTATTTCGTCATGACGCCGAAGGGTGTGAACAGCTGCTTCAACGACGGCAGCGGGTCCTGCAGCTGGAACTCCTACTGCGCGTACCACAGCTCGAGCGGCTGGAACAACGCAAGCGGCTCGCCGAGCGACGTCCTGTACGCGAACATGCCGTACGCCGACGTCTCCGGTTGCACGACCCCGAGCAACCCGAACGGCAGCGACGCCGATCCGCTGATCGACGTCCTGAGCCATGAGCACATCGAGGCGATCACCGATCCGAACGGCACCGCCTGGTGGGACTCGAGCGGCAACGAGATCGGCGACAAGTGCGCGTGGACGTGGGGTCCGTCGCTCGGCAGCACCGCGTTTGGGTCCTACGACCAGCAGATCGGCACGATCGGCGGAGCCGGGACCGGCAAGGCGTTCGGGACCTACCAGATGCAGGAGGAGTGGAGCAACCAGACGAGCAGCTGCGTCCCCAACGTTGCGCCGCCCGACGACCCGTCTACGGCGTCGTTCACCGCCGCCGAGACGTCGACGCGGACGATGACGTTCACCAGCTCCTGGAGCGACGCGGACTCGACGCCGAGCTCCTACAGCTGGAACTTCGGGGACCGCTCGTCATCGACTCAGACGAACCCCGTCCACACGTATCGGAAGAAGGGCACCTACACGGTCAGCCTGACGATCACGTTCCAGGACGGAACGAAGGCGTCGTACAGCCACAGCGTGAGCGTTCGCTGACCGACAACGCGCTCTGCCGTTGAGCGCGTAGGGGATCGGACGCACAAAGCGGCCCCCGCCTGCGTGGCTGGGGGCCGCTTTCGTGCTTGGGGGAGCTCGCGCCTACTTCGGCTGGATCGTGACGCTCGCGCTGTTGTTGGCGAGGTTCGAGTCGGTTCCGGGGAACGTCGTCGACGCCGTGTTCGTTACCGCGCCACTCGTGGCCGGCGCCAGGGCGTTCACGGTGATCGTCGCCTGCTTCCCGACGGCCAGGGTGCCGAGGTCGCAGTGGACCGAGTCCGCCGCCGTGTCGACCGAGCAGGTGCCGGTGTCCGTCGACACGCTGGTCGCCGTGACGGATGCCGGCAGCGGATCGTCGAAGGTCACGCCGGACGCGTCGACCTTGCCGCCGTTCTTGTCCTGGAACTTGTAGGAGAACGCGGAGCCAAGCGCTGGCGATCCGTTGCTCGCCGAGCCCGTCAGCTGGAGGTCGGGCGAGCCGGAGGTGGTGGCACCGCCGCCACCGCCTCCTCCGCCACCGCCGGCCGCCGGGCCCTGCGCGACGGGGATCGTCATGTCAAGCGTGTTGCTGACGCCGCCGCTGGCGAATGTGCCCTGCGCGGTGAAGTGGGCGGTGTAGGTGCCGGGGCTCCCCGCGGTGGCGACGAACGTCCAGCTCGCGGTCTGGCCCGGCGAGAGCGTCTGCGTGACGAAGCCGTTGGCCCCGGCCACAGCCCAGACGCATGAGAAGCCCGGCCCGCGAACGATGCCGAACGCGTTGCTGTTCGATCGCGCGCAGTCGTCGTTGACGCCGAACGCGTTCAGGGTCCAGCCGACTGGCAGCTGGCCGCCGGAGTCAGCGAACGAGAAGTCGCTCGCGGTGTTGTTCGTCACGCTGACCGTGTAGGTCGTCTGGACCCCCGACAGCACGCTGGGCGGCGCCGTCACCGATAGCGCGATCGCTCCCGGCGACGTGGCGGTGTCGGCGAACGCGGCGGGAGCTGCCGCGAGCGCGACCGTGAGGGCCGCTGCCGCCATCAGGCCGCGCCGCGCCGTGCGCGAGCCCCACGGCCTTGATCCGAATAGTCGATGCATTGCGAGCCCTCCTCGGATTGCCAGTCGTCGCAGAGAGATTCGACGAGTTGCGGTCGCAGGCGCCATTGGACCTTGGTCGTACGACCCTCTAGCCCAGGCGACAGAGCTTGTCGGCGCTCGATATGCGCCGTCGGCTGGAGGCACGCGGCCCCATTACGCGATCAACGACTCAGACGAGCCCCCAATCGCGTCGATGCACCGCGGGGGATCGGCTGAACGCGCTTTAGCGCCTATCGATGACGGCGCGCGCGTTACTAACTGAGCGGAAGCAGCGCCTTCGGCGCCGCGACCTCGTCTGGCGGAATCGCCTTGATGTGCGGGCTGACGCGGTACTTCGAGGAATGGAAGAAACCGCCACACTCGTGTGCGGCTCCGCACTTGAGACACTCTGGGTGATATTCGTTTTTCCAGTCGCTGATCGACTTGCCAGCAAATGGCCATAGTTCGCGATCAAGCAGGCACAGTTGATGGTTGTAGACCATCGTCCTCACCCGCCGTCGATCGAGACGCCTGACGGCCTCAACAAGGTCATCGCGGTAGTCGACCGGATCGATCCAGAGATCGTCCAGATTCGCGCGAGCGAATCCGGTGACCTCCAGGCCCATTAGGGCGACCTGCTCGACGAACGGGAGATTACGCGCGATGAACTCCGCGATCTCGACGAGACGCGGAGCCGTTTGCTTGTGGATTACGACGCGCACCTCGATGCGTTGGCGGAGCTGGCCGAGGTTCAGAATGCCGCGCACGGTGTCGTCGAATGCGCCCCGCGCTTGAACGACGTAATCGTGAAGGCTGGGTTCGGCGCCATAGATCGGGATGCCGACCATCATGTTCGCGTTCTCGACAGCCGCCCAGCCCGCCGCGAAGCTGAAGTCGCTAAAGCGGCGGCCGTTAGACAGGATATGGACCGCAGCGAACGGAAGGAGGTTGCGGCACAGCTTCAACAGCCTCAGCAGATCGTCGCCGTAGAGGGTGGGCTCACCCCCGGTAAAGCCTATGCCGGGCGTCGTTCGCGGCAACAGCCGAATCAGCTCGAAGGCGTCGCGAAGGAGCCAATCGTCGGCCCCGCGTTTCGGCGGCTGTGAGCACATCAGGCAGTAGTGATCACATCGCTCGGTCAGCAGAATGTGGTTGTGATGGCTTCGGTGACGCCATAGGACGCGAATCTGTTGCCCGTCTTCCGAAACGGAGATGACATCTCCCGCCTCGAGATGCCGCAACAACGGTGGGAGCTGAAGGGTGTTCGCGCCGTTAGGACTACGTGCGAGCGGATCGTGGGTGAGATAGAGGCCGTAGCCGTCGCGGAAGTCGTCGTCGTCGCGCACGACGCAAGCGCGTCCCTTGCGTTGTGCTGTTGCGGTCGTCGCATCTGTCAGCAGCCACACCGTGCGATCGAGGGGTGCGCTGAGCTGCACATTGGCAGCCCTTGCGCGGAGCGCGATCACCGACCCGCCCAGTCGAGAAATACCGCCCGAGCGTGTGGGTCAGTCTCGTACTTATCGATGAGGAGCTTGAAGACGCCCATGTTGCGGCGGCAGAAGCCCGAGAGGGGTTTTCTGCCCACGAAGTCGCCCGTCGTCGCGTAGTGGTAGACCGGGTCCGAGCCGCAATATGGCTCGAATGCACAGTCGCTGCACATCGGCGCACTCGCCGCGAAGGACTCCTCGAGGGGCTGCAGCAGGCTGTCGGAGAGCATGATGTCGGCGTACGATGCCGTGTGAACGTTGCCTAGGCGGAACGTTTCGTCGCCCATCTCGGCAAGCATGCGACCCTCGTCCGATGCGTAGACGTCTCCGTCATAGTTGTATACGAGCGCGCCGATGCCGATGCCCGAGGGCGACACCAGGTCGACGTAGCGGGGGACCTCGTTCGTGAGCATCTTCTTCAGGATGATCGCCGCGAAGCGCTCGGTAAGGCCGACTCCCTTGCGGTTCAGCTCAAGTATGTAGTTGAGGCCTTCCTCGTAGAACGCGAGCCAGCGATCGGTGCCGTATGCCGAATATGCCTTCGTCTTCACGGCGAAGCCATACGGCGACAAGGGCCGGAGGAAGATTTCGGTCAGCCCTTGCTCCACGTAGCAGTCGACGATGTCGCTGACGCGATCGAGGCTCCGCGCGGTTGTCGTCATCAGCGCTGCGACCCGGTCCGCCCCGAGGGCTTCGCGGACTCGCCGAATGCCGTCGACTGCCCGCTCCCAGCTATCGCGCCCGGGGCGCGGACGGTTCTTGTTGTGCAGCTCGGCCGGGCCATCGAGCGAAGTCGAGATGTAGATGTCGTGATCTGCACAAAAGTCAAGTACTTCATCGGTCAGCAACGCGAGGTTCGTTGCGATGACGAACGAGAGGTCCCTGCCCAATTGCGCGTTGCGGCGCTCGGCTTCGACGACGATCTCACGAATGAGAGGGAAGTTCAGCAGCGGTTCGCCGCCTTGGAACTCGATCTTGAGGGACTGCGACGGAGACCGGAATGTGAGATCGAGTGCACGCCGCGCTGTTTCAGTCGACATGTCGAAGCGGTCCGTGTCCGAGCTCTGCCGCGAGACCTGGCAGTACGGGCAAGCGTGTTCGCAGCGCAGTGACACGACGAAGATGTGCAATCCCGTCGATTCCGGCAGCGTCCGGTAGCGCGTCCGAGTCTTGAGGGCTAGGAGCTCAAGCGGTGCCTTCTCGTCCGGCTGCATGATGATCTGTGCGGCCCGCAGGCGCCGCACGAGCTCGGAGTCGGCCGGTAGGCCGTCGTCGGCGATCTGAGCGAAATCTGACTCGGATACGGCGACGCGCTCGCCGACCATGTTCGTCAGCAGGACATGCGAGTTCAGGCGCTCGAACCGGAATGGCAGTAGCTTCCAGCTCGCTGAGCTCGGGCTGAACGCCTCGGGCGCCTGAAACTTCGACACCGTCAGGATTCCGACGCGTCGACGAGACCGGTGTTCGAGAAGGCGAGCGCCAGAATCAGATTGCGTACCTCTTGTGTCTCGTTTCGGATTCGCTCGCGCAAAGTCTGGTCGAGTACCTCGTTGCGAAAGTCGGCGACCACGCTCGGCACGTCCCCACTCTCGGGCGGCAAATGCAGGGTGCAGCGGAGCGTGTCCCCTTCGGCTACGAGGTCGCACGACAGGCGATCGGAGAGTCGATACGCCGCGCGCTGAATCGCGTCGGCCGAATGCATCGAGGCGTCGAAGGTGAGCTGGTGCTCAGTCATCGCTCCTGCTCACCCACTTCCTAGAAGCCGGACGATGCGTGCGATGCGTGCGACGCATGCGACGCGTGGCCTCCGCCACCGCCGCCACCACCCGACGAGCTTGAGAAGTGGGACGTGTGCGAAGCATGCGACGCGTGTGAGGCGTGGCCACTCGGCGGTGACGGGCTCGGAGTCGGAGGGACCGCGTGGAACGGCTGGGTTTGAGTCGTCGGCGGGGGAGCGGTCTGCGTTGGCGACGTCGCCTGCGAAGGCGGTTGAGTCTCGGTCTGCGCGGGGGCGGTCTGAGTAACCGTCTGCTGGGTGGTAGCGGTCTGCGTAGTCGTCTTCGACCCGCCGCACGAAGCAACGACAGCCGCAACCGCAGCTGTCACAGGAACCAAAAATGGCCTCTTGTTCATGCCTCCGCGCCCACGCGTGCTACCCGCCTTAGACGGTGAACCTTAACCGCTTGCGCCGCTCTGCGCAATTAGGGTCGCGGCGACAGCTGTCGGGGTCCTGACCGAAGAATGCGGTCGGCGAGGCGGTCGATCTGGGACCGATCGCTGTCGCGTTGATCCTCCGCCAGAGGCGGCCGCAGCAGGAGAGGACGCGCGCGCTGTGAGACGCGAGACGAGGTTGCCTATCAGCTCGCGCCCGACCGGTCTTCCGCCACCGCCCTCAGTCGCGCGAGCGCCCCTCGCAGCAGGCGCGAGACGTGCATCTGGGACATCCCGATCACGCTCGCGATCTCGGCCTGAGTCCGGTCCTCCTCGAAGCGGAGCCGGAGGATCGTCTGCTCGCGCTCGGAGAGTGCGTGCATCGCGGAGTCGATCGTCGCGCGGGCGTCGATCAGCTCGTAGCCGCCGTCGTCCTCGCCGACAGTACTCGCGTAGTCGAAGGCGTCGTCGTCCTTGCGCGTGAGCGGCGCGTCGAGCGACAGCGCGTCGTAGGCCGTGGCCGCAGCCATCGCGTCGAGCACCTTCTCGACGTCCTCTCCGAGCACGTCGGCGACCTCGCCCGGCGTCGGCGCCCGCCCGAGCCTGCGTTGGAGGCGGTCCATCGCGCCTTCCACCTGGAGCGCGAGCTCCTGCACCGAGCGCGGAACGCGAACGGCCCAGGCGACGTCGCGGAAGTGGCGCTTCAGCTCACCGGCGATGCACGGGACGGCGAAGCTCGTGAACGCGGTGCCGTAGCTTGGATCGAAGCGGTCGATCGCCTTGATCAGGCCGACCGTCGCCACCTGCACCAGGTCGTCGAACGGCTCGTTCCCGTTGCGATAACGGCCAGCTACGTGGCGCGCGAGCGGAAGGAACCTCGCGACCAACTCGTCGCGGGCGCCGTAGTCGCCCTTCTGGAAGCGGACAAACAGCGTCCGTTCCTGGGGGCGGGGATGCGAGCGTCGCTGCCGTCCGCGTCGCGGCGTGAGATGTCCTGCCGAGCGTTGCACGTCGACCTCCGATCGTCTTTGTCAATCGAAGGTCCAACGCCTGCTCCCCTGCAGCGGCGGTGTCCCTGCCGAAACTCGATTGAGGCCGTGCCTGGCGAGCCGGCCTCCGTCTATATCAGCGGTCCCCCGGACTCGGTCAGGGCAAACACGGCGGTTCGCGGCGTGACAGCGGCGAAAATCCGTCGAACCGATCCTTGCAGCCATCAAGCTCGACGCCCTCGACGCCGATCTGAACCCCGCTGCGATCCGGCCGTCGCCTGATCGTCCCGGCATGAGGAGGAAGACTTGGATCCACGGGGTCGCGGGGAGGGATGGCCGCGAGCCGGCGGAGCAGTCGTCCTTGCCGCTCAGGGAGCGCGCCTCATGGCGGACGTGAAGAGCGCGACCGCGCAATCGCTGCTGCTGCGGCCCAGCGAGTCGCTCGAGGTTCCGGAGCCGGCGCCGCACGCGATCATCGAGTACGTCGCGGAGGCGCGCGCCTACCGACTGTGCGGCCAGCTCGAGGCCGGCGACCGGGACGGCGTCCTGCGCTTCCTCGTGACGTCTCGGCCGGTCTTCCTGCAGCGCCGCGAGCACGTCCGCGCGCAGATCGACGTCGTCATGGTCCTGGCGAGCCAGGACAGCAACGTGCGGCTCGTCGGGCGAAGCCGGAACCTGAGCGTCGGCGGCGCGATGGGCGACTTCCCCGAGCCTCCGGACGTCGGCGAGCGCCTTCGCTTCTCGCTCGTCCCGCGCGTGGGGAGGGAGGGCGTGAAGGGCGTGTGCCGGGTGGTGCGCGTCGACGAGCCGTCTGGGGTCGCGGTGCGATTCGAGGACGTCACCGCCGAGCAGGCGGGGCACCTCGCCGAGTTCATCCTCCGGCATCGCGGCGGCGCGACCTCTCAGCGGAGGCGGGCGAGCCGCTAGGTCACGCGGCTGCGAACAGGCGCCACTCGCCGGGCACGCCCTTGAGGTGGTGCTCGCCGCGTTCGGCGAACTGGATCCCGGAGCCGACGACGAGGTCCTTGACGGTGCTCGAGACGAGCACCTCGCCGCCGCCGGCGAGCGACGCGACGCGGGCGCCGATGTTGACCGCCATCCCCGCCACGTCGTCGCCGACGAGCTCGCACTCGCCGGTGTGGAGCCCCGCGCGGATCTCGATCCCGAGCGCCTGCACGCCGTCGGCGATCGCCTGGGCGCAGCGGACGCCTCGCGCCGGCCCGTCGAAGGTCGCGAGGAAGCCGTCGCCGAGCGTCTTGACCGCGCGGCCGCGGTGGCGCTCGAGCTCGCGGCGGACGAGCGCGTCGTGGCGGCCGACGAGGTCGCGCCAGCCGCTGTCGCCGAGCGCCGCCGCGCGCTCCGTCGAGCCGACGATGTCGGTGAACATCACGGTCGCGAGCACCCGGTCCGGCTCACGGACGTGGCGCTCGCCGGTGAGGAACTCCTCGACCTCGTCGAGGACCTGGTCGGGGTCGACGAGCACGAGATGATCGTTGCCCGGCAGCTCGACGAAGCGCGCTCCGGGGATCGCCTCCGCGAGGCGGCGGCCGCCCGCGATCGGCGTCAGCCGGTCGCCGGTGCGGTGCAACACCAGCGTTGGTGCGTTGATCGCCGGCAGCACGTCGCGGACGTCGGCGTCGCGGTACATCCGCAGCAGGTTGCCCGCGTCCCTCGGTGCCGCCCCGCGGCGCAGAATGCGCGCCCACTGCTCGCGGAACTGCGCGTCGTCGGCGACGCTCGGGGCGAAGACGTGGGGTGCGACCGGACCGCCCCACTCGGCGTCGACGCGTGCGGCGAAGGCGTCGAATGCCTGCAAGGGGACGCCTTCGGGATAGTCGGCCGCCCGCGTCAGGCGCGCCCACGTCCCGTAGAGGACAAGCGCGCGCACGCGCTCCGGGTGGCTCGCCGCGAACAGCGCCGTCGCCGGGCCGCCCTCGGAGATCGCGTAGAACGCCGGCCGCTCCATCCCGGCGGCGTCGATGACCGCCTCGATGTCGTCCATCGTCTGCTCGAGCGTCGGCGGGTCGGGTGGGCGGTCCGAGAAGCCCTGGCCGCGCTTGTCGAAGACCGCGATCCGTGCGAAAGATGCGAGGCGCTCGAAGATCGGCTTCGTGTACGCCTCCTCCCAATAGGACTCGACATTCGAGACGAATCCGGACACAAAGACCAGGTCGAGCGCTCCCTCGCCCGCGACCTGATACGCGATCCGGACGTCGCCGCTGCTGCGTACGTAGCGGGTCTCGGGGACCGTGGCCATCCGCCACGAGCGTAGTGCTCGTGCACCCGAACGTGTTCTCGAGCGGCCGGATGACAGAGCTGCCGCGTGCGCGGGATTGCCGGTTCGTCGGTCGGGCGTCAACGGCAGCAAGCGCTTCCACGGCCGCGCGCGACCGTCGTGGTTGCCGTACGGTGGTTGCAGTTGGCGCTGCCCGAGGCAACGGTTTCCGCGATCGCGTCGATCGTCGCTGCGATCGCGACGTCGCTTGCGGTAATCGTCGCCGTGTTCAACGACCGGATTCGCGCCTGGCTCGGCGGACCCGTATTGACCATTGTGGACTTCGATCCGCAGAGCCCTGACGCGACGGTCATCGAGGCCGACCGGGCGTCGGCGTTGGCGCGGGTGCGCGTGGCGAACAGACGCCGACGCGCGCGCGTCCGAGGCGTCGGGGTCGTGCTCGAAGCGATGTGGGGCCTCTCACCGGATCCGGGCACAGTCGCGAAGCGACAGCGAATGTTTCGAACCCAGCGCGACTTCGCCGTCCTCGC
>Ga0066662_10001307_pt1 | contig 11319 bp, 5 predicted proteins | sample GraSoiAngelo_111_FD_133939 | JGI IMG/M metagenome (GOLD analysis project Ga0066662, IMG submission 133939) | Grasslands soil microbial communities from the Angelo Coastal Reserve, California, USA - 14_0903_12_40cm | ecosystem: Environmental > Terrestrial > Soil > Grasslands | place: USA... | reverse complement strand
CTTTTACCTTTTTACTTTTACCTTTCAGATGTTGTCTCCTTCAGCCACAGCCGCAAGCGCCGCTACGCTTCTAATCGTCGATGACGAAGCGAGCGTGCGTCGCCGACTGCGCCAGATTTTCGAGGGCGCAGGGCACAGGACCATTGTCGCCTCTGATGCTCCAAAAGCGCTCAGCCTGCTTCACAAAGAGCATTGCGACCTTGTAATTCTGGATGTGGAGATGCCCGGCGTTGACGGACTCACGCTCTGTCGTCTCTTGCGCGCCAACGCTGCCACGAAGCAGTTGCCCGTAGTCATCTTCTCTGCCAAAGACGACGAGAATCGTAAAGTGGAAGCCTTCGCAGCGGGCGCAGACGACTTTATAGTCAAGCCTTCGACGCCGCGCGAGATTCTAATGCGCGTGAGCGCGCACCTTGAAACTGCGCAGCGTGAGTGGGCGCTCGTAGGCAGCAATCTTGAGTTAAGGTTTCTGTCGGATTTGGGAAGAGGATTGCTGCGCGCTCTCGATACGGAACAGGTCGTTCGACACGTTGCGGGCGCGACGTTCGAGGGGACAGGCGCAGCACTCTGCGCAGCCGCGCTGAACGTAGGACAGGATCAATTCGCCGTCTGCACATTTGATCGTGAGGGAAGCGCCGAAGACGCTTCGCTCGTTCACATGGACCGGCTGAAAGAGTTGCTTCAATCCTCTGCTTCTTCGACCTCAGCGCTGCTTGAGGATCGAGCGAGCTTTCTCTTGCGTGATGATGAGCATCGCGTTGAGTATGCCGCGCCGCTGCGCTTCGGCGGTCGGGCGAAGGGCTTAATCGTCGTAGGCTTCGATCAAGTGAGCGATTGCGGAGAAACTCAGGCGCGCCTTGTTGATGCCGCAGCGCAACAGGCCGCCTTAGCCTCACACGTTGCGATGCTCTATCAAGCCGCGCGAAAGTCTTCCGCGACCTTAGCTATAGAGGTGGAGCGCCGCACGGCAGAAGCTGAAGCGCAGCGCCGCTTTATAGAAGCGATCATTGATAGCCTTCCGCTCTCGCTCTATGCTGTTGACCGCGACTATCGAATCGTTGCGTGGAACAGGAATCGAGAGCTAGGCGGGCAGGGCATCCCGCGCGGAAGCGCCATTGGTCGAAACATCTTCGATGTTCTGACCAGACAGCGGCGCGACGTGTTAGAAGCCGAGTTTGCACGAGCCTTCGAGACGGGCGAGATTGAACGCATAGAGCAGGAGACTACGGACGCAAACGGCGATACGCACCACTGGCTCGTCAGCAAGATTCCAATGCGAGCGGGAGGAGGCCATGAAGTCACGCACGTCATCACGGTCGGCGAAGACATTTCCTCGCGCGTCGAAGCCAACCGCGCCGTTGCGCGTGCTGAAAAGTTGGCCGCAGTCGGACGACTCGCCGCGGGTGTAGTGCATGAGATTAACAATCCGCTTGCGACTATCTCTGCCTGCGCCGAAGCCCTCGAATCACGTTTGGGCGAAGGCGCGTTCGATGCTTCGCCCGAAGTCGAAGACCTGCGCGAGTATCTTTCATTAATTCGCAGCGAGGCTTTTCGCTGTAAATCAATCACGAACGGCCTGCTCGATTTCAGCCGCACGCGCGCAGGCGAGCACTTGCCTGTCAGTATCTCAGAAGTTATAAATTCTGCTGCGCGCCTTGTTGCGCACCAGAAGCGCGGCGCTTCGATAGAGATTCAGGTTGAGGCGGAAGATGATCTAAACTTAGTCTCCGGTGATGAGGGACAATTGCAGCAGGCCGTGATTGCACTCGCAACGAACGCGATTGACGCCATGCACGACGGCGGGCGCTTAACATTTCGCGCTCATAATGAAAATGGCAGCGTGTTAGTAGAAGTCTCGGACACGGGGCACGGGATTGCGCCTGAGAATCTGACGAAAATCTTCGACCCATTCTTCACGACGAAGGAGATAGGGCGCGGCACAGGGTTAGGACTTGCGGTCTGTTATGGTATTGTTTCTGAGCACGGCGGACGATTAGACGTGCAATCAACGGTTGGAGCGGGAACGACCTTCACAATTTCGCTCCCCGCAATAAAAGAAGAGTAGATCGGTTTTCAGTTTTCAGCACGCGGCTGAAGCAAGAACTGAAAACTGAAAACTGAAAACTGATATGAACGAAACGAAGGGTGCGCGACTTCTAGTTGCCGAAGACGAAGCGAATCTGCGGCTTGTCATACAGAAGGAGTTGCAGCGTCTGGGCTATCGCGTGGACGTTGCGCCCGATGGCGAGGCCGCGCTAAGGCGATTGGAAGAGGGCAACGTTGACGTGCTGCTCTGCGACATAAACATGCCGCGCATGGACGGCATGGAACTCCTGCGCCGCGTTCACGAGCGACCCAATCCGCCCGAAGTCATAATGCTCACGGGCCACGCCACAGTCGAGACTGCGATTGAGGCTATGAAGTTGGGCGCTTACGATTATCTCTCGAAACCCTATCGCATCACGGAACTCGATGCTCTAGTCAAACAGGCCACTGAGAAGCGACGGCTTCGAGTTGACAATCAACGTCTGCGCCAGCAACTCGCGCGTCAATCTCAAATGCCTGAGATTGTTTCAGTCTCCGACGCCATGCGCGAAGCCTTGCGTCTGGTCGAGCGCGTAGCGCCCTCCGACGCATCAGTTCTAATCACAGGCGAGTCGGGCACAGGTAAGGAACTCATTGCGCACGCCATTCATCGTCTATCAAGCCGCGCGGACGCTTCCTTCATTGATCTCAACTGCGCTGCGTTTCAGGAATCATTATTGGAAAGCGAACTCTTCGGCTACGAAGCGGGCGCGTTCTCAGGAGCGAAGGGTCGCAAGCTTGGATTGATAGAATTAGCGGATGGCGGCACGCTCTTTCTCGATGAAGTCACAGAGTTGCCTACGCAGTTGCAATCGAAACTTTTAAGAGCGATTGAGACGCGCACATTCTACCGCGTTGGCGGCGTGCGCAAAGTCGAAGTCAACGTGCGAATCGTCGCAGCGACTAACCGCAATCTTGATGAGGTCGTAGGCGACGGACGTTTTCGCGCGGACCTTCTATACCGCATCAACGGCTTCCAGATTTCGCTCACACCCTTGCGCGAGCGCCCCGAAGACATAGAGCCGCTTGCGCGCCACATGCTGAAGCAGGTTGGCGGCGCGAATCCGCCTGAACTAACGCCCGAAGCTCTCGCAGCCCTTCGCGCCTACAGTTGGCCCGGCAACGTGCGCCAACTCAGGAACTGCCTTGAGCGCGCAGTCCTGCTAGCCAACGACAGCCGCATAACCTTGGGCGAACTTCCGCCCGAAGTCGCGCGCCCCGCTCAGTCGCCCGTAGCCTTAGCCGCAGGCGATTCATCCGCAGCCGCAGGCGCATACTCCGCGTCCGCCGCATCGTCGCCCACTTCCTTACGCGAAGTCGAACGCCAGCAAATCCTCGCAGCCCTCGAACAGACCAACTGGCACAGAGGCAAGACCGCAGAGCTTCTGGGCATCTCGCCTTCTACACTCTACCGCCGCCTGCGCGACTACAATTTGGAGCGGCGAGGCTGAAGTAAGGTGCTAGACTTTCGGTAATGGGTCAGTTTGAAATATGAGTTCAGATATTCATCGAACTGTTCACCGCAGAGGCGCAGAGAGCGCAGAGATTACGCAGAGAGTCTTTCTCTGCGCTATCTCCGTGTCCTCTGCGTCTCTGCGGTGAATTCATTTTCCAAACTGACCCACTACTTTGAAATAGCATCGCTTGACAACCGCCTCGCACTCAATCGAAGATACTAGTTGATATTCAGAAGAAGCCATACGGACTCCCGCCGTTGCCGAACCGGGCAAATTTCGGCTTCCGGCGCGTTCAAAAGTTCAGTGAATGAACCCGAGACACACGCGCGCTACTTCAGTAGATAATCCAGGAGAAATGATGAAAGTCCGCCGAACCCTCTACGTGCGCTCGCTAAAACTCTTCTGCGTGGCTTTGTTCTTCGCGCTCGCGGGCGTGATGTTTCTATCGCGCTTCAAAGCAGATGCGGGGAGCAATGCGAAGAATCTGGCTGCGATAGAGAACCTTCCTGCTGAAAACAAGCCGCCGGAAATGGATGAGGTTAGATTTAAGCGCGCAGGTCTAGGCCAGCGCATCTTCTTCGGCATCGCCGTGATTGATGAAGAGGAAGACGACGTGCGCGTTGAGATGACGCAGAAGCCTGCGTCCGCGAAGTATGACGAGAAGACTCTGACGGTTGATTGGACGCCGCGAAAGACGGATGGCAAGGTCGGACAGTTCGCAGTTCGCATCACGGAGTATCCGCGCGACGGCAGCGCGCCGCGAATTTCTGTCAAAACTTTCAGCATCGCAATAGAGCCTAAGCCCGTCGAGTTGCCCAGTGTGCCGCCGTCATCAATGGCCGTCGAAACTCTAATCTCTATCACAGACCCGGAGCGGCTTGCTTCGGCGAACGCGCGCTGGCCTATCATTGCCATGTTTGATCGCATCGCCTCGATTGAAGCGAGCAAGCAAGCGACGCAGACCAACGGCATTCAACCAACGACGGGCGCGAATCTCTTCCATGATGCTCTGAAAAACTTGGCCGCGCTTCATCACAACGAAGAGATTGACCCCGATAGTCCTAAGTTCAATCCGCAGTGGAAGGCAGAAAACTGGCGGCTGATAATGGTCCGCCCGCGCGTCAACAAGCGTATCTTTGAACTACGCCTCGTCTATCGAAACGTTGTCGCGCCGCAGCCAGTTTACCTTATGCCGCGCATGAGAATCATTCGCATGAAAGACCCGGACCTGAATGCCAACGACGATGCGCGCCAGAAGAACAATCTAGCTTTTGCAAAACTCTTTCACGACGCATTCTTCGACGGCGCTGATCTCAAACCTTTCGTCGCAAATGATAAGAAGAGTTACGGCGATGCGCTCGCGGACTTCATCTCAAGCGTTGTCAACTACAGCGACAAGGATGATCCGAAGATGCAGGCTAACTTCGCAGCGCTTCCGCACAACGCTCGTCTTGGCGGCGACGATAAGCTGGACGCGAAGGGTCGTTACCTGCGCGGCGATGGTTGGGCGTTGGGCGTTATGAAGATCGTGCCTGTGGATAGAAACGGTCAGAAGGTTCTGGCCTTCAGCAATCTTCCGATTGACGGCTTTGCCACGAGCATAAAGCCTACGCCGGACGGCATGGGCGTCCATCGCGTGCCTGCGCCTGCGTTCGATCCCAAAAGCGCCTCTTTCATCAAGGGCTTCGATAAGCTGGTTGACGTAGAAAACTTCGCGGGCATCCCGGACGAGCATGACGCTGCGGCAGTCACACCAAGCATGATTGACTCGTCGCACTTCGCGCTCAATTACAAAGAGAAATATATGGTTGCGGAAACAGCTTTGCGCGACCCGCGCCGTCGCCTAATGGAAGAACGCGGGATGACCTGCATACAATGTCATGTGCGCAACTTCGATGAAGGCGACTACTTGAATCCGGGCGTTAAGAATCCGAAGGAGGGAAGCCAGGGCACTGCGCGCGACATCCCTCGCCTCTTCTTCGTCATTACGCCCGATGAAAAGCGCAGCGAATTCTTCCGTCGCAATGAAGAGGAGCAGTTGGGAAACCTGAAAGGCGTCATGCGCGATTATCTAAACATAAAGATCAACATCGAATCGCCCCTAGCATCCGATTGGCCTTTCAAGACACAGACCGGAAGAAGCTGAAAAGAATAGTTACGAGTTTAGAGTTTCGGGTTTCGAGTTGAAGGAGCAAACCCGAAACTCTAAACTCGTAACTCGTAACTGACGTTATGGCCGTTGCTACTCCTCGAAATCCTGCATCACCAACAAGGGCACTGCCGCTTGCGGATAGAAAACCGCGCGAGGCTGATGCTGAATGGTGGGTTGAACCTATCAAGTGGGTCGCGCTCGCAGTCTTCATAGCCGTTCCTCTCTTCGCTCACATGGAGATGATAGAGCCAATAGCCGGGCGAATCGTCTGGACCGTCGTTGTCGCAGGGATTCCTCTCTTCATAGTTTTAATTGGCTATCATCGCTGGCGAAGACTTTGCCCTCTGGCTTTTTTCGCACAGATTCCGGTCCGCCTGAAACGTCCGGGCATACTGAAAGCGCAGCCCTGGCTCGAAAAAAATTATTACTATGTCTCGTTCGCGGTCTTCTTCTTCTCGCTCTGGGTTCGATTGATTGCAACGAACGGCGACGGCCACGCCATCTCGGCCTTCTTCGTGATGATCGCGTTTGCGGCGCTCATCTTCGGCGTCTTCTACACAGGGAAAACGTGGTGCAACTACATCTGCCCGCTATCATTCATAGAAAAGATTTACACTGAGCCGCATGGCCTCAGAGAGACGGAGAACTCGCAGTGCACGAAATGTACGGCCTGCAAGAAATCCTGTCCAGATATAAACGAAGAGAACGGCTACTGGAAAGAGATTGGTTCGCGCGCCAAACGCTTTGTCTATTTCGCTTTTCCGGGGCTGGTCTTCGGCTTCTATTTTTATTACTACATGCAGGCCGGAACGTGGGACTACTATTTCAACGGCGCGTGGACAAAACAAGCTGGCGTCGCGCACTGGGCTTTCATGCCTGGATACAATGCGGAGACTGCGGGCTTCTTCTTCTGGTGGAGCGTGCCGCGCGCCGTCGCTTCTGTTCTGACGTTGGCCGCTTGCGCGCTCTTAAGCTACATACTTTTCTCTATTCTTGAGCAACCCGTCGGAAACTTTCTACGTCGGCGCGATGCGGAGATTGAAGCGGGGCGCGTTCGCCACGTGATGTTCACGATTGCTGCATTCACAGCCTTTGTCACCTTCTACACCTTTGCTGGCGCGCCTACGCTCTGGCGTGCGCCATGGGCCGTGCCGCATCTATTCCTGCTGATTGTGGTCCTGACGGCGACGCTCTACATGGCTCGCCGCATACGCCGCCGTCAGGCCACGTTTGCCGAAGAGACTCTGGCTCGCAACGTAATCAAACGCTGGGAGTGGACTGATAAGCCGCCGCGCGATCTGCATGAGGCGTTTCTAATCCACAGCATCAGAACGCGCGAGAGCACTAAGGATGCTGCGAAGGTTCTGGACATCTACAAGGATGCAGTGCGCGAAGCCATTGCAAACGGTTTCGTGACGCGCGCAGAGGTGCAGATGCTCGAATCCCTTCGCAACCAGTTGCAGATTAAGCAGGCGGACCACGACAAGATCATGGCCGCGCTCGCAGATGAGGAGCGCGCTCTCCTTAGCGATCCTACGAAACAGATTTCCGCAGAGAAGCGCCTGCAGCTCGAAACCTATCGTCGCGCTCTTGAAAACTATCTTGAACGAGTGCTCGCGGCCTCCGGCACTTACGATGATAGCTTCATAGTTCAGTTGCGCTCGGAGTATCGCGTGACCCGTGAGGAGCACGCCGCCGTTCTTCAGGAGGTCTTGGGCGAAGACCGGGAGATGGCTGCGCGCCTGGCAGAACAAGCCGCCGTCATAGAGCGCGCGGCACAGACGATTTCTGCGTTAGAGCTTCAGCCTGGCCCTACGCATGATTTTCTAAAAGAACTTCTGCGCCGCAGACGCTCGCGCGCAGTTGATAGCCTTGTGCGCGGCCTGAGTTTTATGATCGAAGAGAATACCGGCCAGACGGTTCGTGAGGGACTCTTCAGTTCGGATTTGGGCGAGCGCGAGTCCGTCATCGAAAGACTTCAATCTGTAGTAGCGCCCGCGATTGGCGAGCGACTTCTCTCAACATACAGAGAGACTGTGCTCACAGAATCATCAATGCCGACTCTGACCGATATGCTTTATGCGCGCACGAGCAGCACAGACCCGTACATACGAGCCACTGCACTCTACGCTCTGGGCGAACGAGGCACTGCAAGCGTTGAGCTATTGACGCGCATGAGCGCGGACGAGCACGAGCTTGTGCGCGAGACTGCGCTTCATCTGAAAGAGAGCGGCGGACGCGACACGAACGAGCATCGTCAACTCATCACAATTGAGAAGATGATCGCGCTTCGCTCTGCTCCAATCTTCTCAAGGATTGCGCCAGAAGGTTTGGCGGAACTTGCGCGCGCAAGTCTTGAAGATGAGTACGCACCGGGCGAGACATTATGCAAAGAAGGTGAGCCGGGCAACGAAGTCTTCATACTGCTCGCTGGCGAGGTAAAGATTACGAAGCACGAGCCGGACGGCGAACGATTCATAGGAACTGAGAAGGCCGGAGGCTTCATAGGCGAGATGGCCGTGCTTGATCCTGCGCCGCGCTCTGCCACACTCATTGCTGGAGACACAGGCGCACGCGCACTGCGCTTGAACGGCGACGCCTTCCGCGACTCTCTGAACCGCGACCCGACGATAGCCGCGAGTGTGATTAGAACGCTCGCACAAAGGTTGCGAAGACAGTAGAAGAGCAAATGATGAATGATGAACGCTGAATGAAAAGCAGAAGACTTGTCTTTCATTCAGCGTTCATAGTTTCTCTGTATTTGTCGGGTATCTGGACGGCGCGGCGCGTGTCTAAGTTCATGGCAACGTGGACCTGAATTGAGAGAGCGCAAAGAGTCTCGTCGTTCACGCGCTTGATGCTGTATTCAAAGGCAACGGAGCTTTGCCCGATGCTCTTGACCGACATCTCAATTTCAACTTCATCACCATACACTAGCGGCACGAAGAACTCCGCCCTCGCGCTCACAGTTGGAAAACCTATTCGCTCATCTGCCATCAACTTCGCGTAGCTGATTCCGCAACGTTCCGCAAAGAACTCTTCCATAGCTACGTGGCAGTAATGAAAGATGACAGGATAATAAACCAACCCCGCCGGGTCACAGTCTCCGAAGCGAATCTTTATGCGCGTGACAAAAGACATAGATGGGTGTCAGGTGACAGGTGTCAGGTGCCGGTGAAATGTTTTTACTGACACCCGGCACCCGACACCTGTCACCCGCTCTTCAGTTTCTTCCTATCAATCTTGCCTCTATCATTCTTCGGCAATGACGAAACGAATTCTATCCGGCGCGGATATTTGTAGAGCGCGAGTTTTGATTTGACGAAACCTTTTATCTCCTCAGAGAGTTCTTCCGAAGCTTCGGCGTGCGGGCGAAGGACGATGAAGGCTTTGGGTTTGATTAGACGGTCGCCTGCGTCATGGCCTATGACGGCAGCTTCCATCACGGCTTCGTGTTGGAGCAGGCAGTTCTCAATCTCTGCCGGAGCGACGAAGACGCCTGAGACTTTCAGCATGTCGTCCGTGCGACCGTGATACCAGTAGTAGCCTTCCCGGTCCACATGAAACTGATCGCCCGTCGTGCACCAGTCGCCTGCGAAAGTCTCTTTGGATTTTTCGTGCGCGTTCCAATAGCAGAGCGCCGCCGAGTCGCCCTTGATGCGTAAAGTTCCCATCTCGCCCGTCGGAACTTTCTTTCCTTCTGCGTCAACAATCTGCGCGTCGTAGCCTTCGACAATTCGTCCCAGACTTCCGGGTTTCACATCTTTGGGACGATTCGTTATGTAGATATGAAACATTTCGGCAGAGCCTATGCCGTCGCAGATTTCGACTCCGAAAGTTTCCACCCAGCGCATGTAAAGCTCAATGGGCAGAGCCTCGCCAGCCGAGTAGCAGAAGCGCAAAGAGTTGATGTCGCGCTCCGCGCCGCCTTCCATGTTGAGCATAGCATTTATCATCGTCGGCACTGTGGTCAGGATTGTCGGACGGTAGCGCTCTATCACTTCAAACATCTTTTCGGGCGTGGAGCGTTCCGCAAAGAGCGCGGTCGCGCCGCCAACCGCGAAAGGGAAGAGAAGATTCGTGCCCGTAGCGTAGCCGAAGAAGAGTTTAGGCACAGAGACAGTCAAATCGTTTTCATTGACACCCATCGTGCGCTTGGCAAAGACTTCCGTGTTGTAAGGAAGATCGTGTTGAAGATGAACAGCGCCCTTCGGATGCCCGGTCGAGCCGGAAGTGAAAAGCCATATGGCAATGTCGTCGCGGTGCGTGTCTGCGGGCGTGCAAGTCTCAGATTGAGCGTTGACCGCTTGCTCAAACGAAAGAAAACGCCCGCACTCATCTCCTACGACGAGAGCCTGCCGCAAGTAGCGAGCATCCTTCGCCGCCTCTTCAAAATTTTTCAATAGCGATTCGTGAATGACTGCGGCGCGTGCGCGCGTGTAGTCCAGATAATACTTGTAATCTTCTGCGGGCAGGAGCGGATTGACCATAGTGATGACCGCTCCCGTGCGACTCGCTCCGAACCAGGTCCATACGAACTCAGGGCAATCGGGCAGGACAATCAACACGCGGTCTTCAATCTCAACGCCAATCTCTCTGAGCGCATTGCCCGCGCGGTTGGACATTCGCACAGCGTCGCCGTAAGTGTAGGTCTTGTCCTCGAAGTAAAGACAGGTCTTCGTCTCGCGCCCTTCCTTTATGTTGTGATAGAGAAAGTAGTCGGCCATGTTGAATTTTTCAGTAAAACTAATAGTCATTGTGGCTAAACATCAAGCATAAGGAGCGGCTATGAAACTATATTGCCCTAGTGTCAAAGGCAGGCCACATATTTCTTCAAGGATACTAGTGACGTTGATGCGTAGATTATCTATATCAGTATCAAGCAAAGAAAACGACCAAGTTTCGCTGTAATGGCGATTAGGACGTGAGGTATAGACATTCAGAGTTAGGGTATAAGTGCCAAGCTCCCAATAATAAAGTCTCTCCAATTCAGTGCAAGCATTTTTATATTCTTGCGTTGTAGTAAACTTATCGTAGGCGCGTCTCATGGATTCTATCAGCTTACCCTGATCAGATAGATTACGGAGTGCATAAAGTGAAGGAATGTTTGTGCTAGTAACGTAGGCTAACCAAGATTGCCGAACTGCCTCAAGAATCGGGCGCATTTCTGTAAAAAGGGAAGTATCAAAAAATAAGATATTGTATCGGTAGGGTTCGAGTGTAGAAATCATAAAGCCAGAGGGAATATCCAACGCCACCTCACCTGATTGGCCAGCAGTAGTGCCGATTATTGTTTTAGCTATGCGAAAAGCCGCCCAATCTAATCGACGCTTGGATTGGTCCTTTTGTTTAATTAGGGTCAAATTGGTTGACTGAACAAATAGATCACGGTCGTTTGCTCTGAGAGTACCAACTAATCCAATTGTTGCCCCCAATCCGCTATATCCAATTTCAATCATTGCCGTTTCATGTATATCTAGTGAACCTCTTTTAACAAGTCGCTTAATTGCCGCTACTATCCAAGGCAATACTAGAGCTGTGACTGATACAGCCAGTGTCCAATCATCTCGTGACGAATTCCAGAATATGAGCATTGACTTTGATATAAAGCCAAATCTTATTCTG
>Ga0066662_10001306_pt1 | contig 11320 bp, 9 predicted proteins | sample GraSoiAngelo_111_FD_133939 | JGI IMG/M metagenome (GOLD analysis project Ga0066662, IMG submission 133939) | Grasslands soil microbial communities from the Angelo Coastal Reserve, California, USA - 14_0903_12_40cm | ecosystem: Environmental > Terrestrial > Soil > Grasslands | place: USA... | reverse complement strand
TCCTTCTCTCTATCATCGCCTGCGCGGAGCCGTCTGTGATGGCAGCCCCGCCGAAGCCCATCTTAATCAGCCGTCCCGCATCTACGCGAGCGTTGGCGTTAGAGGCTACGACTCTCGTGACAGAGCCTTTCGCTTCAACAGCACCGGCAACATCGATTTTGTATGGCTCAGACAAGCGGACGCGCCTATTGTTCTACGCAGTAAATCTGGCATTGCAGCCCGGCGACTTACCTGCTTCCATCAGCGCCGGGGCGGAAGATGCTTCTCATCGTCAGTACCTGATGATAGTTGAAGACATTAGACCTCTGGCCGGACAAGAATGGATAAGCCAGATCACGTTGAGAGTGGATGAGGAGATAGGCGATGTCGGTGGTGTGCTGGTCGGCATTAACTATCAAGGTGTGGGAAGCAATCGCGTGCGCGTAGGCTTCGGTCACACTGGCGGCGGTTTGCCGGATGATGCGGGCGCTGTTCCGACGCCCGCGCAGCTTTATAAGGTCAGCGGTCGGGCAACTCTGGACGGCATAGGCGCGAGCGGCGTCCTTATGAGCTTGAACGGGGTGCAGACGGCGACAGCCTTGACAGACTCGAACGGCAACTATTCATTTCTTGCGACCGTGGGGGGAACATACACCGTTATCCCATCTTCGCAACTCTATAATTTCGCCCCGCAGCAAGTGATCCTCGATTCAACTGCTGGCGACCAGACTTCGGTTGGCTTCTCGGCTGCGCGGAAACCTTACACTATCAGCGGTCAGGTGAAAGCGGATCAGGGCGCTGGAATGGAAGGCGTCAACGTTACGCTCACCAGCAGCGCGCCCAACTCTTCGCCTAAAACAATCGTGACGAGCAGCGGCGGCGCTTTCTCATTCACAGATTTGCCAGCAGCCTACAACTACACTATAGCCGCCGCGAGCACCAACGTGCTCGACTTCGCGCCGCAAACAATCTCTGTGCTCGATAAGAATTCTTCCGTGAGCTTTACGGGGACGCGACGCCATTACGCGATCAGCGGCCAGATCAATGCTGAGGGCAATCAACTGGACGGCGTTACCGTAAATCTGACAGGCGGGAACAATCTAAACCCACTTACGACTGTCACGAGCGGCGGCGGACGTTTCTCCTTCAACAACGTAACGGCAGGCTTTAGCTATACCATCGCTCCTTCGCCCACCTCATTTTACGCTTTTGCCCCGCAAGTTTTAGGAAGCCTTACGAGCGATCAAACCACCGCCGCCTTTGAGGGAACGCTGCGGTCTTATACTATCAGCGGTCTGATTACGGACGAGAACAATAGCCCCTTATCCAACATTGCCATACAAGTGAGTAGCACGAATGGCTACGTCTCCAACCTTGTGCTCACAGACACGAGTGGTCGTTACAAGTCCGAAAGCCTCACTGCGTCCTACAGCTATATTGTCGCGCCTTACGATACCTTGACCCATAGCTTTACAACGCGAACCACCGGCAGCTTAGGCGCAGATCAATCCGTAAATTTCTCTGGAGTCAGACGCCACTACCGGATCAGCGGAACGATTAAAGATCGTTCACAACAGAATGTCGCAGGCGTCAGCGTGACGCTCTCCGGTCCATTTCAAAGGTTTGCGATGACGGATGCGAATGGCTTCTACGTCTTTACCGATTTACCGGCAGGAGACAACTATCAGATAGGCGTTGAGAAGACAGGCTACATGTTCGATCCGCCAGTCCAATTCGACGGCTTTCTGGCGGGCGATGTGCAGACCGATTTTACAGCCATCAGGATATACAAGATTGCAGGTCGCGTCATAGACAACAACGGCAGAGGACTCATCGGCGTCACAATGAATCTGAGCGGACCAGAATCTGGAAAGACAGTTACGGATAGCAATGGTTCATATCTGTTCATAACAACTACGTCTGGCTTTTACGACTTGATGCCCTCGAAGGAACAGGACTTTTATACTTTCTCTCCGTCTAGTCAAAGCTTCAGCAACGCGAACGCTACTTCTCTGCCCGATTTTACGGCCACCTTTTCGCCCGTAACCTCTCCCACGTCCGTTCTCGAATTCGATGGCACGCCGAAGACTGTGGACTACGGCTCGTTCTGGCCTGAAGGCGTTGACCTTGGACACTTCTTCTGGGAGGTCTGGGCTATGCCGGGCAATAACGCCTATAGCAGCTACATGATCTCCGACGGTTACGGCGGAGCGCACGCCCTTCTGTTCGGATTCTTCTCATCGGGTACTCCAAACCATTATTCGCTCTATGGAAACATCTACACGGGTGTGGGCAGCATCGCCTTCAATAGCGAGGAAGGTCCAGTCCCGGGCGAGTGGGCGCACTTAGCCGTCGGGTGGGACGGACATAACATCACTACTTATTACGACGGCGTGCCGGTTGGTCGAACGGCTTTTGCCGGGCCGCGCCGAACGATTGGTCCTGCGAGCGGTGGAGGCAGGCTTTTCATAGGCGGCTCGGATCACAACAACGTTCCCGGCAGAATCGCTCAGGTGCGTGGCTATGAGGGAAGTAACCCGCGAGAAGGCGCGCCCGAATCTGCCTTTGCGCCGGAAACAGTTTTCAGTCTCGGTGGCAACTTCCTTACCTATTATTTTCGTCCATCGCGCAACGTGGCAGATTTATCGCTCGGCTACAATGGATCGGCGCACGCTGGACTCCTGTGCGGAGTCACCAGAGGTATCTTTTATGGATGTGCGGACAGTCCTCTTCCACAATTCGTCAGCGATTCAACCGCGCCGGACTTCTCGAATCCAACTAATCCAGGTCATATCGTATCGCCCGTTGACGCTCCTCCTGCGTCTGCGCCCGCCGGTGCGCGCGTCTATGACTCGTTCTCGCGCAGCAACTCCACCTATATCTTAGGCAGTGTCGGCGGCTTGGGTTCGACCGAGGGCGGCACGGCAGGGCAGAAGCTCTGGCAAACAGATAGAGCCGTGTCTGAGCCGCAGCCTTTCGGCATTCTTAATGAGCGCGCAGTCCTTCTAGGAAATGATCGCTCTGTCGCCTGGGTTTCGACCGGGTCGAGCACAGGTAATCTGGATGTTCGCGTTAACCGTCATCCGGGCTCCGGCGGTAGCGGCATGAACACCGGCCTGAGTTTCCGTGTGCTTGATTCAAATAATTACTTCTTCGCCTACACGTCCGATACAGATGGCGATTTGTCTAAACCTAAAACACTGACGGTCGGTTATTATCAATCGGGCGTGCGAACTAATTTAGCCGCCGAAGTTCCAATGCCTGACAGTTGGAATATTATGCTGCGCGTTGTAACAACCAGCACAGGCAGCATCTCGGTTTATGCAGACGACGAGCTTGTTTATTCCTCGAACAGCAGCATCATGGCAACGGCTACGGGCGCTGGCTTATATAATAACTCCGCCGGAATGGGTCTCGTTAACAGGTGGGATAACTTTGCTGTCTTCGATGTGCCATAGAAATTTCACCGCACGAGTAGGCTGAGAACCCGCGCGTTAGAGTGATATCATTACTTTCTGCTAACACGCTATCGTGTGTAGTACGATAGACTTGACGCTTTTATATATGAGCAGTTAGACTACATCACTTTCTAAGTCCCAGAAGGTTAAGCTGATTGGCGCTTCTCGCGCCCTGTAAATTTTATACGAGGTATCGCCAAAAGAGTAACCTTGGTGGATTTGAGTAGAGGCCGAAGGCGCTGGCGCGCGCTCTCGAAGTGAGCCGTCAGGATCATGCCCGCCGCAACGAATCATACCGCCTTCACCGCCTGAACAAACCTTTAGCAATGACCCGTTTACTATGACCCACACACACGAATACATGACACAGGCCGCCCAAATTGCAAGCTCGATTGAGGCGGAGCCTATCGAACGCGTTGTTCAGGAATTAGTCCAACTCAGAGAGCGCGGCGGTCGTCTCTTTCTTCTGGGCGTCGGCGGGGGCGCTGCAAACTGTAGTCATGCCGCGAACGATTTTCGCAAGATCGTAGGGATAGAAGCCTACAGCCCGTGCGACAATGTGGCGGAGTTGACGGCGCGCACGAATGACGAAGGGTGGGAGACTGTTTTTGAAGCTTACCTTCGGACAAGCCGTGCTAATGAGAAGGATGCCGTGTTTGTGATGAGTGTCGGCGGCGGTAGCCGAGAGCGCAATGTTTCCGTCAACATCGTGCGCGCGCTTGATGAAGCGAAGCGGCGCGGGTTAATGATCTTCGGCATTGTGGGCCGGGACGGCGGATACACAAAGCAGGTGGGCGACGAGGTGATAGTCGTGCCGACTGTGGATGCCGCGCACATCACACCGCACACGGAAGCGTTTCAGGCTGTCGTCTGGCACTGCATTGTCAGCCACCCGGATTTAATGGCAAACGAGATGAAGTGGGAGAGCATGGCGACCAGCAGAGAAGTCCCTGCTTCTTTATGACGCGCGCAGTCTTTCTGGACAGAGACGGCGTGATAAATCGCGCTATTGTTCGTGAGGGGCGTCCATTCCCTCCCGCCAGTGTTGAAGAGTTGGAGTTTCTTCCGCGCGTCGGCGAAGCGATTGAGAGATTAAAGCGCGCGGGCTTTCGCCTGATCGTGGTGACGAATCAACCTGATGTCGCAAAGGGTCTTCAGCGGCGCGAAGTGGTCGAGGCCATGCACGAGCGCATTCGCCGTGAAACTCTGATTGACGACATAAAGGTCTGCTATCATAGCGAGCGAGACGAGTGCGCTTGCCGCAAGCCGAAACCCGGAATGCTTCTGGAAGCTGCACGCGAAGAGTCGCTTGATCTCAGTCAGTCGTTCATGGTTGGAGATCGATGGCGCGACGTTGAGGCTGGACGAGCCGCAGGTTGCAAGACCATTCTAATCAGCTACGAATACGACGAGCGGCAGGCTGAGAGGCCGGACGCCATCGTCAATTCATTGTTTGAAGCGAGCGAGTTGATTCTGTCCGGTAAAATTTAATAGCTGAAGGAGACCGATAGTCATGCCGAATCTTAAGGATTTGAAAGTTAAGCTCTTTGCCGATGGCGCGGACATCGAAATGATCGAGCGCATGGCCGAGAATCCTTTAATCAAAGGGTTCACGACCAACCCGACCTTGATGCGCAAGGCAGGCGTCAAAGATTACCGCGCCTTCGCCTTAGACGTTCTCAAAGTGGTCACGGACCGGCCAGTCTCTTTCGAGGTCTTCTCGGACGATTTCGAGGAGATGGAATTGCAGGCGCTCGAAATCGCTTCGTGGGGCGCGAACGTCTTCGTCAAGATTCCTGTGACGAATACCAAAGGCGAGTCGAGCAATTCGCTCATCAAGCGCCTCTCGGCTGCTGGCGTGCAAATAAACGTTACAGCCTTGATGACGGCTGAACAGGTCGCAGATGTCGTTGATAATCTCTCCGACCTGACCAGGAATTTCGTCTCAGTCTTCGCCGGAAGAATCGCGGACACCGGGCGCGACCCCTTGCCTATCATGAGTCGCGTCGTTGATATGTTGAAGGATTACCCGCAGACGGAACTGATCTGGGCAAGCCCGCGCGAACTGCTTAATGTTATTCAGGCGGACGCCGTAGGCTGTCACATCATCACGGCTACAGACGACGTGCTGAAAAAGCTCGATCTCATCGGCAAAGACCTTGATGAATTCTCGCTCGACACCGTACACATGTTCTGGCAGGACGCAGAGAAGGCAGGCTACACGATTGAGATTTCCCAGCCCGCGTCTATCGCAGAGGGATCGTCTAAATCAGACATGACAGTGATATACGTCTAGACATGCAAAGGTGTCCACATTGCCGAACAAGCGAATGACAAGTGAAAAGCGGATTCAATCGAACTGGAAGTCAACGTTTTCTGTGCCAGAAGTGCCGCTGCCGGTATGCGCTGTAGCCGCGCCCGCTGCTTGTCCAAATGCATCAAGGCGCTTCGCCGAGCAGTTGAACCCTTCGTCCGGTGTTGGAACTATCGGCAGTTAAGCAAGCAGCAATGTCCGCGCCATCCCATTGACTTAATTGACTCGATCTCTTCTCTGATTTAGACAGTCCCCCCGCATCAACCTTGCTTGACGCGCATGGTGCTTATGGTTAGACTTTATCGCTATGCTTCAAAACAGGGACAGGTATATTGGAGTGATAAGAAAGCGCGGGCCGGAATGTTTACTCTCTTGTCATCTTGAGAATCAATGGGTTTGACTTCAAACGAAAATGTAAGCGCGCTGGAGCCAGCCGTCACCAAGCAAACAGCAACAATCACAGAGGCTTCACCCATACGCCATACATCATATCAAGTGCCGGACAATCCGTTGGTTGTTATCGCACCGACGAAGTCATGGGTGGCGCTTAATCTGGGCGACCTGTTGACGTATCGAGAGTTGCTCTACTTTTTGATATGGCGTGACGTTAAGGTGCGTTATAAACAGACAGCCCTAGGAGCCGCATGGGCTATCATCCAGCCGCTCTTTACGATGCTCATCTTTACGCTCTTTTTTGGTCGCTTGGCCGGAATCAGTTCGGAGGGCATTCCTTATCCCATCTTCGCTTACGCCGGGCTTCTGCCTTGGACATTCTTCTCAAATGCGATTAGCAACGGTAGCAGTAGTCTAATCGGTGATTCTAGGTTGATTACGAAAGTTTACTTTCCGCGCATGGTTATACCCATCGCCGCAGTTGGCGCAGGTCTTGTTGATTTCGTTATCGCTTTTATCATTCTCGTAGGATTGATGGCCTATTACGGTATAGGACTGAGCTTGAATATCCTGATGTTGCCTGTGTTGGTGCTATTATTGACGCTGCTGGCAACAGGCGTCGCGATGTGGATGTCTGCACTGAACCTTAAGTATCGGGACGTGCGTTATGCGCTGCCATTTCTAATTCAGCTTTGGATGTTCGCTTCACCAATTATCTACCCGGCGAGCCTTGTGCCCGAAAGATGGAAGTGGGCGTTAGCTCTCAATCCTTTAACAGGAATCATAGAGGGCTTTCGCGCCTCGCTTCTGGGCTATCGTAATTTCGATTGGAAGACGCTTACGATTTCGGCTGTCATAACTCTAATCATACTAATCTATTCAGCCTATACCTTCAGGCGGATGGAGAAGGGCTTCGCGGACATCGTTTGAGGCAGGATGAAGCCGATCATCAAAATTCAGAATTTGAGCAAACGTTATCGCTTGGGCGGCAATGGCGGCGCGCGTTATGCGACCTTGCGCGAGTCTCTTTCGGGTATGATGCACGCTCCGCTCGCCATACTCGGACGTAAGGGCCGCGCCTCGCGCCCGGAGCTATGGGCGCTTAAAGATATTAACTTAGAGATTATGCCGGGTGAGGTCATAGGCATCATCGGCAGCAACGGGGCGGGCAAGTCAACGCTGCTTAAGGTCATCTCACGCGTGACGGAGCCGACCGAGGGGCGCGTTGAACTCTACGGTCGCATAGGAAGTTTACTGGAAGTTGGTACGGGCTTTCATCCTGAATTAACGGGGCGCGAAAACGTCTATCTGAATGGCGCTATTCTAGGGATGAAGAAAGAGGAGATTGAGCGCAAGTTCAACGACATAGTACGTTTTGCCGAAGTCGAAAGGTTCCTAGACACGCCCATCAAGCGTTACTCTTCGGGTATGTATGTGCGCTTAGCCTTTGCCGTGGCTGCGCATCTTGAACCGGACGTGCTGCTGGTTGACGAAGTACTTTCGGTCGGTGACATGGCATTCCAGAAGAAGTGTCTGCAAAAGATTAGCCAGATGCGTAGCCATTCAAATGCCATCCTTATCGTTAGTCATAACATGATTGCCGTGCGTGCCATTTGTGAGAAAGTGATTCTACTCTCGCAGGGACAGTTGGCTGCTGCCGGCCGCGCAGACGAAATCGTTCCGCTCTACGAGAAATTGATGCTCGAAAACGTTAAAACCGAAACGGTCGCCGACGAGCGAGAGGAAGGCATGGGCATTATACGTGTCAAGAGCGTGCGTTTGGTAAATCGGGCTGGCACAGAAGCACGCGCATTTGATACGGGCGAGAGCATGAAGGTTGTCGTAGAGTATGAGGCGCGACAGAGGGCTGTGAGCGTTGTTGCCTACGCAGCTATTCGTCGTCCGGATGGATTTATATGTATGGGTACGAGCACAAGACTTGAAGGCGTCGTGCTTCCTCCGCTGGAAGGGCCGGGAGTTGTGGAATTGGAGATTTCAGAACTTTTGGTTATCCCCGGTTATTATATAATGGACGTAACTTTCTATGATGAGAACTTTGAGTTCCGTACCTATTTTCTAGGCCGGAAGCAGATCAGCTTTCAAATCAATTCATCTTTGCCTTCGCTTGATGATAAGTATGGTGTATTTTACCAGAAGCACAAGTGGAATATTGACGATGTGAACGTGAATTCTCCCGCGCACCGCTAAATATCGCCGATGAGTAAAGAGTAAGGTCATGGCCGTTCTTGATGACATCCATTTTGGATCGCTGACACCTTTAAGACGGCTGATTATTACGCTAGCCTTTTTTTCGGTCTTAATTCTCGCCCTTCTGCCACCCCGATCAGCCGGCGCTGCGCCGGGCGACCTTGATCCGGCATTTGGCAATGGTGGCAAGGTATTCGTCCAATTCTCCGATGGTAGCGTAGCCAATGCCGTGGCCCTCCAATCAGACGGTCGCATAATTCTGGCCGGCTATGCTGGCCCCCGCGTGCAGGACGGAGCATTCTCCGGCCAACACTTTGCGCTGGCGCGGCTCAACGCCGACGGCTCGCTCGATCAGTCGTTCGGCACGAATGGAATCGTGAGAACGGACATCGGCGACGCTGACATGATCACCGGCATCGCCTTACAAACTGATGGTAAGATTGTCGCCGCCGGTTTCGTGAGTGGACCCGGCAACGTTTCAAATTTCGCGCTCGCGCGTTACAACACGGACGGGTCGCTCGACACGAATTACGGCTCAAGCGGACTGATCCTCACAGCGATGGGTGACGGCGCGGCCAGCGGCAACGGCCTGGCTCTTCAGCCCGACGGACGGATCGTAATCGCTGGCACGGCGTCGGTTGGCTCGCACCCCTCCTTCGCCGTCGCGCGTTACTGGTCGTCAAATACGCCTCCTCAGCCTTCGTTGCTAACAGAAGAAGGGTCGGAGCGGGCTGTCGCGTTAGATTCAGTAACTTTGATGCGTGATCATTTCCCGATCAGCACGAGCTACAATTTCAGCGCGGATCAGCGCACGCGCATCATGCTTTTCGCCATAAACCTGGAGCTACTGGCGGGCGAAGATGTCTCGGCTGTCACTGCTCAAGCCGAAGACTCTCAGCATAGAATATATCCTCTTACAGTTGAATACATTGGGAAAGTTCCCGGTTTTGATTGGCTGACCCAGGTGAATGTCAAGTTGAGTGACGCACTAGCGAACGCCGGGGACGTATGGTTGAGCATTGGTCTGCGCGGCGCGGTAAGTAGTAAAGTACTTGTTAGAATCAAGCAGCAATAGTTCTTATATGGAGAAAAAGAGTTGATTTTGTGGTCGCGCCGACTATTGAACTTGAGGTTAATATAGAATACTGAAGGGATGAGTAGGATGAAATTGCCCCAAGAAAAGAGCTATGGCTTGAGACCGGGAGCCGAGGAGTTTCCGCTGATGGTGGTCTTATCCATCATTTACCCTTGCAACTTCGGTTGCCCCATGTGCCCCTACACGGACGGCAACTCTGAGATACGCAAGTTCTACCGTGAGCGCGAGGGAGAGCTTTTTCCGGTCAAGCTATGGGAATCAATCGCCGACGAGTGCGGGCAGTACAATGCGTGGATGCGCTGCACTGGAGGAGGCGAGCCAATGCTCCACCCGCACATGGTCCAGATGATCGAGTATGCGAAAGAGCGCGGCGCTCGCATATGGATGAACACCAACGGCAGCATGTTCGGCCCGGCACCAAAGCATCGTGAAAAGCTTGAACGCATCATTCGTGCGAAGATTGACCTGATTGAATTCTCTATGGACGCGGGCGATGCAGAAACTTATGCGCAGTTGAGGCCGCCTCGCGGGGGGCTTGCGAAATCTGCCTCGGAATGGTGGGAGCGGCAGGTCGGTAATGTGCGCGCCGCGCTCGAGCTTCGTAAAAAGCATCTCGCTCCGACGCGCGTAGTGGTCTCTATCATACGGCAGGAAGCGATTGAAGGAAGGCTGGAGCAGGCCGTTAATTTCTGGCTCAACGATGTGGGCGTGGACGAAGTCATCACGCGAAAGTTTTTGACTTGGGACGACAACACGACCATCCCTGCTGGAAAAGCTCTGGATAAACATCTCTACGCAGAGATGCCTACGGAGAAGAAGCAGCCCTGCGTATGGCCGTTCGAGCGATTTAACGTTGACACATTGGGGCGCATAAGCCTTTGCGGTCAAGACATCTCCTTTCGTACGAGCGAGCTTTTCCCGAACGCCAACGATGTCTCAATCAAAGAAATCTGGCAGGGAGAAACGTTCAACTGGTACAGGCGTATGCATCTCGAAGGGCGCGGCGCGGAATGCTTCCCATGTCGCGGCTGCTCCGCTTGGTTCGCAGGCATACGCGATTGGGAGCACGGTTGGCTGAAGGTCTTAAAGAAATCGGGCGACCATCTCAAGCAGGTGATGAGCGAAGACCTGGGTGTTGAGGTTGAAATCTACACGCCTGAGGCATCGGCCAATATTCCGATTGCATGATTACGGGCGAACAAATTCGTCTCTGTGCGTTCGAGCGTCGTCATCTGAATGAGACGCGCGTGTGGGTCAATGACGCGGAGCTTGCGCGCCTTCTTGATCGCGCGCGTCCCGTCTCAGACCTTGAGCACGAACAATGGTTCGCCAAACTCCATGACCGCGACGATTGTGTCTTCTTCGCCATCGAAGCGCACGCGGATGATTCTCATATCGGCAACGTCTGGTTATGGGATATAGATTGGCGACATCGTCGCGCGGAGCTTCGCATACTGATAGGCAGCAAGGAGCATCACGGGCGCGGTGCAGGCTCGGAAGCAATCTCGCTTCTGTGCGACTACGCATTCAAGCGTTTGAACCTGCACAAGGTTTATGCTTACGTGCTTTCGATAAATGAGCGGGCGCGCTCAGCATTTGAGAAGGCGGGGTTTATAATCGAGGGAACGCTCAGTGAAGACCGTTGGGTGGACGGTCGTTACGTTGACGTTTATCTTCTGGGAAAGATTAGATGAGATCACAAAAGCGGCTGAACATCATTTACGACGGGCAATGCGGTTTCTGTGTGCGCGCGCTCAACGTTGTGAGCGCGCTCGACACTAAACGCGTGTTCTCGTTTTACGACGCGAACCAGCAGGAGACTTTCGAGCGCTTTACAGAGTAGCGCGGGGCATACACAAGCGATGCGATGTA
>Ga0066662_10001305_pt1 | contig 11330 bp, 8 predicted proteins | sample GraSoiAngelo_111_FD_133939 | JGI IMG/M metagenome (GOLD analysis project Ga0066662, IMG submission 133939) | Grasslands soil microbial communities from the Angelo Coastal Reserve, California, USA - 14_0903_12_40cm | ecosystem: Environmental > Terrestrial > Soil > Grasslands | place: USA... | reverse complement strand
TTAAGATCACGCGGCCACCTAGCCAAGCCTATTTAGTAACTCCCGAAACATTCACGCTTCTGAGCGAGCGCGGGTTGAAGGCTACGAACGAAGAGTGGACCAACCGCGATGGAACGAAAGCGCGCGGATGGCTTCTTCGCGGCGCAGAGGGCGCGCCCGCTGTCATTCTGCTTCATCGTTACGGCGCGGACCGCTCGTGGCTGCTCAATCTCGGCGTCAAGCTAAACGAAACTACAAACTATACTGTTCTATGGCCCGACTTGCGCGGTCACGGGGTTGATCCTCCGGTGGCCTGGACATCTTTCGGAGGGCGCGAGGCGGATGATGTTGGCGCGGCGATTGATTACCTGCACTCGTTGAAAGCGCAGGATCGCCCGCTCGTTGGAAACTCGATTGGAATTTACGGTGTCGAGTTGGGAGCTTACGCGGCCTTGCGTGCGGGCACACGCGACCCGAAGGTGCGCGCGCTCGTGCTTGACTCTATCCCCGCTTCGCCGAACGATATTTTGAACGATGCTGTGAAGGAACGGACCGGAACGGATAGCGGCCTGTTTAAGTGGCTCGCTCGCTTAGGCATTCGCATCTATTTCTTAGGCAGTTATGACAACACCCCTTCGTGCGAAGCTGCATCGCAAGCTGGCGACCGCCGCATAATGCTTCTTGCTGGCGATGGACCGAATAATCTGCGCGCTTCGACTCTGGCGCTTGCCCAATGCCTTCCTGCGGGCGCGCAGGTTAACGACAATCTGCCCTTGACTGGCTACAACCTTCCTTCGGCCACGGGCGAGCAGGGCGAAGCTTATGACCGCCGCGTAATAGATTTCTTCGATAAGGCTCTAAGATAGCCTAAGCTGTTAGACATAGATATTTTGAAAGTTTCAGTTGCCACTAGCACAAGCCTAGTGTACAGATGAGAGAGAAAGATGATCGACTTTAGCCGAATGCTTTGGCTAAAGCCACATATTTTTTGCTACCTGATCCTCCAGCTAAAGCTGGAGGCAACTCAAAGAACTTTGGTTACAGAGCACTAGCTTCAGCCAGTGGATAAGAATAGTTAAAACAGAATAGACTAAATTCATTTGGTCATTAACGCGGCTGAAAAAACTCTTCGGATACCTAGCGATTATGAACCACAGCTAGAGTTTGAACCCCATTCCTGCCTATAATCTCTGTTTCAAGTGCAGGATAATTCGTAAGTTTTTCTTCCAACTCGGTCGAGATAATAACAAGCGCAGTGCCGCCCACTTGCCTTGTCTTGTCTGCAATCTCTTTTGCATCGTCAAAGCGCAAGGTGTCTGCATCCGGTTTGTAGATCAGCCTTCCTGCCGCATAAAACTCCGCCGTGCGGTCTGCGCTCAACATAAAAAAGACTGGCGATGAACCGTATCCGCGCGCACCTGCCAGGCGTAAAAGATCGCGCACAGATACGCGCTGCGCGATGGGGGCTGCCGCGCAAGCTAGAGCCAGCGCAACGGAAATGAACATCGCGCTGACGATCAACTCAACCAACGTTGCGCGATTCTTCATAACAAAAACGAGAGCGCCAGCGAGCGCGAGCGGCGTAAGTAAGAGTAAGGCGCAGGCAAATGTTATCTCATCGGTCCTGAATGTATAGACAAGTCCCGCAGCCGTGAGCAGAAAAAGAATCGCACCCGTCAAGCGCATCTCAAGCTTTCCAGTCTCGGCGCGAACGAAACTCGACAGGCGCACGCCTGCGAGCAGAGCCGCTCCTGGAAGCGCGGGCAGCACGTAGGCTGGAAGCTTCGATACAGAGAAAGAGAAGAAGAGTACGGGCGCAAAGAGCCATGCAAGAGCGAACACGCGCGCTTTGCTCTTAACATCAGGCCCGCGCCAATCCCAGCCTCGCGCCTTTCCAAGTTCAGCGACCAGAAAGGCCGTCCATGGCAAAGTCAAAAGAGTCATTACCGGCAGGTAGAAGTAGAAGGGCTGCGGGTGATGATATTTATTTGAAACGAATCTCTCGAAATGATGCTGAATGAAAAACTGGTCTATGAAAGGCCAGCCGTGTCGCGCAATCACGGGCGCGTACCAGATGGAAGCAACCGCAAGGGCGAGCGGAACGCCCCACAGCGCGCTTAACAAAAGATTTTTTCCGGGCCACTCTCGCCGCAGCAGATAATAAAGCCCGATCACGCAAGCCGGTATAACGATTCCCACCAACCCTTTCGCAAGCAGCGACAAACCGATTGCGAAGTAAAAAATCGCTAAGAAGTGACGCCTCCGTTTCTCGCTCGCTTCAATCTCAGAGGTGTAGAAGCAGACGAGAGCGAGCGTCACCGTCATCGTCAGCGGAATGTCGAAACTTGCGCCGTGAGAGAAGACGATTGCCCCAACACTTGAAGCGAATGCAACTCCGCTCCAGAGTCCTAACCCGCCGATGCCCTTCTCTTCATCTCTCGTCCGATCAATTCGACTTCCCAGCCAGTAGATGAAAAAGATAGTAAGCAAACCGCAGAGCGCAGGGCCTAAGCGCGCGGCAAATTCAGTGAATCCGAAGAGTTTGTAGCTCCCCATCATCATCCAATAGAGCAGCGCGGGTTTTTCAAACCAAACGTAGCCGCCGAGCGTGGGCGTTATCATATCGCCGCGAAGATACATCTCGCGCGCAACCTCAGCGTAACGCGGCTCGTCCGGTCCGACTAACGGCGATTGTCCCAAACCGTAAAGATAGAATGCTGCGACGGCTAGAAAAAAGATGAGCGCCGTTCGCTTGGCAAGCGTAGAACGTTGCAAGTATATTCTCCTGAAAAGCTATCAGCTTTCAGCAATCAGCAATCAGCCAGAGTTTTTATTAAGGCTTGATGAGTATTAACGAAGACGAGCCTCTATTCAACCTCTCAAGATTGTTTAGGCTGAAAGCTGGTTGGCTGAAAGCTTGAAAGCTTATGAAACCTTTACGCACAGCCGTAATAGGCGTAGGACATCTTGGCCGTCAACATGCGCGCATACACTCGGCCCTTGCAGCCGAAGGCAAGACTGAATTCATCTCTGTCTGCGATATTGACGAAGAGACGGCCCGAAGCATAGCCGCTGAAAGAGGGACTGAGTGGACAACCGATTGGAGAAACCTTATCGGACGCTGTGACGCCGTGAGCCTTGCTGCCCCAACTGAATCTCATGCCGAGATAGCTTGCACGCTTCTGGAAGCAGGCATTCATGTTCTTGTAGAAAAGCCCATCGCTCGCTCCCTCGAAGAAGCGGACCAGATGATCGAAGCCGCAGAGAGAGGCTCGGCGATTTTACAGGTAGGACATCTTGAAAGATTCAACCCCGCGCTCGCGGCACTTCGCCCTTACGTTAAAGGACCGCTCTATTTTGAGATTCATCGCGTGGGCGAATTCACCGCGCGCTCGCTCGATATTGATGTCGTGCTAGACCTGATGATTCACGATCTGGATATTGTTCAATGGCTCGTGGGCGAAGATGTAGAAGTCACAGACGTGCGCGCCGTCGGAATTCCTGTTCTGACCAATCGCGTTGACGCCGCAAACGCGCGCATTGAGTTTGCAACGGGCGCTGTCGCAAACATCACGGCCTCACGAATTGGCACTGAGAAGATAAGGAAGATGCGCTTCTTTCAACCACACGACTACATAGCGGTTGACTACGCCACGCGCTACGCTTCCATCAGCAGTTTAATCCATCCTTCGGGGATTCTCGCGCGTCCCGGAGTTAACACGCGCCGACTTGAGATTGAAGACATAGAGCCTCTGCGCGCTGAGATTGAAGCTTTCTTTCAAGCCGCGCGCGACGGAAGCTCCCCCCTTATTACAGGTCAGGATGGGCATCACGCTCTTGCGCTCGCTCTGCGCGTGCTCGAACGCATACACGAACACGCGGCGCACCTTGGCGTGAGCGCGGCGCGCGTGGATTTGAACAGTGAAAGATGAACAGGCGCGACGACAGAATCACAGCCATGCTTGCGAAGCGAATCGCTGCGAGCGATTTCCCTTCAGCCGTCTATCTGGTCGCAGAGCGCGGTGAAGTCTTGTTGGCTGATGCGCTCGGAGATGCTGTAAGAGAGAAAGAGAGTCACTCTGCAACACTTGACACCATCTACGATCTGGCATCGCTCACGAAGCCTCTCGTTACAGGCTTGCTCTTGGCGATGCTGGTCGAACGCGGCGAGATAAACCTTGATGACACCGTGTCCGGCTATTTCCCTGAATTTAATCTTGATGACAAACGCGAGATAAGTATTCGTCAACTCCTGACGCACACTTCAGGTCTTCCAGCGTGGCGGCCTCTTTATTTAATCGCGCAGGACAGAAAGGATGTTCTGCAAGCTATTGCATTAGAAACTCTCGAATTTCAGCCTGGCACGCACGTTCGTTACAGCGATCTTGGATTCATAACTCTGGGATTCCTGTTAGAAAAACTTTCGGGCGCGCGGCTAGATGAGATAGCGGGTCGCGAAATCTTTAAGCCCCTGAAATTGAACCGCACATTCTTCAATCCAGACAAGGCTTTCGTCACAGAGGTCGCGGCCTGCGAATTGGGAAATGCTTACGAACGCGGTATGTGCGATGAGACGAAGGCTCGCCGTTACAGTTGGCGAGAGAACCTGGTCTGGGGCGAAGTTCACGATGGCAACGCATTTTTTCTTGGAGGCGCGGCAGGCCACGCGGGGCTTTTTTCGACAGCGCGCGAAATTCTTCGCATCGCTTCGCAATTTCATGCGCGTCTCACAGAGTTGCTCCTGCCGGAAACCTGCGCGCTCTTTCGGACCAACATGACGAACGGAATGGAAGAGGCTCGATCCTTCGCATGGCAGTTGGCGGAAACGCCTGAGTCTGCCGCCGGACCAGGTTTGCCGCCCGCGAGCTTCGGCCATCTTGGTTTTACAGGAACAAGCTGCTGGAATGATCCTGCGCGCGAGCGCACCTTCATACTCCTTACAAACCGCACTCACGCCCGAAAACTTCCCTTCGCAAACATAAACAGCGTGCGCCGCGAGTTTCATACTCTGGCTGTTGAAGCGCTCGATGAACGCAAGGCGAAAGAGTGAACAACGGCGGTGCGCGATGAACCAATCACAAAATTTGAGAAGACAGCAACGCGGCGCGCTCGTGTAGCGGAGTTTCTGGGCCTTGAGCGAAACGTAATCTTTGCTTCTGCGGCATTCTTTCTTCTGGGCTTCGGCGAAGAGCTTTGGAAGAGATACTTGCCGAAATATCTTGAGGCGCTCGGAGCAAGCACAACCGTTATCGGATTCTTCGGGACGGTTAGAGATTTCTTTGACGCAATCTATCAATATCCGGGCGGCTGGCTTGCGGACCACTTCGGGCGGCGGCGAGCGTTTCTATCTTTCGTTGCCATCGCATCGGTCGGCTATCTTCTATATCTCATCAGCCCTTCTTGGCCTGTCGTCTTCTTAGGGCTTGCGTTTTCGATGGCGTGGGCAAGCATGGCAAGCCCTGCGGTCTTCGCCGTCATTGGCGACGCGCTTCCACGCGAGCGCCGCGCAATGGGCTTTACTCTTCAATCAATGCTCAAGCGCGTGCCTATGGCCGGAGCGCCGCTCATCGGCGGAGCTTTAATCGCTGCGAGCGACATTAAAACTGGTGTCCGCGTAAGTCTTGCAATCACACTTCTGCTCGCTGCAATCTCAGTTCTTTTCATCGGTCGCATAAATCTGCCCGTCATCAAAGGCGCAAGCATCAACATGCGCGGCGTTTGGCGCTCATTCCACTTTGCGCTAAAAAGGCTTCTAATCTCAGACATCATCATCAGAACCTGCGAGGGAATGGCAGATATCTTCATTGTGCTTTACGTCACAGACATTTTAGGCGTGAGCATAGCGCGTTACGGAGTGCTCGTTGCGATTCAACTCGTCACATCAATTCTCATCTACATCCCCGCAGCAAGAATCGCAGGTCGCATAGGCCGCAAACCTTTCGTCATTATCACCTTCACCTGCTTCGCGCTCTTTCCCATCTCGGTCGTACTCTCAAAGAGCTACGCTTCGCTCGTCCTGGCCTTCATCGTCGGCGGCCTGCGCGAGATAGGCGAGCCTTCGCGCAAAGCCATGATCGTTGACTTCGCAGAACCGCATCTGCGCGCACGCTCTGTCGGCCTTTACTATCTGGTCCGCAGTCTTTCAATCACGCCAGCCGCAGCCATCGGCGGATTACTTTGGAAGATTGCGCCGCAAGTTCCCTTCTTCACAGCAGGCGCTATCGGCGTCGTTGGAACATTCGTCTTCGCAGCAACAGTCGAGGAGCAATACGCAAGCTAAACGGGCGATGATAAAATCAGCCGCGCCGATAGTATAAAGATGGATTTCGAGATAATAGGAAGAATCAGGGAGATAGAAGTTATTGCTGTCGGCAATAGAATTCTTGATGTCGCGCGATTGCGCAAAAGATACGGCAGGGGGCGTTGGAGAAAACTAAAAGGTATTGCCACTGTGCGGCTAATTGATGGTACGATACACACGGCAGAAATCCATTGGTATGAGGCGCACGGCGTGGGGCAGTTTGAATATAAGATCATTCCGCCATTGATTGATTAGTCATGAGAAAGGGTCGAAATCTTCAGTTTGCAGTCTGTATCAACAATGAAGGCTATGAAGCCTCGCTCGAATTTGGCAAGCTATATCGAGTTGTGGCTGACGCTCAGGCAGAAGAGCATGGTTATATGACCATCATTGATGAGAGCGGCGAAGGGTATTGGTATTCTGCTCAACGATTCTTCCCCGTTGAAATTCCTACTAAGTTAGCGCGTGCTTTATCAACATCTATCTAAGCTGATGCGTAGTTCCCCCAAGTCAAAAACAGTCGCTCTGTTAATCGCGCACGCTCTTCTTGTTTCAACTCTTGCACGCGCTCAGGATGCTTCGCAGACGCGACCGCGCCGGGCGCAATCACAGCAGACGAGTCCGCAAACACAGACCAAAGGCGACACCGAAAGACTGGCGGGCGAGCCGACCATTCGCATTGGACTCTCGACTGATGCTCGCTCTGTAACCATCTCAACGAACGGCTCTCAATTAAGCGCGACCGAGCCGAATGGCGGCCAGTTGCCCCTGTCGGTTGCGCGCGTGCGACTCGAAGCGCATCTTCTTGCCCCGACGCCCGCCGCGTCTGAGACCGAAGGATTCAGAGTTGAGATTGCAGGCGCACAAACGCGTGCGGAAGCCGAACGAACAGCTAGAGAGATTCAAGCGTTGATTAGTGAGGCTACTGATACCAGTCTTGATGCAGCGACAGACACCTGGCGAGTGCGTGTCGGCACGAATCTCACTTCCGCAAGAGCAATCGAACTGCGCAACGAAATAGCAGACGCCGGATTTGAAAGTGCAAGAGTCGTTGACGCATCAAGCACTCAGGCAGTTGCGCGCTCGTCTAACTCGAATCCTGTTCGTTCGACCGCGCGCACAGGAGCTCTCCTGCGCGAAGTCGTCGCCTACGCTTCAGGATCATCAAAAATCTTCAACACGAGCGCGCCCGTCACCTTCTCTTCTCAGGATGAAAGAAACGCGCCCGTCCGTTTCAACGAAAAACCATATCGCGGTCGCCTTGAAGTCTTCGCAAATCCGCGCGGCACTTTGACTGTCGTCAACGTTCTACTGCTTGAAGATTACGTTCGCGGCGTCGTTCCTAACGAACTCAATGTCCCGGCGATTGAAGCTCTCAAAGCTCAGGCAATCGCGGCGCGCACCTATGCATACAGGAATCGAAATCAGTTCGCGTCCGAAGGTTTCGATCTACTCCCTTCAACGCGCTCGCAGGTCTATGGCGGTCTCTCGACCGAGCAGCCTCTGACGACGCGCGCTGTTGACGAGACGCGCGGAATGGTTGCGACTTACAGGAACGAGCCTATCAACGCGCTCTACACTTCCACCTGCGGCGGTCGGACCGAAGACGCGGAGAATATTTTCAACGAGGCTACACCGTACCTGCGCAGCCGTGAATGCGGGCTCGAAGGCAAAGCTCATTTCACAACATTCATTGTAAAATCCTCGCGCGACCTGCCAGACATACGCGAGGAGGCAAACGCATCACTCGCACGCGACGCTGCGCTTTTGGACATTCACGGTTTCGCTCTGGGCACAAGGCATCTGACAGACAACTGGCTCGCAACACCAGTCTCGCAGGCAGAGGTCCGCACGTGGCTCTCGAATGTTGCGCGTATGGCTCGTCAAACTGCTCCTATCGTCAATGACGACGTAACGCGCCCGCCTGCTTTCAGCACAGCGCTCGCCGCAGCAGCCTTCGGCGAAGCTCGCGCAGACACCTTGCTGAACAACGCCGACGTTGAATACCTGCTCTCCTTTCGTGATGCATCAGACATTCCCGAACGCAATCGTGCGGATGTCGCATGGCTTGTGCGCGACGGCTACCTTTCGCTCTTCCCTGACGCTTCGCTTCACCCGCGCGAACAGATGTCGCGCGCCCGCGTCATACACACAATCGCGCGTCTTCTTGAATCGCGCGGGCTTTTCGGTTTGCAGAGAGGAACAACAAGACCAACGACAGGCGGCGCTTTAATTTTGCGCTCATCGAAGAATCGAGATCAACCGATAAGCGTAAACTCTGACGCATACCTCTTCCGAGCTTTTGGCGATAACACTTATCAGATGCGCTCACTCGCTCTGGTAGGCGGCGAGCCTGTCACCTTTCATCTGGACTCGCGCGGGCTTGCTGATTATTTAGAAGTTCGGCCTGCACCCGGCGGCGCGGCAGCCGACCGCTCATCGCCTTACTCAAACTGGGTTGCTTCGATGAGCGTCGCGGAAGTTCAATCACGCCTTGCGCGCTGGTCCTCGGGCATAGGCTCTTTGACAGACTTGCGCGTCTTGGCGCGCGGCTCGTCGCGCCGCGCGATTGATCTTGCGATCATAGGAACGAACGGCGCTGCGCACCTTCGCGGCGGACGCATTCGCACTGCGCTCGGACTGCGCGAACAACTCTTCGTCATTGACAGAAAATATGACGAAGCGGGTCGATTGATAGGTTTTACTTTCACAGGCAGGGGCTGGGGACATGGCGTTGGTTTGTGCCAGTATGGAGCTTATGGATTGGCGCGTCAGGGATTGACCTACGATAAAATTTTGAAGGCTTATTACACCGGGATTGATTTGACGAAGTTGTATTAAAGTTAGTGAAAGGAAAGAGGCATTCCCTCTTATTCTCACACGGCTCAAAGCCGTGTGAGAATAAGAAAGAGACTCTTTTAGCTTCTTCTGTAAATGACATCATGCGTTTCTCTCGCGCACAAATTCTTGGAGCACTCGTGCTACTGGCAATCATCTGGCTTGTGATACTCGTTCGTCTCTTTCTTTTCCGCTCGTGAACCCTTCTGACAAATTGCAAAAGCCAATCATAGCCATCGTCGGACCGACAGCTTCCGGCAAAAGCGAGCTTGGGATTGAGATGGCTCTGCGGTTTGGCGGCGAGATTATTAACTGTGATTCGGTTCAGGTCTATCGTGAGATTGAGATTGCTACGGCCAAAATTCCTATGCATGAGCGGCGAGGTGTGCCGCACCACTTAATTGATTTCGTGCCGCCCGATGTGAACTTCACGGCTGGCGATTGGGCGCGCGAGGCCGAGCAGAAGATCGAAGAGATCGAAGCGCGCGGTCACGTTGCTTTTTTAGTCGGCGGCACAGGCTTCTACTTGCGCGCACTGCGCGAACCTTTCTTTCCAAGCCCGAAGACGGACGAGCAATTGCGTCGGCGTCTGACAGAGATTAGAGAGCAACGCGGCGCTGAGCATCTACATAGGATGCTCAGGCGGCTCGACAATCAATCCGCCATAAAACTTACAGAGCGCGATTGGCCGCGCGTGCAGCGTGCGCTCGAAGTCAGGCTTCAAACCGGAAAGAGAATGTCCGAGCAATCAAGCGCACGCGCAAAGCCCCCGACATGCGCCGCGCGTATTCACGTTCTAGCTCTTTTTCCGCCGCGCGCAGAACTATACGAGCGAATTAACCATCGCGCGGAATCTCATTTCGCCGCAGGGCTTGTTGATGAAGCTCGACGGCTTTTAGACGAAGGCGTGCCCGCGAATTCCAACGCGCTCGGCGCTCACGGTTATCGGCGCGTAGTTGAATTCCTTAGCGGGGAGCACACGCTTGAGAGCGCAATTGAGCAGACGAAGCTGGACGTTCGTCATTATGCTAAACGGCAGTTGACATGGTTTCGCCGCGAAAAGGGAGTGGAGTGGTTTGAGGGCTTCGGAGACCAACCTGCTGTGCAGGAGCGAATCACAAAACGCATAGATGAGATGATGAATGCGGAACGATGAACGCTGAACTGAAGAGCTTTTGTCTTTACTTCCGCGAGAGAGCGTCCATAGTTCCGCGTTTCTGTCCATTCTCTCTTGTAACTCGTAATGCTGTGGTGTACTCTGGACGCATAAATCCCCCAGAGTTGATTCTCTAGCTTTATCGGAGAGACGGTTGTGGACGCAAAAGCTACTCCCCAAAATATTCAAGACGCATTTTTGAATACGGCGCGGCGTGAACGAAGCAATGTGACAATCTATTTGCTACAGGGCGCTAAGCTGACGGGACGTATTAAGAGCTTCGATAAATTTTCTGTTCTGCTGGAAACAGGCGCGCAGGAGCAGTTGATCTTCAAACATGCTATCTCGACAATTTCACACGCGCGTCGTTCGGGCGGCGATGGTCGCAGCGTTGCATCGAGCGAATCGAGCACACAGCAAACTGAAGAGACTGACCGCGAAAGTACGCCTGTCAACACCTGATGCTCTCACCAAAATTCAAGGATAGAGACTGCGAAACTTCTTGACCGGCTCTTTTATTACTTTTGAAGGTATTGACGGCTGCGGCAAATCCACGCAGCTTCGAATGCTCGCAAGCGAACTGCGACTGCGCGGCCTGGAAGTCGTACAAACGCGCGAGCCGGGCGGCACTGCTCTGGGTAAATGCATTCGCACAGTGCTACTCGACGCGCAGATGGAAGTTGACCCGCTCGCGGAACTTCTGCTCTTTGCTGCGGACCGCGCGCAACATGTTCGCAGGCTTCTTCGTCCCGCTATTGAATCCGGCAGCGTAGTTCTATCGGACCGCTACGCGGATGCGACAGCGGCTTATCAAGGCGCAGGCCGCGCTTTCACACCTGAGTTGATCGCTAAGGTCATAGAGATTGCGACCGAAGGATTGAAACCCGATCTGACGCTCGTCTTTGACCTATCTGTTGCAGAATGCCTTGCACGCACAGAGCGCCGCACCGATGGCGAGAATAAGACTGACCGGCTGGACGCAGAGGACGCAGCCTTTCACACGCGCGTCCGCGAAGCGTATTTACAGTTAGCTTCAAACGAGCCTGACCGCGTTCG
>Ga0066662_10001301_pt1 | contig 11342 bp, 11 predicted proteins | sample GraSoiAngelo_111_FD_133939 | JGI IMG/M metagenome (GOLD analysis project Ga0066662, IMG submission 133939) | Grasslands soil microbial communities from the Angelo Coastal Reserve, California, USA - 14_0903_12_40cm | ecosystem: Environmental > Terrestrial > Soil > Grasslands | place: USA... | reverse complement strand
TTTCCGGCAACAGCAGAGCATCTCTGTTCATCTCATTCCAGTTGAAGCGCTACAACCAGTTTTGCAGACCATTCGGTGAGGCCTCGTGAAGATCACCATCTTTGGGCTGACAATCTCCTCATCCTGGGGCAACGGCCACGCAACACCTTATCGCGCCATCATCCGCGCCCTGCACCGCATGGGACACACCGTCCATTTCTTTGAAAAAGATGTTCCTTATTACAGCGCCCGGCGCGATTTCTATAGCTGTGACTATTGCGATCTTACGTTGTACTACGACTGGGCACAGGTCAGGAACAATGCCCTTCGCATTGCTGCCGAGTCTGACGTGGTGATGACGGCCAGCTACCTGCCGGAAGGCCAGCGCATCTCCGCTGATGTTTTGGATCTGGCGGCCCCCCTGCGCGTCTTCTACGATCTGGACACTCCCATCACGCTCGCCAAAATGGAAAATACCGGCGTGGAGTATCTGCGGCGTGACCAGCTTCCTGGATTTGATCTGGTGCTTTCGTTTACAGGCGGAAGAGTTCTGCAGCAGTTGGAGCGGGATTATGGAGCGCGCATGGCCCGTCCACTCTATGGATGCGTAGACCCTGACGTGTATATGCGCTGCCGGCCATCGCCTGAATTCACCTGCGAACTGAGTTACATGGGAACGTATGCTCCCGACCGTCAAACTAAAGTCAATGAATTATTTCTCGAACCGGCGCGCCGCAATCCGGCCAGGCAATTGGTGCTGGCAGGGTCAATGTATCCCCGGGACTGGCAATGGCCCGCCAATATCCGCATTCTCGAGCATGTTTCGCCTCATCAGCATCCTGAGTTCTACTCATCCTCTCGGCTCACCCTGAACATCACGCGGGCAGAGATGGCGCGCAATGGCTGGTGCCCTTCCGGACGTTTCTTTGAGGCCGCTGCCTGCGGCACACCGCTGATCACCGACGCATGGGAAGCACTGGATTACTTTTTTGATCTGCACCGGGACTTGCGGGTTGTGAGCAGTGCAGAAGATGTGGAAGCGGCTCTGCGCATGACTGATGATGAACTGGCACAGATGGCGCAGCATGCCCGTGAGCGCACCCTGGAAGAACATAGCGGTGCAGTACGCGCCAAACAGTTGCTGCAATACTTTGAAGAGGCGCGCTCTGCCTCGCCCTCGGATCTTGAGACAAGTGAGGTGGCCTGATGATTGGAATTATTCCCGCCGCCGGGGCCGGACAGCGCATTCAACCCTTGGGCTGCTCCAAGGAACTGCTGCCGGTTGGCTCGCGCATGGTCGATGGCATTGAGCGACCCAAAGCAGTCTCCGAGTATCTGGTTGAGAGAATGATCGCCGCCGGGGCCGGGCAGATATGCATGGTCATCTCCGCCGAAAAGACCGACATTGTGAAGTACTACGCCGAGCGTGACTATGCCGCTGAAATCTTCTACGTAGTGCAGCAGCAGCCCCAGGGACTTTGCGATGCCCTTTTCCGCGCCGAACCCTTTGCCCGCCATCACGACCAGGTTCTGATCGGCCTGCCGGACACCATCTGGTTCCCCGAGAATGCTTACCTGCCGGCCCTCGATCTCACTCAAGCGGATGTCAATCTCGTGCTCTTCCCGGTCACCAATCCTTCGGTGTTCGACGCCGTCAACTGTGACGATCTGGGTTATGTGCAGGAAGTACAGGTCAAGAAGAAGGACGCCCGTTCTCACTGGATCTGGGGTGCGGTCACCGCGCGCGGAGAATCATTCCACCGGTTGAAACTGCTGTGGGAGGCCCGTCACCGTGCCGATGAATATCTGGGCGACCTGCTGAATGCCTTCATCACCGCCGGAAACATTGTGAAAGGAAAATTCAGCGGCGAAACCTATATGGATGTGGGAACCCTGGAAGGCTACCGCAATGCTCAGGATTTTCTGCGCGCGCACTCCTACGGATTGCGCGCCGCTTAGGGCATGCACTTTCCTCACTGCAATGGATCAGTGTGAATCAGCGTCATCTGTGTCATCAGCGATAAGGTTTTTGGTTGTGGCTCCGCGGTAAAAATGTTACGCACTGGCCCGAAGTATGTCCCGGATTTCGCGGTTGATACGAGCTGTATCACGCCCGGCCTGATCGATCAGGTCGGCCCATCTTTTAGCGTTCTCATCAAGCTTCATCTGTGCCAGCAGATAGGACGCTTGCATGATGGTTTCAATGGAATTGCTCAAATCGTGGGCCAGGGCCCGCAGCTTGGTATTGATTTCCGCAGGAATTCTCGCTGTTGTTTCCATTTTCGGTTGCGCACCCATGTGCTGTTCCTCACTCATAGTAAAGATAAAACCGTCCCCGGAGGCCGAAATAACCCCTTTGTTGGAAGCGAAATGCTGCCATTGAGTTGTTTTTTGATAATGCATTTTCCTTGTCCGTTGGTACACACCTGGAGATGTCCATTCGCCAGTACGCCGCTTAGATCCGGCCAGAGACCTTTTTATAGGTGAAAAACTTAGCCCCAAGCGGGGGTTTTGCCTAATTCGGCTAAGGCCGCTCCATGCCTAGAATGCCGCAAATCAAGCAACAAAGAAATTTCCGCCGGATGTGAGGGATTCCTCCTGTCAGGCAAAAACTGCTTCCGCCGATCAATCACGGTAGTGAAGCAGATGTACGAAAAATATAACGATTGAAACGTTACGCCGCGCACGCCAGCGGCGTGCGATGGGGAGGCGTGTGTGCGGGGACACTACCAGATCCGACTGGTGTTCTTTATTTTAATTTGCTCCATGGCTGCTTTTGCCGGAACGGCTTTCAAAGCAACCACCACGTTAACTGCTGAGACCTCCAACAATACCAGCGCCGCCGATACCTTCGCAGCTCAAAGCAACGGAAACGCCGGCGCTGGTAATGTCAGCAAACTGCCGCTTCGCAACCTCCTATACTCCGGCTCCAGCGCCAGGATGTACACCAATTTCCTGCCCTGGTTCGGATTTGGCGACCACATGGTTGTCGGCTACACCTCCAACACTTCCGCACAGGTCCATAAACAGGTAGTGGATATGATCAGCCGTGGCCTCGATGGCGCAATCATCGACTGGTTTGGACAGGGTACCTTCAACACTCATTTTGTTTACTACGATCAATCGAGCCAGATACTGATGCACGAAGCCGAACTTTATCCCGGCTTCAACTTCGCCATCATGGATGATGCGGGCTCACTCAAGGCCTGCGCCGCGCTGGCCGGCTGCGATCTGACGCAGACGCTCATCAACGACCTCACCTACGCTTACAACACCTACGAAAACTCTCCAGCTTATCTGCGCTACAACAATCAGCCGGTGGTTTTCTTCTTCGGACATGAAGCTTACACCCTCGATTGGACCCGCGTCCGCGCTTCAGTGCCCGGCAATCCGCTGTTTATCTTCCGCAATCCCGGCGGCTTCAGTTATGCCCAGAGCAACGGTGGGTTCTCCTGGGTCGCCCCTGAAACCGTGAGCGCTACAAATTCCATGGCGCTGGGCTATCTTGACTACTACGATAAGACCGCCATCTCTCTGATTCCTGCTTACTCACTCGAATCTTCTTACAAAGGGTTCAATGACACGCTGGCGGCATGGACAGCCAACCGCGTCATCGGCCAGCAGTGTGGAGCAACCTGGCTCCAGACCATGGCCGAGAATGGCAAGTATTACTCCAGCCTCAGACAAATGATCGGCGTCCAGATCGTGACCTGGAATGATTACGAAGAAGGCACGGAAATCGAAAGCGGAATCGATAATTGCGTGAGCATCTCCGCCTCGGTCACCGGAACCGTGGCATCCTGGAGCATTACCGGTCAGCTCAACACCATCGACCATTACAGGGTTTTCATCTCTCAGGACGGCGAAAACCTCATGTGGCTGGCTGATGCTCCTGCCGGCGCCACGTCCATGGATCTGGCACAGTTCACTCTGAACTCCGGGAGCTACACCGTATTCGTGCAGGCCGTGGGCAGGCCTTCCATCACTAACAAGATGTCGGCAGGCGTGCCGGTTACCCTCTCCAACCTGCCTCCGGTAGCCGCGCTGAGTATTACGCCGGCATCTGGCATCGCCCCTGTCACGGTCGTCGCTTCTGCCGCAGGATCAAGCGACCCTGACGGGACCATTGCCGGCACGGTTATCAATTTCGGCGATGGCAGCGCCGGCATAAGCGCCTCCAGCGCCTCGCACGTCTACAGCGCTGCTGGAACCTATATCGTAACGGCCACTGTTACAGATAATCTGGGCGCTACGTCGACGACGAGTGCTACCGTGGTGGTCACCGCACCCAACCAGCCTCCCATCGCTGCCCTGTCCCTCTCTTCCACTGTCGCTTATGGACCGGCCACCATCACCGCCAGCACCGCTGCCTCTTCTGATCCTGACGGCGCCATTGCCGGCGCCAGCATCAATTTCGGCGATGGCTCCAGCGCCGCCGGACCAACCGCTTCGCATACCTACTCGACTGCGGGCGTATACACGGTAACAGCAACCGTGACCGATAATGCCGGTGCCTCCTCCAGCGCCTCATCCACAATCACCGTGAAGTCGCCGGAGGTAATCGTCAGCAGCCCATCGGATGGCATTACAACCACTTTGCCGGTACAGGTGGTGGCCGGCGGTTGCTCCGGTTACATGATCACCGCCATGCAGATTTATGTCGATGGCGCCCTTTCCTACAGCGTCAATGCCTCCACGCTGAATACCACTGTGCTCCTGGCAGGCGGCGCCCATACCCTGATCATCAAAGGCTGGGACAGCTCCGGGCACAGCTTCATGCAATCTCTTACCGTAAATATGGTGGCCAACAAACCGCCGCTTGCAGTTGTCTCTACCAGTGCGGCCTCGCTGCTGGTCGGGGGCTCCATCACTGCATCGACCTCAGGTTCCAGCGATCCTGACGGCACGATTACCGGTATCAGCATCGATTTTGGCGACGGCACGATCGCCAACGCCGCCAGCGCCTCTCATCAATACAAGACCGCCGGCATCTATTCGGTGAAAGCAACGGTTACCGATAATCTGGGCGCGTCCACTACCGCCAGCACCAGCGTGACAGTGCGGCCGCAATTCGTTACGATCAGCAGCCCAACGGCGGGATTCGTCTCGTCGACAGTAGAGATCAAGGGAGTGTCGCGCTCCGGGTATCCCATCGCTGCGACGCAGGTCTATATCGACGGCTCACTGCGCTACAAGACCTCAAGCGCATCAGTAGATACTTTTCAATCCATCAGCAGCGGCTCGCACGTCATTGTCGTCCAAGGCTGGGATACGTCCGGTGCGACCTTTAAATCACAAGTGACAGTAACGCGGTAATGTGGAATTAATAGAAGCTCTTGATGGATCGCGACCGCCCTCGGCTAATGCCACTTACTTTAGAGACACCATGCTGTATCCAATGAGAGATGTCATTCCGAACGCCCGTTAAGCTCACGCGCGTTTTCTTCAGCGCGTGAGTAGGGCGGAGGAATCTGCCCCGCTGCTGCCCGCCCATGCGAAAATTTTCTTTTAAATTCATGCTCGAATGTGCAAAGTAAGTGACATTAGCCGTCCTCGGCTGCGCGGCAAAATCGGCGCGAGGAGAAAACTGGAACAATGGGTCATTTGCCCATTTACCAACTTACCCATTTACCCAATTTTCTTCCGGCGCGAATTCGACTGTTTTGATTTGGTCTTAGCGCGTGCCACGCTCTTGAATTGAAATTCATGCTCTTTCATTCGCACCCGGCTGCCGCTGAAAAGCACACCTTCGCTCTCCAGCCGGAACCGCTGCTCCATGCCTGCTTCGCCCGGCAGCGCAATGCGTCCGCCGGCTGCAACCACCCGGTGCCATGGAAGACCATGCGATTTGTGCAGCGCCCACACCACCTGCCGCGCCGCACCCGGAAACCCCGCGGCTCGTGCGACTGCTCCATAGGTCGAAACTTTACCTCGTGGAATTTTCAGAATGGTGGCGCGAATACGAGGAAACATAAACTTGCGAATACTCCAGGATCTTTATAGAGCGCAGCCACTCTCGGCTGCGGTCCATAGGGCCCAACACACCGCCAAATTCAATACACATCAACTACTTTTGTTACCTCTGCGTCCTCTGCGGTTAAAGCCTTTGGTTGTGGCCCGCCACGCTGTGGTTAATTCACAAGGAACATTGCCTGCACACTCCATAATCGAACTGCATCCGCTTTGCAAACCCCAGCCGCTCGTAAATTTGCATGGCCCGGGTGTTGTCGTCCCTTACATGCAGGAACGGAGACTCACCAGCGTCATAGATGCGCTGCATGAGCGCAGCCACCAGAGCAGTTGCGTATCCGCGGCTGAGGTGGTCAGGATGCGTGGCCACCGTGGTGATCTCACGATATCCAGGGACATGCAGCCGCAGACCACCCATGGCTATCAGCTTGCCTTCAATACGCACGCCCATAAACGGGCCTAGCTGCTGGATGCGTGGCGCAATGGTGCGACCCGGCCGGGTGAGAGCATAAATCCCGCTCATCCCGGCAATGTCATTCTCGCTCAGCTCGACGATCCGCGCCTCGGGTGCAAGCTGAATCTGCGGCACACGCTTGCGCTCATGAACCATCTGGAACATCCGGATGTGCCGCGTGATCATCCAGCCCGCAGGCAATTGCGGCGGTCCAGGAAAAAATAGACCCACCGGCTCCAGCGAAATCCGGCTGAGCGCCTCATATGCCTCCGCCGTGAGTTCTGCCAATGCCCCATGCGCCGCCATTTGCGGAGGAAATCGCCGCGCAATTTGACTTCCCAAAGCCACATCAGCCTGACAAGTCGTCAAGGCCGACCACACCGGAGTGTCGAGAGGATGCATGGTAGAAATTGGTAAATGGGTAATTTGGTAATTCACCAATTTACCCATGTACCAAAGATGGCATAGCACACCGAGCAAGATGAACCTTGTTTCACCGAACCACTGATCGGCGCGTCAGAACCCGTGCCCCGGCATCATCCATATCACCATTCCCAACCCTGTCAGCACCGCCACGAAGTACGTGGCCATCAGTGGAGAAGGTTGGGCAGGCGCGTCTTTGGTGAACAGTCGCCACGCAGCCCCGGCAGCGACAAAGAAGAACACGCCTTCACGGGTAGCAACACCCAGGACAACCGCCACCAGCAGTACCGTGAGACGCTCTGCTTTACTCAGAGCGTAGGCGGCTTGTCCTCCATCCAGTATCAGGACGGGAATGAGGTTCAACACATTCAGCCAGGCGCTGGCGCGTGCCAGTGCCGCCCACAACTGATTACCGGTGTGGACCCATGCCAGTCCACAGATAGCGGCTGCCATCATCCCGGCAAAGGGCCCTGCCAGACTCACTGCTGCGCGGGTGGTCAGCGGAATGCCGAGAGCATTCCAGCGCACATAAGCGCCCAGCCCCGGCAGAAATACCGGCATCTCGGCAGGAAGCCCACGTCGCTTGATGTCGATGAAGTGGCCCATCTCATGGATCAGGATAAGGATGGCAAAGCCGATGCCAAACCATTTGCCAAAAAGCCCCCAGTAGACGGCGATGAATGCGCCAAAGCTCAGCAGAAATTTCAGCTTGAAGATGGCCAGTAGAAAGGTCTGGCCTTTGGCCAGCAGCAGCGCGATGGTACCCAGCGGGCCCAGTTTTTTTACCCAGTTGCTTTTTGCCGGATGCCCTTCCATGGCATCGATGGTGGCTCCCAGCTCACGTATATGGCTGCGAATCCAAACTGCCTGGTTGGACTCAGGAGGCAGAAATTCGAGTGCTTCCGCCCAGCGTTCGCGCGCGTTGCGCATCTGCCCGTTGGCTTCGAACGCCCGTGCCTGGGCTGCGTACCGCTCCAGGTCGCCGGCGTGCACAAGGGCATGGCAGTACTCACACGCCAGAGCTCCCGGCGCCAGCGGCTGCGAACAGCGCTTACAGAATTGACTCAGTTCAGGACTGCTGGTCGACACAGCGTAGATACTCGTGAAACCAGTGTATCAGCTATGCCGAAGCAGATTTGGAAGCTTCATACGGACCGAAGATCTCCAACTGGCTTGTTCCGGCAGTCATACGCCAGGCAATACGAATACCGACAAGCAAGATCACAAGACCGATGATTCCAAAGACCGGATTTTGTAGTTCCAGAAATGGAGAGGCCAACCCCACAAGGGCAAGGTAGCCAATGGCCGCAGCCAAATTCATCTTGGGCGCTTGCTGGTCTTGTGCTTTGGACGCGGACTCTGAGTCCTGCTGATTTGGCGCTATCTGCTTCGCCTGCGATCCTGAAGTTCCGTTGTGCTGCATAGCAGCATGAATATAAATCGGTATGGCAGCCATGGAAACGGCCGCATACGTCAACAGCACGGCTGCAATCTGGTACCGCCTGCCGCCAATTCCCTTCGATCCGAGCATGACAGCTTTGGCGACAATATAACCCACCGCCAGAGCGATATAGCCCAGGTAAAGCCCAGTCATAATGGTGAATGTGGCATAAATAACCAAGCCGATGATTGCGCCGCCAATACCAAACAGCAGCCCGCGCACGAAGGCTGCATGATTGTCCTGCGGCCCTTCGCGTTTGAGCCGTTCCGCGCAACTCGGGCAGGCCAGATGGCTACCCACGCGGTAATAACTGCCTGTGATTGGCTGCCCGCAGCCTTTGCAACGGTCGCTGGCCGCTTGACCGGGTATCTCAGCAGTGTTGAATTGAGGAGTTGAATCAGGGTTGAGTAGTGACATGCTCTGCGCAAAATATCACAGGAATCTTTCCGGGGCAAAGTAGATTCTTGAGGAGCACTCAGCAGCCGGCACCCGGCCCAATGCTACTTACTTAAGAGCTGAACACCCGACCGGAATTCAGGATTTTCAATAAATAGCCCGCAACGCGGGCGAAAGAAGTTAGCCCGGCGCGTAAGCGCCGGGAATTAAGACCAAACGACGATCCAAGCCCCATTAGGGGCGACACGGCTTTTACACGCAACGTAAGTGGCATTAGGCACCCGGCCCCTGAACCGATTGGGTAAATGGATAATTTGGTAAATGGGTAAATGTGCCCGCTCGAATAAGGCATAAGGACTGAGTGTTATCCGTCACACTCAGGTGTGACCGCCGTCACAGTCCCGGCGTGACGTTCGCGATAGCCTCATTTCCGGAGGCCCTATGAGCACCGCGACTGTCGCCAAAGTAATTGTTCCCAAGCCACAGAAGTTTGAAGTCATCACCACGGTTCCCGAGGAGCGCCAGCCACTTCAGGAAAATCCCCTGCTGCCGGTGTTTGTAGTGGCGCTGATCTCATTCTTCATCAGTACTGTAGCCATTGGATCGGTGGTCTTCTGGATTTTCATGCGCCACTCCGGCATGCTGCCCTTTGACTCCATTGGCAGGTAACACAAGTACTTAGTTCTTAGTAGTTAGCACTTAGCTTAATGCCTGCGGATTCAGGTTTTTGCTAAGTACTAACTAGAAGCCATCTCATAAATGCGCTTAGCGCAATCGGTGGAAGAGCGGGCTTTCAGGCCCGCGTTACAGCGAAAAAGATGAATGGGCTTCAGATGGTGGATTTCGGCGCATTTATGAGATGGGTTGTAACTACTTGCATCCATCTGCCAGGCAAACACCACCAGATTCACAACCTGAACGAATATGGTCACATCTGAGCTGTTGACTGAACTCTCTTCATTGACAAACCCTTTCCCGCCTTACCATACTGTTCGTGAATGAAACCTGAAATCAAATTCGCGCTGATACTCGCGTGTCTGGCAATTGCTTTCCTGGCATCCGGCCAGCAGGCGAATCCCAACGCCGATCTGCCTCGTATCCAGGCGGACGAACTGGCCAAAGCCATACAGAGCAGCAGCGGACAGAAGCCGGTAGTCTTCTATGTAGGTCCAGTCATCCTTTATAACCAGGGCCATATTCGCGGCGCTGAATTGATGGGCCCTGCAGCCAGGCCGGAAGGCATCGAAAAATTGAAAGAGCGCACCGCGTCTCTCTCCCATGACCAGCAGGTGGTGATCTATTGCGGCTGCTGCCCCTATGATCACTGCCCTAACATCCGCCCCGCGTACCAGGAATTGCAGAAGATGGGATTCTCCAAAGTGCGCGTGCTCTATCTTCCCACCAGCTTCGGCACGGATTGGGCTGACAAAGGCTATCCTGTGGACAAGGGATAAAGGATAAGCGCCGTGGCCATTCGCAAGGCCGGGCTGGTGCTCGCATTGGCTGTAGCTGTTGCGGGCGTCTATGCAGCCCGTCATCATTACCGGAGCCGCTCCGTATCTTTGCCGAATCTCCCGGCTCCGCAGCTCTCTCTCACTGATATAGATGGCCGCGCGGTCCACACTTCAGACTACAACGGCAGAGTATTGCTGGTAAGTTTCTGGGCGGCATGGTGTCTGCCCTGCAATGAGGAAGTGCCCCATTTTGTCGAATTGCAGCAGAAATACCAGAATCAGGGATTGCAGACCATCGGATTCTCGGTTGATGATGCCCGCGACGACCTGCGCAACTTCTATCAGAAATTCAAAATGAATTATCCCGTGGTGCCTGCCGATCAGAAGACGCTCTCCGCCTACGGTGGTCTCCCCGGACTGCCGACTACATTGCTGATCGATCGCCGCGGCCGCATCCGCGAAAAGTATGTCGGCTATACAGACTTCAACAAGCTGGAGCAGCGGATCATCGCGCTCCTGCGAGCATAAACCTCAACTAACAAGAAAATGATACGGAGCGCAGCCGCCGGGCCCCAGACACGCGCCGGTTTTGATTGCGCGTGCCTGGGTGGAGGTGCCCCCGGATGCGCGGATAACTCTAAATAGAACAAAGCAGCCCGGCACTCCGCGAATGCCGGGCTGCTTTCAATGCGCTTTTACTTCGGTGTAACTGGAGGAGTCTTCGGCTGAACCGGCGGCGGCGCAGGCGGTTGTGCTTGTGCAGGCGGTTGCTGCTGCGGCTGCGTTTGTGGCTGAGCCGGCGGCGGGGTAGCTGCAGGCGCGGACGGCGGCGTCTGGGGCTGCTGAGGTTGGATGGAGAGCAACTCGATATCAAAGATCAGCGTGGAATTCGGAGGAATCGGTCCGCGCCCCGGCGGCCCATAAGCCAGATCCGAAGGGATATAGAGCTGCCATTTTGATCCCACCGGCATCAATTGCAGCGCCTCAGTCCAGCCTTTGATTACGCCGGTTACGGGAAAGGTTGCGGGCTCACCGCGCTTGTAAGAACTGTCGAATTCGGTGCCATTCACCAGGGTGCCCCGGTAATTGCAAACCACCTTATCTGTAGTCGTAGGCTTGGGGCCGTCGCCTTGCTTCAATATCTTGTACTGCAGTCCGTCGGGCAGGGTAATCACGCCTTCCTTGGTCTTGTTGGCGGCCAGGAATGCTTCCCCTTCTTTCTTGT
>Ga0066662_10001300_pt1 | contig 11342 bp, 4 predicted proteins | sample GraSoiAngelo_111_FD_133939 | JGI IMG/M metagenome (GOLD analysis project Ga0066662, IMG submission 133939) | Grasslands soil microbial communities from the Angelo Coastal Reserve, California, USA - 14_0903_12_40cm | ecosystem: Environmental > Terrestrial > Soil > Grasslands | place: USA... | reverse complement strand
GTCCTCATCACGATCCGAGGCGGGCACGCGTGTGTCGCGAACACGCGCGCGCTCGAGCTCGCCGGCATCACGCGCGACACGCCCGATCCCGAGGGCGGTGTGATCGATCGAGACGAGGCGGGCAACCTCACCGGCGTCCTGCGCGACGTCCACGACATCGCCGCGAAGCCGTCTTGGGCGATGTGGACGTTGTCCTGAGCTGCCATAGCGTCCCTCCGTGCGTTCCGAAGCGTTACTTCAGGTGCGCGATTGCGACTCCGCCCTCTGCCCCAGTAGGTCGTGCCCATTTCGCGCAGCATTCTCAGTGCAGTCATGCGCACGGGCTGCCGCGCGGTTTCAGTTGATCAGGCGGCCGTTAGACGAAGGACTTCTGTTTCCCTTGCGCACGCGTATCAGCGCGCGACCGACTGGCATGCGCGCCGCCCCCCGGCTGAGTGCGCGCCAAGCCCGGCCGCTCGGCACCGGCCGCTTATCTCCCGCCGATGAGGAAGCGGATCGTCCTTTTCCCCGGCATGAAGAAGTAGGCACCGCCCCGCACGGTGACGAAATTGCCCATGCGTTTAAGGCGCAGCGGCCCCCGCTCCGTGGGGATGGTCAGCACGTCGCTCAACCCCGGGCGACGGGCGAGCGAATCGACCTCGTTCTCGAGCCCGTGAAAGCTCGACCCGAGCATGTAGGTCTGCTGCACAAACTCGAACTGTCGCTCGATGTCCGCGTTCACGCACATGAACAGCAGACCCGGATGCCGCAACCCGTTCTGCGGGGAGTAGCGGCGGCCGACGCGGAAGATGCGGTGCCGGTTGGAGATCGTCAGTTGGTCCTCGGATCCCGGCTCGAAACTGTCGCGCGGGTTGACGCGGCGGATGTGGGCGCCGAACGGGCAGCGCAGGCCGTCCGGGTCTTCGGTGCCGAACAGGAAATCGTTGTCGGGCAGCGTGCCCGGCCTGCTCACCGATCCTGGCTGATCCGGATGCCTGACCAGCGACGTGCCATCCGCCCAGCGGCCGAGCATCTTCGCGCCGATCCAGGCAGCCAGCGACCGGGCATCGCCCGGGGGGACCCGCGGGTTGCCAACCAGGCCTGCCGACGTGTCGGCGAGAAATGCATCGAATGCGGTTTTGTTCTGTTCGAGCTGGCGCACCACGAGGTAGGTGCCGTTGTACCCCAGGTCGAAGTCGCCGGCGGCGGATGGTGAAGGCGGAATGTGGCCGCGGTTGTCCGAGTAGCCGAGGATCATCTCCCCCGGCTCGACGACGTGAATCCGGTTCCTTGCGATGACCCATTTTCGCGCGCCGCGCACGATCGGCTGCGAGACGCCGTCGGCGAAGCCGAACGGTTCTCCGATCGGAGTGTTTTTCGGCGGCATCTCGTCCAGCAGGATCTCGTAGATGACCTCGATCCCGAATCTCAGGAGCTGCGCCTTCCGCTGGGCAGTCTGTTGTTGCAGGATATCGTCGGACAGAGCGTACAGGTTCAGGATTGCATCGGCCTCTTTCCCGGGGCCGCCCCAGCACCAGCCCTCCGGAGCGTTGATCCCGACGTCGCCGAGTGCGCGCGCCCGCCACGGCGCGGCCATGCCATGCTGAAACGCCGTGGGAAAGGTCGAAAGCGCCTGCTCATCGAGCCCGAGTTTTCGCAGGCCGCTTGCCGACAGCCCCAGCACGAGCGTCGGTCCATCGGGCTTCCTTTCTCCGTAACCAATGGCCAGCTCGATTTCTGCGAGCCAAGCCCGGGTTTGGCCCGGTACGTCCGAAAGCCGCAGCACGAGGCTCCGGGCCCAGTGCAGGCCGGGGAGCGCGCCGAACACGAGAGTTGGAATGTGGTCGGATTCAACCGTGGAGACCTTGGGCGGCGCAAACCGGAAATGGACCAGCCAGCACGCGGCGTCGGCCTCCGTCGAGGCTGTTGCGAATCCGTCTCGGATCGCCGCATTGGTGCGCACGCGAAGGGTCGTCAGCGCCGGGTAGGCCGCGTACCAGAAGCGGGTCGGGTGCTGCTGTCGCCGCGCCCAGCGCTTGAAACGGTCGCCGTCCTTCGCGCCATCCTGCACCAGATTCTTCGTCCTCGGGAAACCCTGCGTATTGCTCCAGATGCCGGTCAGCCCTTCGTGCGCCCGCAAGATGAAGTCTTCCAGGTAGCTCTCCCAGCTTCCGGTGTAGTTGGAGAAGAACAGCAGCTTGTCCGTCCCGGGAAGCAGGATCCAGCGCGCGAAATGGATCGTGCCGATGTTGGACAGGAATCCCGGGCGGGAGCGGTACGGAGCGAGCGCGACCACCCAGAGGGCAAGGCGCAGCGTCAGACGCCGCAGCCACCCGGACTTCATCGTGAAAACGGCCGCGAGGTGGTTCTGCGCACACTTGTTCTCGCGCTCCATGATCTCGCCCACCACTTGCGCCGACGGGTCCCTGTCGTCTGGGACGTCCATGCGCTCCTTGTGCCGGAACCACGCGTAGGCAATCACCGGCGCGATTCCGGCAAGCACGAGTTCGGCGCCGAGCGCCAGGGTGGCCGCCCAGAGGCCCTGCCACACCAGAACCAGCAGAACCAGCGCCGGGAGGACGAACAGCGGCCAGAGGAACGTGCGCAGTGCCGACCACACCACGGGGCCAACGAAGCTCCAACCCTTCGGGGCGTCCGCCAGCAGCGGCATCGGCTCGGCGACAAACGCCCATTTGTAGACGGCTTCGCCGAAAAGGTGCGCGCGTAGGCGCTCGAGGGTCGCCAGGGCGGAGCCTTGCGCAGGAAGATCGTCGAGGATTTGCTGTATCCGGGCGGCGAGTTCCGCCTCCCGGCGAATGCGCCCTACGGTCATGCCGGGCGTGCCGGTGAACACCACGCCCGAGACCGCGAACCACCCCTGGCCGACCTGGCGGCCGTGTCGCACGAGGAACTCGCCCAGTTGCGACTCAGGGACGTGAACGCCGGCCAAGGCGAGAACACGGCACAGCTCGGGGCCGATCTCTCGCGCCAGCCGGTTGAGGACGCCGCCAGGATAGCCGTCGGCGGAAGCCTCGAGCACGAGGTACGCCGATCCGCCGGATGAATCGAGCACGACGGTGAGGCTCATGAAGTGCACGAACGCGCTCGCGTTCAGCGTCTCGGAGAGCGGCGGCCGTGCAAGATTGCCCAGCGCGTCCAGGTGCGCATTGACGGCCACCGACCGGCTGTCATCGAACGGAACAACGACGGTTACGAACGCATGGGCCATGGTGTTTCTTCCTCGACTAGGGGTCGAATTCGACGCTCAGGTGTGCGGGCATCAGGCCGATCGTCTGCATCTGGCCGTCCCGACCCGGGGCGCGGCGGAGCCCGCGTTTTTTCAACAACGGCTTGAGGGTCTGCGTGATCTGCGCTCCTGCAAGAAACGCCCCGATGCACCAGTGCAGCCCGTAGCCGAATAGCATGTACTCGTGGTTCCGGCGATCCGGACGGAATTTCTTCGGTTCGACGACCCTGCGCTCGTCGAACATGGCCGACTGCGTACTCACCAGCAGCCGGGTGCCGGCCCGGATCCGTTTCGCCTTGGAACTACCATCGGCGATCGTGTAGTCCTTCGCGCATTCACGGAACGGGCCCGGATTGATGGGTTTGAAGCGCATCGTCTCGAACAGGCACCGCCAGAGCAGTTCGTCGTCGTCGGTGCGCGCCGCCTCTTGGGCGCTCGCCATGAATTCTGGTCGGCGCAGCAGCATCTCGAGCACGTTGCCCGATGCGATCGTATTGGTCGGCACGAAGCCGGCCAGCATGCCGAACAGTTCGGCGCGAATCATGTCGTCGCTGGGATCTCCGGCGCTTTGCTTCTGCATCGCGACCAGGCGGGCGACGATGGTGGGGGAGGGGTTCACTCCCTGTTTCGCATTGCGGATCGCTTGGTCGATGAGCGGGCGCATGCCGTTCGCCGCCGCGCGCGCTGTGGCCACCTTGGGGCCGGGTTTGTCCGATGGGGGCCCGAACACATACGTGCTCACCGCGATCGTCCATTGCGCGAAGAGCTTCGGGTCTGGAACATCGATGCCGTAATAGTCTCGACAGAGCAGGGTCGGGACGCGCGTCAGCAGATCTTCGATCGCATCGATCCGGCCGCCGCACCCCGCGACGATCTGCTCGGCAAGCGCGGCGGAGCGGGGCGCGATGGTCGCAGCGACGTCCTCGAGCCTGAACGCCTGCATGATCTGCAGGCGCTGGCGCCTGTATTCGGGCCCGTCCTGCATCGCCAGCACGAACTTCGGCCCCGCCATCAGTTCCATCATCCGGCGGTCGAACGGCACCTGAAACACCTGTTCCTGGGCGAGCACTTCCCGCACGTGCTCGAAGCGCGTCACCATGGCCCACCGGGTGAACGGAACGCGGGCAATCGGCCAGTATCTTCGCAGGAGGCCCATCCACCACTGAGGCCGATCGAGCAGCCGCTTGATGACCGCGCTGCCCGGCCAGCGCCATTGCATATCGTCGATGTCGAAGCTGCTGCACGGTGGTGACGCATTCATCTCGAACTCCCCTGTGACCGAAGCTGTTCGCGCAGCGTTTCGGCTTCCTTCCAGGCCGGCAGGCTCCGTCCTTCGGTCAGTCCATCGCAGCACGTCCCGAGCAGGTCGGCGGCTTGCCCGGACTTGCCCTGCTCCGCCCACAACCGCGCCAGGCTGATCGCGGCGTAAAACTCCCAGGTCTTCGCGTGCTGCTCGCGGGCGAGCGACAGGGCACTGAGATAGGCCGCCTCGGCCTCGGCCGGTTTGCCGCCAGGGCACAGGCGAAGGTAATCGCCGAGCAGCCGCTGGCACTCCGGCCAGTAGTACCGTTCTGATCCCGACGTCAGCTCCGTCCGCACCATCGCCGCGTAGCGCCCCGCTTCGTCGAAGCGGCCGAGCGAAGCCAGCGCGCGGGCGTGAACCGCGTAGTGAACAGGAACCGAATGGCCGGTCTGAGTTCTCGCCAGCCAGGCGAATCCGTCTTCCATCACGCGAATCGATCCCTCCGCGTCCCCGTTCAGCGACAAGGCGTGAGCGTGGATGATCGAACCGTAGCCCTTCCACATTTCGAGCTGATGCCGGCTGGCAAAGTCGATGGTCTCGGCGCTCAGAGCAAGCGCCTCGTCCACGCTGCGATTGAAGGCAGCGATGACCGACGAATATGCGAGCGCGTGGCAGAGGGTGTGCACATGTCCTAGGACGCGCGCCGAGGCGAGCGCTTCGGCAACGACACTTCGCGCCGCGTCGATACGGCCGAGACACCAAAGGGCGAGCCCCAGGTGAAACCCGGTCGCAATGTCTGGCTCGGTGGAGAACCGGTCCGCGAGCGCAATCCGCTCTTCGCGCGAACGCTGCCGCAGGGAACCTGACAGCGCCAGCGCACGGTCGAAGGACTGGATCGCGAGCGCCGGCGCGCCCGTGATCACCTGGGACATGGCGAGCGACCGGAGCGCGGTGATCATGTGCGAGGTGCTGCTGTCGCGTTCCGCCTCCCGCACCATGCTGCCCGCGGCTTCGAGCGCCCTGTCATGCTCCCCGCGGATATACAGCGCGACCCACACCGCATAGAACACCGAAAAGCGGTGCGGCGCGTCGCTCATCGCGCCGACCAGCTCCTGGGCGCGCGTGAACGCGGCGACCGTCTGCGAGTGACTGTATCCGCGCAACGGAATCGACGCCTGGCCGAGCGCCAGCAGGATCAGTAGGCGGCGCTCGAGCCACGCCCGGGTCTCTCCCATCTGCTCGGCCAGGCGCAACGCCTGGCTCAAGTGGGCGAGGGCCTCCTTGTAGGCGGGACGCGCGATCGCCTGCGCACCGGCCTTCTGCCAGCTGGCGATGGCTTTTTCGTTGAGGCCCGCCTGCATCGCATGGAACGCGAGGATTTCCGGCGGCGTGTCGGGCAACGCTTCCAGGGCATTCACCAGCCGTTCGTGAATCTGCTGGCGCTTGGCCTTGAGCAGGCTTTCGTACGCGGCATCGCGCACCAGCGCGTGCTTGAAAGCGTATTGTCCTTCCTGCGGGGTTCCCCGGCTGAAGATCAGCTCCGCCTCGACCAGGCGGGCGAGGGCTTGGTCCGGCGCATTGCCCGGCGGCGGCATGATCGCCGTGAGCAAACGGTGGCTGAATTCGCGGCCGATGCAGGCTGCGGTCTGGGCCACCTCCTTGACCGGCCGTAACCGGTCGAGCCGGGCCATCAGGCTGTCGTGTAACGACGCGGGAATCGCGAGGTTCGGCAGCGGGTCATCGACGACAAACGCATCCTGCGTCTCGTGCAGGACACCCGACTCCAGCAGGGTCTTGGTCAGCTCCTCGATGAACAGCGGGACTCCGTCCGATTTGGCCGCGATTTCGTTCAGCAACTCTTCGGGCAAGGCCTTGCCGCGCGTCACGCCTCTCACCATCGTAGCAATCTGGGTCCGCCCCAGGCGGAAGAGCGGCAGCCGGGTCAGGTTCGGCCGGCTGCCGAAGGCGTCGTGGAAATCCGGCCGCGCGCTCGCGAGGATCAACACGGGCAGGTTCGCGATCCGCTCGAGACACAGGTCGATGAGTTCCAGCGTCGTCGGATCAATCCACTGCACGTCCTCGATCGTCCAGAGCAGCGGCCGGATGCGCGCAACGTCGCCCAGCAGGCCCGTCAGCGCCTCGAACGTGCCCAGGCGCTGCTGCTGTGGCGTGAGCGTGAGCGGCCCGTAGCGCTGAACTCCGTCGATGCCGAGCAGCGCGGCGATCAGCGCCATGTCACGCACGCTGCGGGCCCCGAACTCCTTGAGCAGCGCCTCCAGCCGGTCGAGCCGTCTGTCTGGCGTGTCCGCCGGTTCGAAACGGGCGGCGCGGGCAAGATGCTGAATGACAGGAAACAGCGCGCTGTCCGAGTGGTACGGCGAGCACTGGTAGTCCAGGCGCGCAGGCCGCTCGGCCGCGAGGGCGTCCTGCAGCGCGCGGATGATGCGCGACTTGCCGATGCCGGCGTCGCCCGTGATGAGTGTCAACCGTCCTTGACCCGACTGCACACCGCGCCAGTTCTCGATCAGGAGCGTCAGTTCGTTGTCTCGGCCGACCATCGCCGCGAGCAGTTCCCCGCGACGCGCCTCGAAGCGGCTTCCCGACGAGCGTTCGCCAGTGATCGCGTAGGCCGAGACCGGCGCGGCGAAGCCCTTGAGATGCTGCGGGCCGAGATCCCGGAACTCGAAGAGGTGCTCGACCAAGTGATGCGTGTTCGCGCTGACGACCACTTCCCCAGGTGCTGCGACGCCTTGAAGCCGCGCGGCAAGATTGGGGGTCTCGCCCACCACCGCATGCTCACGGGCGGCGCCTTCACCGAGCAGGTCGCCGGCGACGACGATGCCCGTCGCGATGCCGATTCGCACCGAGAGATTTTCGACACCCAGCGATCCCATGGCGGTGAGGGCGCCAACGGTCGCAAGCGCCGCGCGCACGCCGCGCTCCGCGTCGTCCTCGTGCGCCAGCGGAAAGCCGAAATGCGCGAGCATGCCATCGCCCAGGTACTGGGCGACGTGGCCGTCGTAGCGCGTCACTGCGCCGACGACCGCATCCTGGTATTTGCGGATCACGTTGCGCAGGTCTTCCGGATCGAGCCGGTTCGAAAGCGCGGTCGAGCCTACGAGGTCCACGAACATGACCGTTAGGTGCCGGCGTTCCGGCGTGGCCGTGGCATCGGGCGCCGTGCCGGCGGTTCTAACTCCGGGCGATCTACCGGGTCCGGCGGCTGGGCTCGGAGAAGAACCCGGGGACAGCCCCGCGATCGCCTTGAGGAGCTTCGCCCGGCGACTGAGCGGAATGCCGAGCTCCTTCAGGTGCTCGCCGGTCAGCGCGCGAAGCGCTTCGCCATCGATCTCGTTGGCTTCGAACAAATCGGCATACTGGCCGAAGCCGCCCGCTTCCAGCCAGGTGCGGATGTTCAGGCTCATCGGCTTGCGCCCTCCCTTCGGGCGCCGAGTGGCAGGCCCAGCTCCCGCAAGTCCCCTTCGGAGAGACTTCGCAGGCTACCGAGGTCGACTCCGTTATCGAGAAACACAGAGGCGTACTTGCTGAGCCCTAGACGATCCAGTGGACGGATCGAGCCGGGAAACGGAATCTGAACGAGCAGTCTCGCGGTGAGCGTCGGCAAGACGGAGCCGAGCGATTTCAGGCCCAACTGCCAGAACGACGGCCTTAGGAGGCTTTCGACGAAGCTGATTCGACACCAGTCCCTACCCTCTGGGTCAGGAACGGTTGCCTTCCTTGGACGCCTGGATGGCAGCAGCCTTATCACACAGGACCTGCAACTGTGCAAGCCATAAGTATCAGCGGCCGTGGGCTTCATTCCTAAGAGTGTGCGACGCATGCTGACTGACGGCGGCCCTACTTATCCGTCTCGATCTTATAGGCGTTACCGTCCGCTCGAACCACTACACTCCCATCGTGGTCTGTTCGATAGATCTTGGCGTTCACCACGCCGAGCCGCTGCAAGACCGGCTTCGTCGGGTGCCCATACTGATTGCCAGCGCCGGCGGAGATCACTGCAAGCTGCGGTTTCACCCTCCCCAAAAAGTCTGGCGACGACGATGCGTTTGATCCATGATGCCCCAGGTTGAGGATCGTCGCTTTCCCAGCCCGCGGAGTTGCTTGACAACGTCGTCGACGCCGTGCGGCCGGAGAGCCGTCAGCTTCTCCGAGAGTTGCTGGTGCACGGTACCACTTCGCGCGAGAGGAGTCTCACGGCTGCGGGGTGATCGTCACGCCGTAGTGGCGGAGCGCGTATTCCGGCGTGATCTTTTCCTCCATCACGTCGCGCCGCACCAGTTCGGGGTCGCGCGCGCGCGGGTCGCCCCACCCCCCGGCGCCGCCCAGCACGTGCCGGAACACGTCGCCGTGCTGCACGCTGATCGTGCACTTCGCCGGCAGCACGCGCTCGTCGGGGGTGCCCGGGTTCAGCAGGTTCGCCGACGGCGTTCCCGGGTGCCCGCCCGCGAGCCCGTACGGCAGGTGCGAGCGGCGGTCGGTGCGGAGCTGTAACGTCGCCTCCCGCGCGAGGAACCGATATTGCCGCACGAGCGCGAGGCCACCCCGGAACGTGCCCGGCCCCCCCGAGTCGGGCACGTAGCCGTAACGCTCGATGAGGATCGGGTACTCCGACTCGATGACCTCGATGGGATTGTTGGAGAAGTTGACGACCGCGCTGCTGCACGCGTCGACGCCGTCGCGGGTCGGCCGCCCGCCCCACGACCCGAACAGGAACTCCAGGAAGACGAACGGCCGCCGCTCGGCGTCGTAGCCCCCGAAGCTCACGCCCGTGTCGCCGCCCATCTCGCAGGCGAAGACACGATCCGGCGCGATCTGGGCGAGGGCCCCGAACATCGTGTTGGCCATGCGGAAGCCGGTGAGTCCGCGGGCGGCCACCGCGGCGGGCGGCACAGGATTCACCACGGTGCCCGCGGGCGCGATCACCTCGATGGGACGGAAGTAACCCTCGTTGTTCGGCGGCTCGCCTCCGATGAGGTGGCGCACGCACGCGTACACGGCGGACTTCGTGAACGGCAGCGGTGAATTGATGGCGCCCTTCACCTGCGGCGCCGAGCCGGTGAAGTCCGCCACCATGCGGTCGCCGGCCACGGTGATGGTCACGGTGATCGGGATCGGATCCGGGTCGATGCCGTCGTCGTCCATCCAGTCCGTGAACGTGTAGGCCCCGTCCGGCATCGCGCTGATCGCGTGGCGCGCGAGGCGCTCGGCCTGATCGAGGAGCGCCGTGGTACACGCGGCCAGGCGCTCCACCCCGTAACGCGCGATCAAGCCGAGATAGCCCCGCTCGCCCGTGAGGCACGCGGCGACCTGCGAGCGCACGTCGCCCAGCACCTGCCGCGGCACCCGCACGTTGCGGTCGATCAAGTCGAAGATCGCGTCGACCGGCCTCCCGGCGTCATAGAGCTTCAACGGCGGGATGCGAAGCCCCTCCTGGAAGATCTCCGTCGCGTCGCAGCCGTTGCCGCCCGGCGTCTTGCCGCCGACGTCGAGCTGGTGGCCGATGCTCGCCGACCACCCCACCAGCCCGCCGTCGAGGAAGATCGGCTTGAAGATGTAGAAGTCCGGCAGGTGCGTGCCGCCCTCGAACGGGTCGTTGAGAATGAAGACGTCGCCGGGCTCGATCCGGCCGACGAACTTGCGGCGCACCTGGGCCATCGCGTCGGGGATGGAGCCGAGGTGGAGCGGCAGCGTGAGGCCCTGGGCGATGAGGCGGCCCTCCGCGTCGCACAGGGCGCACGACATGTCCATCGCGTTCTTCAAATTGTTCGAGTAGGCGGTTCGCACGAGCGCGATGGCCATCTCGTCCACGATGGCGTCGAGCGCATTCTTGATGAGCTCGAGGAGGATGGGATCACCGACGTCACGCGGGGGCATGGCGCTACCCTCCCGTCCGAATGACGATGTCGTCGTGCTCGTCACGCCGCGCGGCGCAGCCCGGCGGAACGAGCGTGGTCGCGTCGTACTCGTCCACGAGCAGCGGGCCGGGCCGCCACACGGCGCCGAGGTCGCCGCGCGCGAGCACCGGGGTGCGGAGGGCACCGTGCGCAGCCCCGAAGTACGCGAGGCGCTCACCGCCGGCGCCGGCGCGGCCGGCGCCCGCCCGGACCGCCGCGTCGCCAGCCTGTCGCGGCATCCGCGCCGTGACGCGAAGATTGACGAGCTGGATGGGATCGGCGTCCGCCCGATGGCCGTACGTCCGCTCGTGCTCGCGCCCGAAGGTCTCCGCCAGCTCGCGCGCCGTCGACCCGTCGAGCCGCCCGGGGAGCGGCACCGTCAGCTCGAAGGACTGCCCCTGGTACTTGCAGTCCACCGAGCGCGTGATCTCGGGCCGGGCGGCGTAGCCCTCGTCGCGCAGCAGGCCCTCCGCCTCGCGCTCCAGCGCCGCCACCGCCGCCGCGATCTCCGCCGGAGGGGTCGCCTGCAAGGTTCTCAAGAACGTGCGCACGAGATGGTGCTCCACCTCGGCCTCGAGCAGGCCGACGGCGCTGAACACGCCGGGCGCCGGAGGGACGACGATCGTGCCGATCTCCAGCGAGCGCGCCATCTCGGCGGCGAAGAGCGGGCCGTTCCCGCCGAAGGCGACGAGGACGAAATCGCGCGGATCGCGGCCGCGCTCGATCGTCACCGCCCGCACGGCGCGCGCCATGCCCGCGCACCCCAGCAGATAGACGCCGTACGCGGCGTCCTCGAGCGAGAGCCCGAGCCGCGACGCGACCTGGTCCGCCACGGCGCGCCGCGACTTCTCCGCGTTCAGCCTGAGCCCGCTCGGCAAGCGCTCGGGATGGAGATAGCCGAGGCACACGTTGGCGTCCGTGAGGGTGACGTCGGTGCCGCCGGCGTCGTAGCAGACCG
>Ga0066662_10001299_pt1 | contig 11350 bp, 11 predicted proteins | sample GraSoiAngelo_111_FD_133939 | JGI IMG/M metagenome (GOLD analysis project Ga0066662, IMG submission 133939) | Grasslands soil microbial communities from the Angelo Coastal Reserve, California, USA - 14_0903_12_40cm | ecosystem: Environmental > Terrestrial > Soil > Grasslands | place: USA... | reverse complement strand
GCTTCGCGAGGATGGTCAGGTCGGCGTGGAGCCGTACCCGGTCGATCCCGCGCACACGAAGCGGGAGCAAACTCCAGTCATGCTTTAGCGTCCAAACTCCCGCTCGACGGCTGCGCGCCCTCGGTAGAGCTTGCGCCAGCGAGGCGTCTCGCGCGCGATCAGCGGGTGCAGGCGGTCGGCCTTGAACCAGCGGGAGGCGGGCTTGCACTCGCCGGTCGGACAACGCCACTTGCAATAGACCGAAACTCGCTCGGAGACTGGAACGGGCCCAACGGGGGAACGGGAGGGGGAACGACGGGCAGCCGCGCGCCATCGCCGTGCCCCTCCGTTTCGCGCGAAGGGGAGTCGCGCGCGAGGGAGTGCAGCCGGGGGGCAACTCTCTCCCGTAGCCTCGGTCCCTGGGGCTATGCGCGGTGGCGATCTTCGGCGAGCGGCCCGAAGTACGCGTCGTCGCGATGCCCGATCGAGTCCGACCCGTTGATCGACTCCTCTTTGCGGGCGACCTTTCTGGCTCGGGCTTCCCTCGCCCCTCATTGCTCGCGCGGGCCCAGTGGGGTTCGTGACAATGGTCGTGGATTCGGTCGGAGACCGACCCGGCCACGGAGCGGCCGGTCGTGGAACGGAGGCGGGTCGAGTAGCAACCAACGGTCGATGATCAGGCTCGCGCTCCCTACGCGGCGTCGCTGCCTCGGGAACGCCCGTACCGGTTGCGCCCGGTGGACTTAATCGATCGTGGCTAGCTCGAACCAGACCGTGTTCGGCGCGTGCGGGGCGATGCCCCATCGCTGCGAGAGCGTGTCGACGATGGACAGGCCGCGGCCTCCGGGCATGTCGGACGGTGTCACTGCTGACGATCGGAGTCTGAACGGAGGAGCGGCTGTCGAGACCTCGACACGAACTGCCGCCGGTGACAGCGAGACGGCGAGGTCGATGTGTGACGCGGCGCCGGCGAATGCGTGCAGCACGCAATTTGTCACCAGCTCGCTGACGAGCAGCCGCAGCGTTTCGCGACGTGCGGGGCTGAGAGAGGCATCCAGGCGCTGGGTGACGGCATCGCGCGCGGCGCGAGGCGCGCTGGGGCCGCCTGCGATCGAGACGGAGAAGTCGCGCGACAACCCGAGCTCGCGATCACGCGGCCGGCGGTGGCGCAACATGCTGATCACTTCTGCCTCGGCTCTGCGAACGGGTCGACCGAGCGCTGGCAACTGGCGACGCGTGCGGTAGCGGCCTCGAGTCGAGCAAGGCTCGCGAACTCCGCCGACGTTCCGATCGAGCGGTCGAACAGGTCGGCCAGTCGTGCCTGTTCCTTCAGCGCCGCCTCGAGCCGGTTGACCGCGAAGGGATCGCTCATCGTGCCTCACTTGTTTGTCCGGGGGGCTCCAGTACGAAGACCTCGACGGCGAGGTCCGGGTCGGCGTGGTTGTCGCTCAGGAATCCGACGACCGTGCGTCCCGTGAGCTTCTCGACCTCGCCGCTCATCTCGGCCTGCATTACGCGTTGCCAGCGCTTGCGGACATCCATCACTGCGAACCCCTCCCCGGCCTCGACGAGGTTGCGCTCGCCCCTGGTGAGATTGTCGCCAAGCACGACGAAGACAGCGTTCTCGCCGAGCGTCGTCTTCGCCTTTGTCGGACCCTTCCCGGTCCGCGAAGCTAGCATCTGAACGACCGCGGTCGATATCGCCGCGCCGAGCGCAGCGTCGGTGGGTGGTTTGTCGGTCATGTCGCCACTCTCAGTCCCATGCCTCGGGTGTTGCGGCCGTCAGCCGCGTCTGGTCTCGTTGCGGTTGCGCGGGCCGGCGCGCGGTCGAGCTCGAACCACACCGACGTCTGCAAGCCACTCGGTCGGGCCCAACGGTCGGCGAGCTCGCGGACGAGTTGAATGCCGCGGCCCCACTCGGCAATCCGATCAGCGTCAGCCGGAGCTCCGAAGCCTTCGCCGTCGTCGCTGACCTCGACGTGGACGACGCGCCGGGTGACGCACACCAGGACCTCGATCATCCCGCCGGGTAACTTCGAGTGCTTGACGCTGTGTCTGACCAGCTCGCCGATAAGCAATGCAGCCTTGTTCCCGACCGCGTATCCGAGCTCCTCGTGGAGGCCGTCGAGCGTGTGGCGGGCGTTCGCGACCGCCTCCGGCGTCGACAGAAACTCGCGGCAGAGCGTCCTGGCCCCAGCTGCGCCAGGAAACCGCTTCGTCGCTCCGGCCAGCGACGCGCCACAGACAGGACAGCCGTGCCCTGTCGACGAGTGACGGGCCGCGCTGTAGAGGCTGAGCTCACAGCTCGGGCAATCGAGGTACGGCATCTGGACCTTCTCCCTCCACCGCGGCGCGTCCGGCAATGACTGCCGTCCGGTCGCGATTGTGGTGGTCCGGCTCCTACCTCAAAGTCAGCGAAGCGCCAATGAAGTCACCCCGCTTGGCCGCAATGAAGGGGTCGGCTGCAAGCAACGATACCGCGCATGGGGATCGTCGTACCCCGTCCGTGCAACGTTGGCGCGTGAACCCTTCGATCCGAGCCACCGCGCTCCGAAGTCACGAGAGGGTTTGTAAGGACTGCTACTCTCGAATTGGCCCTGCTGCGGGCCGCTGACTCACGGCCAGACGAGGCCTCTTACCGTCCCTTCGGCGTAAGCCCTGGGTTCGAGGAGAGCGCTTCGGAGGGTTGCGGTGGCGTTGTGCTGGCGGTGGGGTCCTTTTCGCGGCTGCGCTCGGCGCTGAACATCGCCGTCGTGGCCTCGCGGCTCGATGGTCCGCTTCGGCCCGAGGCAGTCTCGTAGCGCTGACCGCCCCCGTCGCGCCGACGCCCAGCGCGGCACGACCGGACAGCGCCGATCAGTCGCACACGCGATATCTGCGTCCCGATGCGCCGGCGCCCGCTCATCGCCATGACTCGCGCTCCATCCAGGCCAGCCAGGCCTCGCGCGCCGCGACCTGTTGAGCTGCAGCCCGGAGGTGCGCGCGACTATGCAGCGTCTTCTCGAGCAAGGGACGTGGACGCGCTCCTCTCCCCCGCCGCGATTGCGCGGGTAAGTGCGTCGCCGGCGCGCGCCTCGCCTACACGGGGGCGGAGGCAGCCTACGCTCGGCATCTCGGTCGATTCGTTCGAGCGCCATATGCGGCCGGACCTGCGCCTCGTGCGCCGCCGGCAGGTTCGTACCATCCCGCACGCGAGCTACAGCGCTGGCACGAGGCGCATGAGGGGAGAGCGATTCGTGGCGCCCTGCGCTCAGTTGACGGCGATCGAACGAGTGTCAAGTAGTGGTTTGTGGTGTAGCGGCTGCTCGTCGGTGTTGACGTTGGCGTCTCAGGCCGCGTTGAGGGTGGCCACCTCCTTGGGGTCGCGCTCGTCCTCGTCGACGAGGACGAGCGCGAGCGATTCGGCGGAGAGGTAGCGGCGGCTGACGAGCCACTCGTCGTTCTGCTCGACGAGCAGGGCGCCGGCGAGGCGGATCGCGGAGGCGTCGTTGGGGAAGATGCCGACGACGTCGGTGCGGCGGGCGATCTCGCGGTTGACGCGCTCCAAGGGGTTCGTGCTGCGCAGCTTCGGCCAGTGCGCGGCGGGGAAGGCGTAGAAGGCGAGCAGGTCGGCTTCTGCGTCTTCGAGCAGCCGGCAGACCTTCGGGGCGGTCGGCTCGAGCCGCTCGATCACGTGCCCGACGCGCTCTTTGGCCTGGTCGCCCGATTCGGCGTTGAAGAGCTCCCTGAGCGCCGCCGAGACGAGGCCGCGCTGGGAGGGACGGCAGTGCTGGTGCATGTTGCGGATGAAGTGGACGGTGCAGCGCTGCCACGGGCAGGCGAGCACCCTCGCGATCGCGTTTTTCAGCCCCTCGTGGTGGTCGGAGACGCACAGCCTCACCCCTTGCAGGCCGCGCGCCCTGAGCGACCTGAGGAACTCGGTCCAGAAGGCCTCCGACTCGACCTCGCCGATGTCGATCCCGAGCACCTCCCGCACCCCGGTCTCATGGACCGCGTAGGCGATCACCAGCGCCTTCGAGCGCACATGCCCGCTGGAGCGCACCTTGACGTGCTTGGCGTCTAACCACAGGTACGGGTAGTCCCCCTCGAGCGGCCGCCCCCGGAACGCCTCGACCTGCTCGTCGAGCTGAGCGCAGAGCGCCGACACGCGGTCCTTCGACATCCCCTGAATCCCGAGCTGCTCGACGAGGCGATCGACCTTCCTGGTCGATACCCCGTTGACGTATGCCTCGAGCACCACCGCGACGATCGCCTGCTCCGACCGCCGGCGCGGCTCGAGAAACGACGGGAAGTACGCCGGCCCCTGCCGCTTCCTGGGGATCAACAGCTCGATCTCACCGACGCGCGTCTCCCACGGCCGCGGTCGGTAGCCGTTGCGATGCGTCACCCGCTCTGGGCTGACCTCGCCGTGAGCGGCGCCGACCTCCGCCGTGATCTCGGCCTCCATCAATTCCTGGGCGACAAGCGCGACCGCGTCGCGCACAAAATCACTGTGCTCGCTCGCCATCACCCTGGCGACGACATCGGCAGCAGTCATCCTCTGACCCTCGGCCATCGTGGTGTCTCCTTCGTCGATCTGCGGGAACAGACCGACGAGCATGAGCGCCACGGTGGCCGGAACTTCTCCGACGACCTACACGCGCTCCGCTACACCACTTCTACCGACTCGACCCGAACGAGCGGACTGATCGGCGCTTCTAGCGGGGCTCCCGCCAGTAGGGCTCCCACGCGCGCGTGGCGTAACCCTCGGTCAGATAGTCACGCCCAAGCTTCTTCTGTTGCGAGAGAAACGCCTCGAGATACCACGTCGTCTTCGTTCGGTGATCTCGCTTGAACGAGCCGCTCATTGGATTGTTGTAGGACCCCGTGTAGTCGGTCACCATGACGCTCTTCGTCTTGTGATCGATGATCAGGTGATCGACGCGCCGGTTGCTCCCGTCCTTGAAGAAATTCTCGGTCATCTTCTCGAGCCCGTCGCGCACGTCGCCCACATAGCGCTGCCGGATTTGGTCGAGCAGCGCCTGCTTGTCGATCTCGCCGGTGGCGATCTGGTACTCGAACGCCTCCTCTAAGCCGCCGAGCTTCCAGCCTCCTCCCTTCGTCACGAAGTGGCCTTCCGCGCGCTTCGTCGCGCCGGCCACGGCATTCAAATCGATCGCCTCACCCTTGGCGATCCGTCCCTTCCAGTAGGACGTCATGTCGCGCTTGCGCACGGCCCAGAGCTTGTTCCCCGCGGCGGCAAATGCGATGCCCATCCGCTTCTTCGCCGGACCGTCCATTTGGGCGAGCTGTGCGACGAGGTCCCTTTCAGCGGCTTCGAGCTCCAGCCTCCGAACCGCCTCCCGCTGCAGCGCCTGGTCGCACTGCGCCGCCTTCGCCGGGATCACCTTCTTCGCGGTCTCGAGCTGCTTCGCCGTCTCAGCGCTCGCCGTCTTGATCTCACCGGTCATCGACCTCAAGTCGCGCGCGACGTCCTCCGCGACCACCTCGCCGGTGCGCACCTCCGGAACCCACTCGACGACTGTCATTATCGAATGGCCGAGAAAGCCGGCGAGCGCGATGAGCCTCACTTCGGTCGGCTGCTTGCTGTCGATGAAGATCCTGAACAGCTTGTCGGCCTCCTGCAGGTGCTCACGCGGCGCAGGCAGCGCGTTCTGAAGACCGGTCCAGAGCGACGACAGCAACGCCAGGGCGACGGGATCCAGCGAGAAGTCAGCGGACCAAATCCCCTGATCTTCCATCGCGTCAAATGTCGATCGCAGGTAGTCGGAGCCGATCGTCGCGGGCTTGTTGAACATCTGCTTCAACACCGAGCCGAAGGCGAAGATCGCGAAGAACTGGAGCGCGTCCTCGGGGAGGGCGGGACATTGGTCGACGTCCACGAGTTCCGAGCCAGCGCCAGATCCGGAGACGCGTCCGTCGATGCTCGGCGCCTGCTCCTGGCAGTACCGAAAGGTGACGCTGCCGTCGTCGCCGCGGACGCGGAAGATCGAGCAGTAGAACGCGTCGCCGACGCACAGGTTCAGGGTCGGGATCGTGGCCCCCGATGCGGCGCCGGCGATCGTCGCTATCCGATCGTCCTGCTTGAGCCTCGCCAGCAACACAATGGCATGGCCGAGGAACGTGTTAGTCAGCTTGAAGGAGAACGGAGCCTGCGTCGCCGTCGCGTAAGGCTGGAAGGGCGGTGTCCCCTTGCGCACGAGATCGGCGTATCCCAACATATCGCCCGACCCGACGCCGAACGTGGCTGGAACGTCGTACAGGACCGCCTCCGACAGCACCCAGTCGTTCGGCGTCGCGGTCGCGTCGACATTCATCTCGTCGGTCGCGTCGATCTGGTAGGCAAGCGCGATCGAGATCCCGGCGGCCTCGTCGTTGACATCGAAACGCGCCTCGCGCGGCAAGTACGTCTTCAACGTGCCCGGCATGCTGGCCCTCCCTCCTCCGCGACTAGTAGAGGCGCTCCGTGCAGGGCACCGCCGTCGACGTGACGGACCCAACGGGCGCTTGGACGATGAAGCGGTAGACGAACTGCACTTGAAGCGTCGATCGCCGCGACCACGATTGACCGTTGACGTCGGTCCCGGTGATCACTGGCGCTCGCTCATCGAAGATCTGCGACGGGATGCTGGCGTCGAGATACCAGGGACCGACGTCCGTCGGAGTGAAGAACGCCGGCTTGTCGATCGGAAGCCTCAGCCATTGGCTCCCGCCGGAGCCTGGCGCATCACCCAGGGTCCCGTACCGCGTTCTCCACTGCACGACCAGCTTGTCTCCCGGGCGCTGGTCAGTCTGCGGATGCGGCTGGAACGCGTATACGTCGCCCCGGTCGTCGACAACTTGCACCTGGAAGCCAATCGGGAGCGGCTCCCCGACGGTCCCAACCTGGGGCACGAGCTGCGGCGTGAAGGTGCCCACGATCGGCCCGTCGACGCTCGGTCTGCGAGCAACCCGCACCGGCCCCAGGTTGAACCGCGGCGGTGGATTGGCGCCTGCCGCGACGGGCGGCCTGGGCGGCCCGCCTGGGATGACGGGCGGCGCCGGTGGCGCGCCCCCGCTCCGAGGAGCTGGAACGGGCGGTCGCGTGTAGCCCGACACCGGCTCGAGCGTCAACCGCAGGTCCTCCGTCGCGAACACGAGATTCGGCGTCTGCTGCGCGATGCCCACTTCGCGCTTGTTCGATGTCGCTCCCTCCGGAAAGTCGATCGTGGCGTCAATTGGCGCGACGCTCGGATCAGCGGGAAAGGAGATCCGCACAGAGCCTGTCCGCTTAGCCGTCCCACGCGGCTGTTCGAAGGGCGGGTGCGCAGACGTCATCACGATCGGATCCGGTGAGTCATTGGCCGGGATCACAACCTCCTCGTGCGAGAGGATCACGTCCTGCGACTCGAGCCGAAGGGCCGGCTGCGCCCGTGGGTCGATTTCGAAGCCACGGTCGATCGCCATCGACGCAGGCGACGGGGTTGTGAGGACAAGGTCGGCCCAGCCAACCACGTAATCGGTCGGATCCAGCGCCGATCCCGACCAGACGCCCTTACCGGGCGGAGCTCCTGGCTGGTAGAGCAAGTGAGCCGGCCCGACGGGGACGCGGATCTCCAGCGGCAGAGCCTCGGCGCCCGCCACGCTCGCCGTCACGACCGCGCTCCCGGTGCTCGCGGCAGCGGGAACGATGCGCGCCTCGGCAATCGACAGTCCGCCAGGCAGGCGCACATCGTTGTCGATGATCGTCAACGGGACGCTGCCGGCGGACTCGTTGAACAGCACATGGGCACCCTCGACGCTCGAGCCGTCGGTCCGCGCGACCGTGACGCGAGCGCGAAACACCTGCCCTGCTGCCGCCTCCTGGGCGGTTCCCGGATCGAGGGACAGGACGATCGGGGCCGCCGCCGGTGCGGCGGTCGCGGAGACCGCCGCGGCCGAGGCCGCCGGTGCGCCGGTCGATGTGGGTGACGAAGGCGTCACGTCTTCTCGCTCGGGACGGGGGGCCAGGTGCAGCGGACCGCCGAGCACGGTGGCGAGAGCGGTTCAAGCGAACGGTTCCGCACGCACTCCCAACAACCCACAAGCTCCACCGCGGGGCTCCTCTCAACTACTCAGGGAACTTCTACACCCGGCGCCGGGTGTGTGTCAATGCCGCGACTTGCTCGGCGTGCGCAACTTGAGGAGACTGCTCGCTGAGGGGTGTGGCGTCGGCGCATTACAGGCTGCGTCCGCTGGAGGAGCGACCCCGTCACCGAAGACCGGCGACGCCAGCGCTCAACCGAGCAAGCGGCGACGCCCCCGGGCGTCGATGCCCGGGAGCGTCGCTCACCGCCAAGTGCCTCAGGCGGCCTCGTGCATCAGTGCCTGCGTGCGGTCACGCTATGCAGCGCGAGCGTCAGGCGCTGGGTGGTCGTCGCGACGTTGGGAGAGCTGCCGGTCGACGCAACGGCGCGGACCTTCAGGTGGCCCTTCCTGTCCGCCAGCCGCTGGACGCCGCTCGCGAGCCTGACCCTGACCGCGGTCGTCGCGCCCGGCGCGATGTCGTAGCGCGCCGTGCCGATCTTGAGGTTGACCCTCAGCCCGGCGAACCTGACCTGGCCGGCCGTAACCAGTGCCAGCGATCCGGTGCAGTTGGCGGACGAGTCCGCCGGACAGCTCACCTTGATCGGCGCCACGCCTCTGGTCACCTTCACGGTGCCGCCCCCGATCGTCACCGGGTTGGTCCCGGGGTCGACCGGTGGCGGCACCGCCACGGGCGGGCGGTCGACGGTCTCGAATCCGTCGAGGATGTCGAGGTTCGCGCCGTCCGCCACGACGGAATCGTTCCCGGGGCCGCCGAGCGCTATGTCGGGGGCGTTATCACGGACGTTGACGTGGTCGTCGCCCTCGTCGCCGGAGACGAAGTCGATGCCACCGCCGGTGGCGATCGTGTCGTTGCCGGTCCCACCGAGCAACGTCGCCGACGAGCCGACGCTCTTCAACGTGTCGTTGCCGGCTCCACCGGCCGCGGTGAGCCGGCCTCGCGGTGACCGGCCTGTCACCTGCCTCACCCGGACGGGTCGCAGCGTCGCTTCCCGGTCGCTAATGAGGACGCCGCGCGGATCGAAAACCTTCCCGTTCCGCCTCGAGCTTCTCGGCTAGCCGGTCACGGGCGCTGCGCACGGGACGAGCGTCCCGCGGGTGAGGCCCCAGTCGCCGTCGACGACCTCCTCGACCATGCACGACATGAAGCGGCGCATGCTCGCGGCGTCGATCGAGTCGCTGACGCGGTCGACGATCCGGGACTTCGGGGGCGCACGGAGCAGGCCCGAGCTCAATGCGGGCGACGAGCTCGACTGGATCGAGGATTCAAAGGCGCCGCAGCCGCACGACGTTGCGGAGACACATCTCGTCTATGACGTCATCGCCGCGCTTTCAGCCGACTTCCGCGATGCCCTCGTCGCGGTCGACGTCGCGGGCCTCAGCTACCACCAAGCCGCTCGCGCCCTCCGCATCCGCGAGGCCACGCTGACGACCCGTCTCTTCAGGGCGCGCCAGCGAGTTGCCCGGGCGTTGCGTGACGAGACGCCGGTTGACTCGCGCGCAGCCTGAGTCATAAGCGCGTGAGGTAAGCACCTCGGCGGACGCGGGTGACGGCCGCCTCGGTCGCCATCGGTGCGCATCGACTGCGTCGCGCTCGTCCCGGCGTGCGCCTGTAAGCGCCCGGCCCGGACGCCGCTCGCCTGTCTCACGGCGAGTTCGGAGTGACCGCGTCGCCGGCGAGCTGCGTACGAGCCGAGACGTCGACCTTTCGGTACGCGTTGCGACCGCGAGACAAGTCCTCCGCCTTGCGGGGTTCGTGCCGGCTCGAACGCCCGGACGCTTCAATCGTCGCGCCGGCGGAGTGTTCGGTGCGTCAGCCGCGGTGTCGCTGCGATGCCGTCGGCCCGTTGCGAGGGCAGGCGCGGTCGAATTCATGCACTCGCGCTACACCTCCGCGGAGATGAATCGTTCGAGCTCGTCGAAGGAGTCGGCCCAACCGTCGCGGTGACGCGCACGCCGGGCCCCCGTCTTGAATCCGCTCTGCGTCATGGTGACCGCAGTTGCTTCACCGAGATCGCGGAATGACAGGCTGACCAGCGTCTCGACATCGTCCGGAGCTGGTTCCTCGTAAACGAACGTGTAGACGAGCCGGACCGGTGCTTCGACCTCGCGAATCTCACCGCTGAGATGGAAGGGCTCGCCTTCAGGCGGCTGCATCGTGATGCGGTAGCGCTGTCCGACCTGCGCCTGGAACTTCACGTCGGCAACGGTGAACCCGTGCGGTCCCCACCAATTCGCCAGCCCGTTGGGATCGGTAAACGCTGCGAAGACGACAGAAGAGGGAGCAGGTAGGACACGCTCAACCTCCAACGCCAGCTCGTGTTGCGATTGCTTGAAGCTACCTCACGACGTGTCCGAGCGCCGGTGCGAAAGCGCGCTCGGCAGGGTGCCCGCGGCGGGCCCGGCGCGCTCGAGCCGATCGTTGACCGGTCGGCGCGCCAGGTCGGACGCGCTGTGATCGCCGTACCGGAGGAAGACGGCGTTTGGCCGCTTTGCGTTCGAGCCGGGCTGGCGATGGTCTGAGTGCATCATGCCGGTGGCCGACACTTGGAGTTGCCGAGCTCGCCACGTCGGGCTTGTCCAGTCTGGAGCGATGCACGAAGTGCACGACGGCGGCACCGAGATGGATCTGAAAGCCGGAGACGCATATGTGAGTGAGCAGGGTCACGAGCACCGGCAACGATGGTTCGTCGGGTTTGTTCGAGTCGCGCGCGGCCGAGGAGTAGGCGGGCGAGTAGTTACTCAAAGCCGGTCATTACAAGACAACGCCAGCTGCGCACAAGAATGAGGTCCCCGCGACGGAGCCGGGCACCCAGGACTCGAACCTGGAGTCGCCGGTTTTGGAGCCTCTGGGCATGGGAGCGAAACCACTCGGGCCGTCGCCGGGCAGACTCTTTCCAGCAAATCATCGAGACGTGGTACCACCTCAGAGCGCCGCAGCAGTTCCTTGAAGCCGGCGCGCCCTCGCTCTAGCCGACGGGGCTCTCGCACCTGTCGAGGGGATCGAAAGGCGCCTCGGATCGCACGATGTCGAGCATCTGGCCAGGTAGCCGCTACGTCAGCGCCGGTCGCCGTCGCAGCCCAATCAGGATCGTCCCCGAAACGGTCAACATCACGCCGAGCAGGATCAGCAGGATCGGCGTAGTCCTGCGCGGCGGTCCAGCTCCTCCCGGCGCGGCGATGATGTAGCGCGCCGGCTGACGCGGAGCGGACGACAGCGAAATCGCCACGGCGCCGTGGCGCCTGCGGACGTGGACGACGGTCGTGGAGAGCCTGCAGTTGTTGTTCTCACGGATCGCGGTGCTCG
>Ga0066662_10001297_pt1 | contig 11352 bp, 9 predicted proteins | sample GraSoiAngelo_111_FD_133939 | JGI IMG/M metagenome (GOLD analysis project Ga0066662, IMG submission 133939) | Grasslands soil microbial communities from the Angelo Coastal Reserve, California, USA - 14_0903_12_40cm | ecosystem: Environmental > Terrestrial > Soil > Grasslands | place: USA... | reverse complement strand
GGCGATCGTGCTCGTGGCCGGGCTGGTCGCCCTGTTCGTCGCAGCCGATGGCACGTCGCTGCGGGCAACCGTGGCCCAGCTCCGCCGCATGGATGCCGACGACCGCGCCTGGCTCTCCCCCGCCCGGCTGATCACCAGGCAGGCGCCGCCTCCGGTCGGGCGGTTCAACGCCGGCCAGAAGATGAACGCCCGCCTGGCGCTGCTGGGCATGGTCGCGCTCTACGCCACCGGCATATACCTCGTCACGATCGGCAACACGGCGTTTGGAACGCTGCACGGTCCGGCCGCCTTTCTCACGTCTGTCCTGATCGCCGGCCACATCTTCTTCATGGCGGTGGTGAATCCCGCGACACGGCATGCGCTGCGCGGCATGACGCTGGGCAGCGTGGAGCGCGAGTGGGCTCAACACCACTTCCCGCGCTGGGTGGACGAGCAGGAGGACGGTTGATACGGATGCTTCCGTTACGGAAGACCCCGTAACCCGGTCGTTCGTCGAATCCCGCGAGGCATGCTACGGAGATGTCCGTATCGGCGAACGCAGGGTCCACCGTACGGACATCTCCGTAGCGGGGATCAGAAGAGCGGCGTCCCGGTCTCGAGCAGGGTCTTCAGGTTGCTGAGAACGCCCATCCATCCCTGGCCGGCGACGCTGGTCGCGGTCTTCGGGGCACCCTCGAGCTGATCGTGCACCACGGTCAGCAGGCAGTAGTCCCCGTCCTGCGGCTCGATCTCCCAGGTGACGCGGCTCGACCGCTCGGCCGCCATCTCCGGGTCGTACAGGGAGCGCCAGCCGTGGACGAGGCGCCGGGGCGGATCGAACTCCAGGACTGCCTCGTCGCCCCACCTGTCGCCATCGGGGCTGAACGAGTCGTAGTGATCCGCCGTGACGGTGATGCGCGCACCGTGGAAGTAGCGCGCCGTCCACTCCGGAGTGGTGATGGCGTCCCAGATCTGCTGCGGCGTGGCGCGGATGTAGACCTGGTACACCTGGGTGGTCGCCGGCGCGATGGTGGTGCTCATGCGGAGTCCTCCAGTTCGGCTTTGAGTTCGGCGAGCGCCGAGACGTGGCGCTCGGTGTACTTGTCGATCCACCGGTCGTGGATCAGCCGGATCGGCACGGGATTCAAGTAGTGCAGCTTCTCCCGACCGGAGCGGCGAGCGACGACGAGGCCTGCCGCCTCGAGGATGCGGAGGTGCTTCATGACGCCGAAGCGGGTCATGTCGAGGTCGGACTCGAGCTCTGAGAGCGTGCGGCCGTCACGCTCGAACAGGCGGTCGAGCAGGTGCCGGCGGGTGGGATCCGCAAGCGCCTTGAATACCGCGCCGTCGTCCATGCGACGAGTATATGTGACCATTTGGTCACGTGTCAAGATCCGCGGCCAGCCGCACGCGCGCGGGCGGCGGCCGGCTGTCTCGGCCGGCCGCCGCCTGCACGGAGCTCACCCGACTGCGATCGTCTTCGGCGACTCCGCCACCGGCCGCGGCCGCGCGCTCGGTCAGCGGAAGAGCGGCAGGTGCGCGGCGTTCGCCTCGAGCATCTCGTCCATCAGCGCCCTCGTCTGGTCGATGTCCAGGTTGGACGCCGTGTTCGGGTCGAGCACGAAGGCGTGCAGCGCCTCTTCACGATTTCCCGACAGCGCGGCCGCGACGACCTGCCGCTGGAAGTCGACGTACCGGCGCAGGTGGGCGGCCAGCTGATCAGGCAGCGGGCCGGTCGCGACCGGGCGGATGCCGTAGGCGTTGATCTGCGCGTTCACCTCGACGATCGCATCAGCGGGGAGATTCGGGATCGCGCCCTCGTTCGGTGCGTTGACCACCATCGTCCGGTTGCCGTTTGCGACGATCGCCTCGATCAGGTCGATCACCTCGATGCCCCAGTCCTCGTCTCCGACCGGCAGGTCCGCCAGCGTCACCGGTCCGGCGTCCGGCGCAGTCCATGTCGCGGCCAGCTGCTCCAGGCTCTGCACGCGTGCCCGCTCGTAGTCCATGTCATGCGTGGTGATGCCGTAGCGCATGCGGACACCCTGCGCCGTGCCGGCGTAGGGAGCCTCCAGCCGCTGCATCTGAGGGAAGAACTCCACCCAGTGCGACCAGCAGTACGGCAGCACGCCGTAGCGGTCGAGCGCCCAGCGCACGACCGGCTGGGTGGCACGCTCGCGCACCAGCGGCATCGCATCCGTGCCGTCGGTCAGGCGCAGCGCCACAACGGCGGCGCAGTGGTTGATGCCGGCGACGACGGGCGGCATGGCGATCCGGTCGGGCTCGACGCCCACCTGCTCGGCCAGCCACTCCGGGCTGCTCGGATGCCCTGTGCAGGAGCAGAGCGCATACGAGCGCACATCGGGCGCAGCCACGCGCATTGCCATCGCCTCGATCGGCGCCGGGTTCGTGTAGTTGAACACCCAGGCATCCGGCGCGACCTCCGCGCAGTTGCGAGCGACGTCCGCCAGCACGGGAGCGTTGCGCAATGCTCGCATGATGCCGCCGGGCCCGACCGAGTCGCCGACGTGCATGACGATGCCGTGCCGCCCCGGGATCTCCAGGTCGTTGGCCCAGGCGTCCATGCCGCCGACGGAGATCGCCGCGATCACGAAGTCCGCGTCGACCAGCGACTCGCGCTGGTCAGTCGTGCTGCTCACCCGCAGCGAGCTGCCCTCGCTCTCGATCAGCTTCGCGGCCAGCGACTGCATGACCCCAAGCCGCCCCTCATCGACGTCCATCAGGGACACGTGCGCGCCGGCCAGCACGGGCGACTGCATCAGCCGGCGGATGAGGAGGGGCACAAAGCTGCTGGAACCGCCTCCGATGATGGTGACCTTGACCGGCATCAGTTCATCGAGTCGTCGCTCATGGGCAGGATCGTCGCCTCGAGCACCCGGTGGGTGCGCGGCCGGGTGACGCAGTGAACGACGGCGTCCGCGATCTCCTCCGGCCGCATCATCACCTCGAGATCCGGGTCGCCGGGTGACCGGCCGCGACCCATCGCGAACTCGGTGTACACCCCGCCCGGCGCGATCGTCGAGCAGCGCACGCCCTGGCGGTAGAGCTCATGGTCGAGCGAGCGCATGAACCCGACCTGCGCGAACTTCGACGCGGCGTACACCGCCTCTCCCTCCGGGCCGCGCTGGCCGGCGACGGACGCCACCACCACCAGGTCGGCGCTGTCGCTCTCGAGCAGGTGGGGCAGCGTCGCGCGCACCGTGTAGAGCAGGCCCTTGACGTTGGTGTCGATCATCTCCTCGAGGTGGCCCGGGTCGAGTGCGAGGAAGTCGCCGTAGGCGCCGACACCGGCGTTCGCGACCACGATGTCGAGCCGGCCGAAGCGGTCGACCGCGGCCGCCGTGAGGGCTTCAACCTGCCCGGCATCGCGGACGTCGCAGCTCTGCGCGAGTGCGCCGTCGATGCCGAGGTCGTCTCCGCGCCGTGAGCCGAGCGCCACCCGGGCGCCCCCCGAAGCGAGGGCCCTCGCGGTGGCGGCGCCGATCCCGCTGCTCGCGCCGGTGATCAGGGCGACGCGGCCGTCGAGGCTGTTCACGGATGCGTCCTGTTCAGCAATGGTGATCGGAATGCGGATGCGGCGGGGGCACGTCGAGCGCCGGGTTGCGCTCGAAGAACCCTACCGGCTTGAGCAGGAATCCTGCAGTGGCAACCGGCATGACCGGCCAGTCCTCGGGACGCGGGACGTGGTGGTGGCCGAAGGTGTACCAGACCACCACGTCCTCGCCGTCGATCGGCCGGTCGGCATCGGTCCACTCCGGCAGCCCCGCCCCACCCGGGTGCAGGTTCGGGTAGTCGCCCGCCGCGTAGCGCTCGTCCGGCCGGTACGGCGTGACCCACAGGTGGTTGCGGATGAAGCCGGCGCGCTTGCTCACCGGCGCGTCCGGCTGGGCGAAGGCGAAGGTCGTCCCACCGGGCAACAGCCGGTAGCCGACGGGCTCGCCGAGCCGGTGGTGGACGTCGGGGTTCACGATCTCCCACCACCGCGCCGACCGCGTGTCCACCGTCCGCTGCGCCTCCTGCTCGGTGGCCAGCCGGCGGCGGCAAGCGCGGAAGGCGTTGCCGTAGGGATTCTCAGGCCCCGGCGGGAGCGATTCCGTCCACACCTCGTCCACCGCGTTCCGCGCGCCGTCGACGTCCAGGTCGAGCCGGAAGTTGAAGAAGTGCTGGTGCACCATCGCGTTCAGGCCTGGCGCCACCAGCGTTCCATGCTCGGGGCGCACCCCCGGCGCCACCGCGCCGGTCGACAGCACCCCGGTCAGCTTCACCTCGAGCTCGACCATGCCGTCCTGGTACAGGTACCAGAAGAAGCCGTAGTCGTAGTTGCCGATCGCAGAGAACGATGAGATCACAAGCCGGCGGGAGCGCCGCACCTCGCCCGATCCATCCCGCCACTCGATGTGCCGCCAGAGCACGCCCACGTCCTCCTCGTGGATGCAGACGGCGTTGGGAATCAGCACCGGGTTGCCCTCGGCGTCCGACATGACCGCGTCGAGGTAGACGATCTCGCCCAGGCAGTCGCAGCCGCGGGTCAGCGGCGAGGCGGCCAGCCCCACGCCGTTCTCGCCGCCGTCAAAGGCGTTCTTGAAGTAGTGGGTCGGGCTGGGATCACCGTAGGGGACGACCATCTCCGACAGCGATGCACGGTGCATGATCGAGCGGCGCCGGCCGCCGTCCTCGTACGAGAGGCGGTTCAGCACGAGCCCCTCCCGCGGCGTGAACCCGACGTGCACCTGCCAGCGTTGCCACGTCAACACACGGCCCTCGAGCGTGAAGCCCGGCCCGTCGGGCTGGATGATCTCGAGCGGCGCGATGTCGTCGCGCAGCGGCCTCGACGCCTCGACGTCGAAGTTGCCGTCCTCCGGCGGGATGGGCACCACGCCGTGGTCGTCCACGCGCAGCACCTCGAGCGTGTTGAGGTCGACGAGGGCGATCACGCCGTCGACCGGATGCGCCCACTCGTTGTCGCCCGGCCGCGGCCTGATGAAGGCGACGGCCCGGCAGAGCCGCTGCCCGGTCTCGTCCTCTGGCCCGAAGTGGCCGGCCGGCCACGCATCGACCTGGACGGTGTCGAAGTCGGTGACGCCGCGGCGGGCGATCGCAGCCTGAAAGTCAGGGTGCAGCCGCACCGCCTCCTCGGCCTCCATCAGCTCCGACACCACGGCCATCGGATGGATGTCGTTGCGGCGGCGCCAGTCCGTGACCGCGCCGGCGTCCAGCGACACGCGCGCCTCCACCGTCTCCTGCGCCCGCCTGTCGAGGATGACGACCTCCGCCTCTCGCGCGGGCGCGGCTTCACCCTCCGCCCAGCTCAGCACCGCGGCCTTGTCCGGCTCCGCCAGGGCGATCGTGACGAAGCGGTGCCCTTCGGCCAGCGCGCCGCCGTCGCCGTCATATGCCCGCACCAGCGATGCGACCGCCGCGATCTCATCGGCGTCGAGCGGATCGAGCGGATGAGTGGTGGCACGCTCTTGTGTTCTCCCCATGTGGTCTCGTAGTATGGCGCCCCGGCCGAGAGCGTGAGCGGCCAACCTTCGAGGAGGAGACGCGGTGAACGGACGACGGGGACTGATCGGGCTCGCGGCGCTAGTGGTCAGCGCCTCTCTGCTGGCGGCCTCGTGCGGAGGCGGCTCGAGCTCCAGCTCGGGAGCCGGAGGATCGAGCGAGTCCATCCGCGGACAGACGATCACGGTGATGGTCCCCTACGACATGCCGCAGAAGCTCCTGAACGAGTTCACCGCGCAGACGGGCGTCAAGGTCAACTATGTGAAGCTGGGCTGGGACGCCACGCACACGAAGCTCGTGACCGCGAACGCCGCGAAGGTGTACATCGCCGACGTGGCCGAGTTCGACTGGTCCTTCACCGGCCAGTTCGCCGGCGCCGGCTGGGTCGAGCCGCTCGACACCGTGCTGCCCAAGCCGCTGCTCGAAAACCTGAAGAACACGGATGCTGCCTTCTCTGCCAACGGCCACACGTGGGCCGCCTGCTACTCCAACGACTTCCGCGTCTCGATGTACAACAAGAAGATGTTCGCCAAGGCGGGCATCAGCTCGTTCCCGACCACGTTCGACGAGCTGGCAACGGACGTCCAGAAGCTGAAGGCGGCGGGCATCCAGTACCCGCTGGCGATCCCGATGGCGGCGACAGAGGGTGGCGTGACGCCGTGGTACCTACTCACCCTGGCCATGGGCGGGCAGCTGTTCGACAACAACCTGAAGCCGCAGTTCGCGAGCCCGAGCTCCGCCGGGTACAAGGCGCTGCAGTGGGAGGTCGACGCGCTCAAGAACGGCTGGGTGTCTCCGGGAGCGGTCTCGCTGGACGACACGCCCACGTTCGACAAGTTCACGGCGGGCCAAAACGCGATCGTGCTCGCCACCGGCCCCGGCAACATGCCGACGGCCAACGATCCCAAGCAGTCGAGCATCGCCGGTGATGCACAGCTGGGGCTGGTGCCCGGCATGACCGGCCCGGGCTCGTCGTTCGGCCTGCCCGAGGGCCTGTCCATCCCGGTCACTGCGAAGCACAAGGCGGCCGCCGCAGCCTTCATCGAGTGGTGGGAGCAGCCGAAGAACGCGATCGCGATCTACCACACGCAGGGCAGCCTGCCCTGCGGCGCCGACGCGCTCAAGCAGCTGTCCGACACGGGGCAGCTCCAGGGCGGCGCCGTCGTCACGGCCGAGCTGCCGCACGTGGTGCCGCTGTTCCCGTCCGGCGCGCCGATCTGGTACGAGCAGTTCAGCTCGGACGCCCAGGGACTGCTGAACGCGGCGGTGAAGGGCCAGATGAGCGTCGGTGACGCGCTCAATCAGCTATCCGCGAAGGCAGCCGCGCACACCCAGTAGTGCGGGCCTGGCGTAACCGGGAGGGCGATCGGAGCGCCCGCGAGGCCCAGGTCCTGGGCTGGCTGTTCGTCGCGCCCGCCGTGGCGGCGGTCGTCGTGCTGATCCTCTATCCGCTGGTGACGGGGTTCAAGCAGAGCATCCGCTCCGGCGGCTTCCTGTTCGGTGAGAAGCCGGGGTACGTGGGGCTGCGCAACTACAAGGACGTGATCCACGACCCGACCTCGCAGTCGGCCATGCGCCATACCGTCGAGTACGTCCTACTGGCGGTGTCGCTCGAGATCGTGCTGGGCATCGCCATCGCGGTCACGCTGCACCGCGTGTTTCGCGGCCGTGGCTTCGTGCTCGCCGTGCTGATCCTGCCCTGGGCGCTGCCGTCGGTCGTGTCCGGCGTCCTGTGGCGCCGCGTCTTTGATCCCGACAACGGCATGCTGAACAGCGTGCTGATGCAGCTGCACATCATCAGCCACCCGCAGGTCTGGCTCGCCAGCGGCCGTGGGGCCATCTTCTACATCACGCTCGTGCACGTCTGGGGCGTGCTGCCGCTGATCAGCCTGATCTTCCTGGCCGGCCTGCAGAGCATCCCCGACGAGGTGTACAGCGCCTCGGCGGTGGACGGCGCGACGCCCTGGCGCCAGTTCAGGCATGTGACGCTGCCGCTGCTGCGCCCGTCCATCGCCATCGCGCTGACCGTCGGCACGCTGCTCGCCATCAGCATCTTCGACGAGATCTACGTGCTCAACGGTACGGCGCTGAACACCCGGTCGATCCTGATCCAGGTCTACAACACCACGTTCGTCGAGGCCGACTTCGCCCACGGCACGGCGCTCGCATTCCTGCTTGCCGTGGTGACCGCGGTGTTCGGGGGGCTCTACGCCCTGGCGCTACGAAGGGCCACGGTGTGATCACCTCTCCCGGCATGAGGCTGCTGAAGCTGATCGCGATCGTGCTGATCGTGGCCTGGTCGATCGGGCCGATCGTGCTCGGCATCACGACAAGCATCTCGACCCAGCGGGAGGTCAACTCGATCCCGACCCACTGGGTGCCGCAAAGCCCCACGCTGGGGGCCTACCGCGCCCTGCTGAACGGATCGACCGGCCAGGTGTCGGGCGGCACGGTGGTGCAGGGCGGAGACTTCGTGCACGCGATGACCAACAGCGCCGTGATCGCACTCGGTGCCGCGGCGCTGACGCTGATCGTCTCCACGATGGCGGCCTATGCCCTCGGCAGGCTGCGCTTCCGCCTGAGCGGCGGCGTGCTGGCGCTGCTGATCGGCACGCTGGTGATCCCCATCTTCGTGGTCGTGATCGGCCTCTTCCAGGTGATGGCGAACAGCCACCTGATCGACACCAAGCGGGGACTCATCCTGGTCTTCGTCGCGACCCAGTCGCCGCTCGCGACGTGGCTGCTCTACACCCAGGTCCGCGAGATGCCGCACGAGCCGGAGGAGGCGGCGCTGATCGACGGCTGCCGGCGATGGCAGGCGTTCGTGCGCGTGGTCGTCCCGCAGATGAGCTCGGGGATCGCGGCGGTCGCGGCGATCATCGTGCTGTCGGTGTGGGGCGAGTTCCTGATCCCGCTCCTGCTGACCACGACGATGAACGCAAAGCCGGTGACCGTGCTGATCACCGAGTACGTGGGCAAGTACACGACCAACTACCCCATCGTCGCGGCGGCCGGCGTGCTCGCGCTGATCCCGCCCGCCATCCTCGCGCTCGTCCTGAACAAGCGCATCACCGGCATGCTGGCGGGGTCGTCATGAGCGGGACGATCACGCTCGAGTCGGTCACCAAGCAGTTCCCGGGAGGCGTCGTCGCGGTGGACGACCTCAACCTGGAGGTGGAGCCCGGCGAGTTCCTCGTGCTGGTCGGGCCCTCCGGGTGCGGCAAGACCACGGCCCTGCGGATGGTGGCCGGGCTGGAGGAGGTGACCTCGGGGCAGATCCGCATCAACGACCGCGTCGTGACGCGACTGCCGCCGCGCGACCGCGATATCGCGATGGTGTTCCAGAACTACGCGCTCTACGCGCACATGACGGTGCGCAACAACATGGCGTTTGGCCTGAAGATGGCCCGGATGCCGAGGGCAGAGATCCGCCGGCGGGTGGACGAGGCGGCGGCGATGCTGGGGCTGTCCGACCTGCTCAACCGCAAGCCGCGACAGCTCTCGGGCGGCCAGCGGCAGCGCGTGGCGATGGGACGCGCAATCGTGCGGGAGCCGGCGGCGTTCCTGATGGACGAGCCGCTCTCGAACCTCGACGCGAAGCTGCGGGTGGAGATGCGCGGGGAGATCATCCGCGTGCAGCGGCGCATCGCAGCGCCCACGCTCTACGTCACGCACGACCAGACCGAGGCGATGACGATGGGCGACCGGGTGGCGATCCTGAGCGACGGCGTGCTGCAGCAGCTGGGGACGCCCGAGGAGGTGTACGACCGGCCGGTCAACGCGTTCGTGGCCGCATTCATCGGGTCGCCGTCGATGAATCTGGTCGATGCAACGCTGGAGCGCGACGGGGACGGGTTGGCGGTGGCCTTCGCCGGCGCGCGGATCCCGCTGGCCGCGGACGCGACGTCGGCCCGGCCCGGGCTGGCCGAGCGTGCGGGCGGGCCGGTGAAGGTCGGGCTGCGTCCGGAGGACTTCGGCAGGCCCGGCGGCGCGCCGATCGACGTGCACGTGACGCGGCTCGAGTCGCTCGGGTCGGAGCTGGTTGCATACCTGACGCCGGCCGGAGCAACGGACGGGCCGGTCATGACAGCCCGGCTCGACCGCGGTGAGAAGCTCGAGCAGGGCGAGCCCGCTCGTGTCACCGTCGACGTCACGCGCCTCTACTTCTTCGACGCCGTCACCGGCGACGCCGTCTAACGGAGCAGCACGCTCACGATCTCGTGCGGCCTGTAGGGGATGTCGATCGCTCCATCGCGGATGTCGAGCGGCTCGCCCGGGTCCTCGAGGAGGTTGCAGCGGACCGCCTCGCGCACCGGCCACGCGAGTGAGAGCCGCGCCCTCCCCCGCCCGCCGTGGGCCTCATAGAGGCGGACGACCAGCGCATCCGTATCCTCCGCCCGCTTGACCGTGTCGATGACCAGGTTCGGGTCGTCGATCGAGAGGAACGACCGTGGCGAGGCGGCTCCGGGCAGCCAGCGAACCGGCGTCTCGAACCGCGCCGCCTCGGCCACCACGCCCGCCTCGCGCCAGCCTCCGGTGTGGGGCAGCACCGCGTAGGCGAAGCGATGGTGCCCGAGGTCGGCGTCGGGATCCGGGACGGTCGTGCCGCGCAGCAGGCTGATCCGCATCTCGTTGGCGTAGGTCGAGTAGCCGTACTTGCAGTCGGTCAGCAGCGATACGCCGAAGCCGTGCTCGGACAGGTCGGCGAAGCGATGGCCGGGCACCTCGAAGCGGGCCAGGTCGTGGCTGGTCGAGTAGTGGGTCGGCCGCTCGGTGTAGCCGAACTGCATCTGGTAGGTGGCGTTGGAGGCCCGCACGGCAACCGGGAACAGCACCTTGAGCATCGTCTTGCGCTCGCGCCAGTCGACCTCGCAGTGGAACTCGAGCCTCCGCGCCCCGGCGTCCAGGCGAACCACCTGCCGCATCGTGCTGGCGCCGCCGATCCGGTAGCGGAGCTCGACCTCGGCGCGCAGCCCTCCTCCGCTGACGGTGCACGACTCCGCGCCGCCCGCCTCCCGTACCGTCTCCAGGTGGAACGGGTCGATGTCCCAGGCCTCGTACTCCGTGGGGCGGTCGTCGAAGAGCTGCAGCCGGTTGGCCGGCGCAGCGAGCGCTTCGCGGCCGCTCGCCACGTGGATGAGCGACCGGAGCGAGCCGTCGCGGCCGACCTCAGCCCGCAGGAGGCCGTTGTCCAGCGCGACGACGTCGCCATGCTCCGAAACCTGCACGGAGGACGGGCCACGCGGCGTAGCATCACCGATCCCGTAGGCCGGCGCCGTCACCCAGGCCAGCCCCTCGCCGCCCGGCCGCTCGGCGACCTCCGCCCGCTCGAAGCCGAGCGTGTTCAGCGGCGCCCGTTCGCCGCCGGCCGCCCCGAGCGCGACCAGGGCATCGTCGATCACAGCCTCCGCCCCCGCCAGGACCGCCGCATGATCGCGGGCGGCATCCTGGTACACCAGGCCGATGCCCGATCCGGGCAGGATGTCGTGGAACTGGTTCAGCAGGAGCAGCTGCCACAGCTCGGCCAACGTCCCCGCCGGATACGGGGCTGCAGCCTCGCGGAGTGCCATCACGGCGATGGTCTCGGCGTCGTGGAGGGCCCGCTCACCGGCCCTGTTGCCCAGTTTGACAGCCGCCTGGCTGGTGTAGGTGCCGCGGTGGTACTCGAAGTACAGCTCGCCGATCACCGTGGGCAGATCGTGGGCATCCGCGGCAAGGGCGTCGAAGAACTCCTCGCTCGTGGTGATCGTCGTGCGCGGCAGCCCCTCGAGGTCGCGCGCCCGGCGCAGCGTCTCGAGCATCGCCGGGGTCGGGCCGCCCCCGCCGTCGCCGTAGCCGAACACCAGCAGG
>Ga0066662_10001296_pt1 | contig 11360 bp, 9 predicted proteins | sample GraSoiAngelo_111_FD_133939 | JGI IMG/M metagenome (GOLD analysis project Ga0066662, IMG submission 133939) | Grasslands soil microbial communities from the Angelo Coastal Reserve, California, USA - 14_0903_12_40cm | ecosystem: Environmental > Terrestrial > Soil > Grasslands | place: USA... | reverse complement strand
TCGAGAACCGGTCGCCGGCGAGGTCGGTCTGCGTCAGGCCGGCGGCGACGCGAAGCTGGCGCAGGCGCTCACCGAGGCGCGGCGCCTTCGGCGCGGCGGCAGCCCCGTACGTGATCCCGCGTGCGGCGCGAGGAGTCATCAGGCTCGCAGCATGCCGGACACTTGACCGGATTGCAATCCCCTGAAAAGGACAGTCCCTCGAAAGGGGCACCGTTGCGCGGATTTTCGAGTGAAGTAGCCGCACGCCGAATCACTTGACCGAGCTACTTGACAGGTTCGAAAAAGCCTCCTAGAGTGAGCGCACCTTGCACCACGGCCGGACGCCAGGTCGAGTGCAGGGGGAGCGCCAGAGGTGACTGCAGGGACGATCGGCTGGGCCGCAGAGCCGAAAACTTCCGCAGACGCCCAACCGGCGCCCCGCCTGACCAGGGAGAGCCCCGGGTGCCGCAGCCGGGGCTTTCTCCTTTTCCGGGCTAGTTCGCGCCGCGCATCCAGCGGCCGCGCTCGCGGCGCACCCGCTCGAGGTCGTCGCCGAGCAGGCCGCCGAGGCGGCTGTCCATCGTCGCGAGCAGCCCGCCGCCGACGAAGATCCACGCCTCCGCGACCGGGTCGCGGTCGGCGACGACCACGCCGCGCTGCTGGCCGGCGCGGATCAGGTCGGCGAAGAACTCGTGCACCTCGCGCACCTGGTTCCGCAGCGCGGCCGCGATCACCTTGTCCTCGGGCGCAACGGTCAATGCCTGGATCCACAGGTCGACGACCCGCAGGCGCTTGCCCTTCGCCATGTACCTGTCGCCGATCACGCCGAGGCAGCCCACCGGGTCGTCGTCGATCGCCGCCTGCGCCTCTTCACGGAAGGTCCGCCACGCGTGCTCGAGGCAGGCGAGATAGAGGTCGCGCTTCGAGCCGAAGTGGCGGTAGAGGATCGGCTCCGAGATTCCCGCCTCGCGCGCGATGTCCGCCGTCGTCGCACCGCGATAGCTCGAGCGGGAAAAGGCGCGGCAGGCGGTCTCGAGGACCGCCTGCCTGCGCGCAACGGCTGACAGCCGCTGCTTGGTCTGGGTCACGCGGCCTCGGCCGCGGCGGGCGCCGCCGCCGCGTGCGGGTGCTCGATCTTCCGGATCGCGAGCACCGCGACGACCGCGCCGGCCAGGCAGAGCGCCGAGCCGAGCTGCAGCGCGTCCTTGAACCCGGTCAGGTAGTCCGCAGCACCGGCGACGATCGCGCCCATCACGGCGATCCCGAGCGAGCCGCCGACCTGCCGCGCCGAGTTCAGCACCGCCGAGCCGACGCCGGCCTTGTCGACCGCGACCGCGCTCATCGCGGCGGCCGTCACTGGGGTCATCGTCATGCCCATGCCGACGCCGCCGAGGAGCATGCCGGGCAGCAGCATCCAGAAGCTCTCGTGCGCGCCGAGGCGCGAGTAGTACAAGAGCATCACCGCGAGGAGCGTCATGCCACCGCCGACGAGCCAACGCGAGCCGACCTTGTCGGTCAGGGCGCCGGCACGCGGCGCGACGAGGATGACGAGGATCGTCATCGGCAGGAAGCTCGCACCGGCCTGCACGGGTGAGTACCCGAGGATGTTCTGCATGTAGAGCGAGACGTAGAAGAACGTCCCGAACATCGCGAGCCCGACGAAGAGCATCGACGCGTTCGCGCCGCCGAACGTGCGGTTGCGGAACAGCGAGAGGTCGAGCATCGGCGCACGCTGGTGCCGCTCGAGGAGGACGAACACGACGAGCGACACGGCGGCGATCACGAACGCGCTGATGATGCGCGTGGACGTCCAGCCGTAGTTGTTCGCCTCGATGAACGCATACGTCAGGGCGAAGAGGCCGAGCGCAGACGTCGCGAGGCCGGGCACGTCGAGACGCTGGTCAGCCGTGGTGTCGCGCGACTCGTCGATGAAGAGCGGGCTGAGGAAGATGCCCGCGAGCCCGATCGGCACGTTGATGAAGAAGATCCAGTTCCAGTTCACGTGCTCGGTCAGGAGGCCGCCGACGAGCGGCCCGATCGCGAGTGCGAGGGCCGACACACCGGCCCAGATCCCAATCGCGCGCCCGCGCTCACGCGGCGCGAACGTCGCGGTGATGATCGAGAGCGTCGCGGGGTTCATCATCGCGCCGCCGAGGCCCTGCACGATGCGCGCGCCGATCAGGAAGCCGCCGTTCGGCGCGAGGCCGCAGGCGAGGCTCGCGCCGGTGAAGATCGCGAGGCCGATCATGAAGATGCGGCGGCGACCCACGTAGTCGGCGAGCTTGCCGCCGATGAGCATGAAGGCGGCGAACGTCAGCGCGTAGCCGGCGACCACCCATTCGAGCTCGGAAAGCGTCATGTTGAGCGACGCGCGCATCGACGGCAGCGCGACGTTCACCACGGTGTTGTCGAGCATGATCATGAACAGCCCGACCGACACGGCGGCGAGCGTCCACCACTTCTTGTTCTCCGGCGTCACGAAACGCTGCATCCCATCTCCCTCTGAAGTTAGTGCACGCTAACTTACCAGACGCTAGGGTTGCGCGCGTGACGGACGTGGTCTGGCGCCCCGACGACGCGACGGTCGAGCACGCGAACGCGACGCGGCTCGTGCGCCGCGCGGGCGCGGCCGACTACACGGAGCTCGTGCGCCGCTCGCAGGAGGACCCGGCCTGGTTCTGGCCGCTCTGCATCGACGACATGGGGATCGAGTTCTCCCAGCCGTGGACGCAGGTCTACGACGACTCGCGCGGGCCCGAGTGGACGACGTGGTTCGTCGGCGCGACGCTGAACATCGCGCGCAACTGCGTGCACCGGTGGGCGGAACGGCGACCCGACGCGCTTGCCGCGATCGGGCTCGGCGAGGACGGATCGCGCAGCACGCTCAGCTTTGCGGAGCTGTCCAGCGGCGTGACGCGTCTCGCCGAGAAGCTCGTCGCGCTCGGCGTCGAGCCGGGCGACCGCGTCGCGATCTACCTGCCGATGTCGCCGGAGGTCGCCGTCGCGTCGAACGCGATCGCGCACATCGGCGCGGTGCAGGTGCCGATCTTCTCCGGCTTCGCAGCACCGGCCGTCAAGCAGCGGCTCGAGGCGAGCGAGGCGAAGGTCGTGATCACCCAGGTGGAGTCGTCGCGCCGCGGCAAGGCCGTGCCGATGCTCGCGACGGTCGAGGAGACCGGCGTGGACGTGCAGGTCGTCCTTGCGCCGTTCGAGCTCGACGACCAGCCCGGCGAGCTCGCGCCGCTCGAGGTCGACTCCGAGCATCCGTACCTCCTCACGTACACGTCGGGCACGACCGGCAAGCCGAAGGGCGTCGTGCACGTGCAGGGCGGCTTCCTCGTCTCGATCGCGCGCGAGGTCGCCTACCAGGCCGACGTGCACGAGGGCGATGTCGTGCACTTCGCGACCGACATGGGCTGGATCATGGGCCCGTGGACCGTCGTCGGCGTCGGCGCGCTCGGCGGGACGATCGTCTTCGCAGAAGGCGCACCGGACTTCCCGACGCACGACCGCCTGTGGCGCATCGTCGAGCAGGAACGCGTCACGTCGCTCGGGCTCTCGCCCACGCTGACCCGCTCGCTGCTTCCCCACGGCGCTCCCGACGGCGACCTCTCGTCGCTGCGCACGTTCGTGACGACGGGAGAGCCGTGGAACCCCGAGCCGTACCGCTGGCTGTTCGAGAACGTCGGTGGCACACGCGTGCCGATCATCAATTGCTCCGGTGGCACGGAAGTGGGCGCGTGCTTCCTTTCGCCGACGCCCGTGCAGCCGATCAAGGCGTGCTCGCTCGGCGGGCCTGCGCTCGGGATGGCGATGGACGTCGTCGACGATGCAGGCAACTCGCTGATCGGGACGGGCGAGGTCGGGGAGCTCGTCTGCCGCAAACCGTTCCCCGGAATGACGCGCGGCTTCTGGCGCGACCCGGACAAGTACATCGAGACGTACTGGTCGCGCCTGCCCGGAATCTGGGTGCACGGCGACTGGGCCTCGTGCGACGAGGACGGCTACTGGTTCCTGCACGGGCGCAGCGACGACACGATGAACATCGCCGGCAAGCGCATCGGTCCCGCCGAGTTCGAGTCGGCTGCAGTCGACCACCCCGCCGTGCGCGAAGCCGCCGCGATCGGCGTCCCGCACGAGCTGAAGGGCGAGACGGCGTGGATCTTCGCGTCGCTGCTGCCCGGTGCCGAGGTGACCGAGGACGAAGTCGCGGCGCACGTCGCCGGCGTGCTCGGCAAGGCCTTCAAGCCGGACCGCGTCTTTTTCGTCGACGCGCTCCCGAAGACGCGCTCGGCGAAGATCGTGCGCCGCGCGGTGCGCGCGACCGCGCTCGGCAAGGACCCCGGCGACCTGTCGTCGCTCGAGAACCCGGAATCGCTCGCGGCGATCGAAGCGGCGGTCGCGTGAGCGTCGCGGTCGTCACCGGCGGCGGGCGCGGGATCGGCGCCGCGACCGCGCGCGTGCTCGCCGCGGACGGCTGGGACGTCGTCGTGACCGCGCGCTCGCAGGGCCAGATCGATGCAGTTGCCGCCGAGATCGGCGGGCGCGCCGTGCGGATGGACGTCGCGGACCGCGACTCGGTCGAGCGCGGCTTCGACGAGATCGGCAACGTCGACCTGCTCTTCGCGAACGCGGGCGTCGGCAACGACGACGAGTTCTGGCACGTCTTCGAGGTGAACGTGCTCGGCGTGCACCACTGCTGCGAGGCGGCGCAGCGCCACGGCGTCTCGCGCATCGTGATCACCGGTAGCGGCGCGGCGTACCTGCCCGGCGCGTCGAACACGTCGTACACGTCGTCGAAGGCGGCGGTGTGCCGCTACGGCGAGACGCTCAACAACGCGCTCGACATCCCCGTCTTCGTGATCAGCCCCGGCCTCGTGAAGACCGAGATGACCTCGTGGGTCGCAGACGACGCGGCGTGGACGCCGCCCGAGCTCGCACCGGAGCTCGTGCGCAAGCTCGCGACCGGGAAGTACGACGTGCTCGCCGGCCGGTACATCCACGCCGAGCACGACGACGTCGACGACCTGCTCGCGCGCAGCGACGAGATCGTCGAGCGCGACCTGAACGCGATCCGGCTGCAGCGCTGATGCGCACGGTCGTCTGCTTCGGCGATTCGAACACCTGGGGCTACGTGGCCGGCTCGAACGGGGAGCGCTTCCCGCGCGAGGTGCGCTGGCCGAACCGCCTGCAGGCGCTGCTCGGCGAGGAGTGGGAAGTGATCGCCGAAGGCCTGAACGGCCGCACGGCGACGATCGACCGGCCCGACTCCGAAGGACGCAACGGCCTGCCGTACCTCCTGCCGTGCCTGCTCTCGCACGCGCCGGTCGACGTCGTCGTGATCTTCCTCGGGACGAACGACGTCAACTACATCGAGGACCATCGGGTGGCGCGCTGTGTCGGCAGGCTCGTGGAGATCGTGCGGCGCTGCGAGGCCGAGCCGCTCGTCGTCTGCCCCGCGCCGTTCGACGGGCACACGCTGACGCCCTCGTTCCGCGCGGAGCTCGACTGCCCCGTGCTCGAAGCGCCGGCGTATCCGGTCGTGGGCGACGACGTCGAGCATCTCGACGCCGCCGGGCACGACGCGCTCGCGCAGTTGGTCGCGCAGCATCTGCAGTGAGGCGCTTCCGCAGCGAGCGCACCGTCGGCCTTTCCGACGTCGACGCGACCGGGCGCCTGCGTCTCGACGTCGTCGCGCGCTACTTGCAGGACGTGGCGAGCGAGGATGTGACCGACGCCGGGCGCCCGCCGAGCGAGCACTTCTGGGTCGTGCGCCGAACCGAGCTCGAAGTGGTCGAGCCGTTCGCGGACGACCTGCGCGTCGAGCTCGAGACGTGGGCGAGCGGCACCGCGCCGACCGCGGCGTCGCGTCGCTACACGCTGCGCGGCTCGGGCGGCGGCCACATCGAGGCCGAGAGCATCTGGATCCACCTCGACCGAGACCTGCGCCCGCTGCGTCTCGACGACGGCTTCCTCGAGCTCTACGGGCCGTCGACCGAAGGCCGGCGCGCCTCGACGCGACTCACGCTGCCCGCGCCCGCCGTCGCACCCTCGCGCGAGTGGCCGCTGCGCGCGACGGACGTCGACCGGCTGGGGCACGTGAACAACGCCGCCTACTGGGCGCCGGTCGAGGAAATGTTCGCGGGCCGGCTCGGCGGCCGCCTGCGGGCGATCCTCGAGTACCGCAAGCCAGTCGATCTCGGCGAGCGCGTCGAATTAGCAGCGGACGGCGAGCATCTCTGGCTCGTCGTGGGCGGTGAGGTGCGCGCCGCCGCGCGCGTTCACGCGGTGCCGTAGCGCTCGGCGAGCGCGACGACCTGCTGCGCGGCGCCGAGCATGGCCGCGTCGACGAAGGCGCCGCTCGCCAGCGTGCCGACGCCCGCGTCGAGCCGGTCGACCGTCTCCCGCGCCCGTTCGACCTCGGCCGCGGTCGGCAGGTAAGCCTGTTCGATCGCGGGCAGCTGGTCGGGGTGGATCGCGGCTCGACCGAGCTGCCCGAGCTCCCGGCCGCGCCGACAGGACTCCGCGAGCCCGTCGAGGTCGCGCACGTGCGGGTAGACGGACTGCGGCGGACGCGGGAGCCCCGCGGCGACCGCCGCATTGACGATGCGGCTGCGTGCCCAATCGAGCCCACCCTCGAGTGCGCCGGTCTGCGACCGCAGGTCGGCCTCGCCGAGTGAGATGCCGCGCACGTTCGGGTGCGACGCGATCTCGAACGCGTTCTCGACGCCGAGCGCGCTTTCGATCAACGCGTTCACCGGCGCATCCGGGATGTCTTCGGGGCGCTCGACCTTCGGCAGGATGACGCCGGCGAGCTGCAGCGACGCGACCAGGTCGAGGTCCGCGACGCTCTCGACTCGGACGAACACGGGCTTTTCCCGCGCGTCCGAGAGGAGGCTTGCGAGGTTCGAGCGTGCTTCAGCCTTCGCCGATGATGTAACGCCGTCCTCGAGGTCGACGATCACCGCATGCGCGCGCGAGGCAATCGCCTTCTCGACGCGGTCGGGACGGTCGGCGGGGACGTACAGCCACGTCAGCGGCGGGACGCTCACACCGTTCCCTCTGCGCGCAGCCGCGCGAGCTCCGCGGCGTCGACGCCGACCTCGGTGAGCACCGCTTCGGTGTCGGCGCCCTGCTCGCGACCCGCGTGCTCGATCGAGCCCGGTGTGTCGGAGAGCCGGCTGATCACGTTCGTCATGAGCACATCATCGACGCGGGTGAGCGCGCCGAGCGCCGCGAGCTGCGGGTCCGCGACGAGATCGCGGGCGTCGTAGACCGGCGCGATCGCAGCATCGGCGGACTCGAACGCCGCGAGCACCTCGTCGCGTGAACGCGCGGCGATCCACTCTGCGACGGCGGCGTCGATCTCTTCGACGTGCTCGACGCGGCCGGCGCCGGTCGCGAACCACGGTTGCGTGACGAGATCCTCGCGGCCGACGAGGCGCAGCACACGCTCGGCGATCGACGTCGCGCTTGCGGAGACGGCGACCCAGCGGTCGTCTGCTGTCCGGTACACGTTGCGCGGGGCGTTGTGGCTCGAGCGGTTGCCGGTGCGCGGCTGCAGCTCGCCGAGTGCATCGAACACGGTCACCTGCGGGCCGAGCAGGGTGAGCAGCGGCTCGATCAGCGACGTGTCGACGACCTGTCCGCGGCCCGTCTCGTCGCGCGCGCGCAGCGCAACCATGATCGCGAACGCCGTCGCGAGGGCGGCAACGCCGTCGGCGAGCGCGAGCGGCGGCAGGAGCGGCGGCGCGCCGGGCTCGCCGTTCATCGCCGCGAAGCCGCTCATCGCCTCGGCGAGGGTGCCGAAGCCAGGGCGGCGCGCGTACGGGCCGGTCTGGCCGAAGCCGCTCACACGCGCAAGCACGAGGCGCGGGTTGACGGCGGACAGCTCGTCCCAGCCGAGCCCCCACTTCTCGAGCGTCCCCGGGCGGAAATTCTCGAGCACGACGTCGGAGCGCTCGGCGAGACGAAGGAAGATGTCGCGTCCGTCGGGCTGGGAGAGGTCGAGCGTCGCGAGCCGCTTGTTGCGCGCGAGCGACTTGAACCACAGGCCCCCGGGCCCGTGGCCGCGCGCGGGATCGGGGCGCCGCGGGTGCTCGATCTTCGTCACCTCGGCGCCGTAATCGGCGAGGAGCATGCCGGCGATCGGCGCAGCGAACAGCGTCGCCGCTTCGACGACGCGAATGCCGTCGAGCGGCTTCACAGGTCGACCGCCAGGCGAAAGCCGATGTACTCGGAGCGCTGCAGCGGCCCGGCGAGAAGGTACTGCAACGAGAACTCCGGCGGCTGAGGTCCGCCGTCGACGTACCAGTCCGATCCCTCGGCGCGAAATGCCGAGCCGCCCTTGAGGATCGCGAAGCGCGTGCGCCCGTCGGTGTGCTCGCTCTCGGTCCAGTTCCACACGAGCGGCTCCGCGCGTCCGAGCAGCCCCTCCTCCGCCGCGAGCTGCCACTCGTCCTCCGTCGGCAGGCGCGCCCCGCGGTCGGCCGCGTACGCGCGCGCCTCCGCGAGCGACAGGCCTGTGACCGGCTCCTCGCGCGTCGCGATCGCGAACCGGCCGCGCGGTGCAGGGCGATCGACCTCGACGAAGTCGTGCAGCCTCGGCGGGAGCGGCTTCCACTCCTCGACGTACGGAACCTCGCCGTAGATACCGGTCTCGCGGCGACGGAAGCGCGCACGGACCGCGCGCGGCTCAACGGGGGCGAAGCCCGCCGGCACCGAGTCGACGCGAGCGTGCGGCGTCTCGCTGCGCACCGTCTTCCGTGCCGGGTACGCGTTCGAGCCGCCGCCGAAGACCGCGACACCCTCGGGCGTGACGGCGGAGAGCCCGAGCGGCGGGATCGCGAGCCGCACCGGCCGCCCGGCGAGCGAGACGTTCCCCTCGAACGGCGTGGTCGTACGGTTCGCGAGCGCCCAGAGCTCCTCGTCGCCCGCGCGCCAGCACGAGCCGACGACGCGCAGGTCGTCGGAGCGCGCCGCGAGCGGCGTCCACGCGCCGTGCGTGAGCAGATGCGCCCAGCGCCGCTGCACACCGAGCATCTCGCGGAGCAGGCCCTTGTCGCGCTCGTTCCAGCCGACCCAGGAGCCGAAGACGTTCTCCCACACGAGCATCCCCACCCCGTTCAGCCACGCGCTGCGCAGCTCGTCGACGTGGCTGCGGTTCCAGCGCCGCGTGTGATGGAGCATATGCCGCTGGTCGAACCACCGCGCGCGGATGACGCCCGGCACGTCGCTGTCGGCGAACCACTGCGCCCACGACAGGTGATGGTCGGCGATGCGCTCGAGCGGCAGCGTCGACTCGCCCTCGAACGCCGCGTTCGGCAGTGCTGCGACGAGCTCGGGCATCGCTTCCTTCATCGTGTCGAGGAAGACGCCGTCCGCGCCGAGCCACTGCACGAGGCTCGCGACCGCAGCGGCGTCGCCGACCGACTCGCGCCGCGTTCCGACGTCCCACGGGTTGTAGTCGACGAAGACGCGCACGCCGCGCTCGTGCAGTGACGCGACGAGATCCTGCAGCCCCGGCACGTCGCGGTACCAGTCGAACTGGTTGCGCTCATCGATCCCGATCACCGGGTACGCGTGCCAGAGAACGACGCCGTCGTAGCCGCCGAGCTCGCGCTCGCCTTCGTCGAGCAGCCGCTCCGGCGTGAAGCGCTGCGCATCGTGGTCGTAGAGCACCTCGTCCCACAGCCACACGAGCGCAACCGAGAAGCAGCTCTGCGTCCACGTGAGGCGTTCGTACGCACTGCCGTCGTAGCCTTCCCGCGCACGCTCGCGCCAGCGCGCGAGCGCGTCCCGCCAGGCCGGCCATTCCGCAGGATCGTCGGGCGCGGCGATGATCTTCGCCTTGTCGAGCTCGCCCTCGATCGCCGTGGGCAGATCGATGGGGCGCGGGACGAGCGGGTCGAAGTTGGTCATGAGGCGACGGCGAGCGTGCGCGCGACGAGCTCGTCGAGCGTGACCCCGTCGAAGCCGGGGAGCGACGTCGAGAACCGGCCGTGCAGCGGCTTCGACCAGCGCTCGTCGATCGGTCCGAGCGCGCCGTAGATCGAGCCGATCGCCGCGCCGTTCGTGTCCGTGTCCCAGCCGCCCTGCACGACGCCGCCGATCGCGTCGGAGAAATCCTCGAACGCGTACATCGCCGCCGCGACGAGCGCGGTGTTGTTGATCGCGTGCACCCAGTGGTAGTGCCCGTAGCGGTCGTAGAGCGCGTCGACGCGGGACTCCCAGTCACCGTCGAGCCGGCGCGTGAAGCGGAGCGCCTCGGCGAGACGGCTCCCCTCCGGGACGACCGTCAGCCCGACGTTCGCGCACTCCGACGGCGCGCTCGCCCACAGCGACGCCGCGTGCGCCGCCGCCATGAACATCGCCGCATACACGCCGTTCGCGGTGTGGCTGACGCACGCGTCCTCCCAGGCCATGCGCGCGGCCGCGACGGGATCGCCGCCCGACGCCCACCCATAGGCGTCGACGCGCAGACGCGCCCCGATCCATTCGCGAAAAGGGTTGCGGCGGGTCGCCGTCTCCGGCGGCAGCACGCCCTCGAGCAGGTTGCGCATCGCGACGCGCTCCGCGGTGCAGATCCGCGCCGGCGGCATGAAGTCGAGCCACGCCTTCGCGACGTCGAGATCGGTGAGCTCCCGGCCCGCACGCTCGAGGATCACGACGGCGAGCATCGTGAAGTTGAGGTCGTCGTCCTCCGGGATCCCGTCGATGTTCTCGGCGAGGCTCGTCGGACGGCTCGCGCGGTTCCACGGGTAGCACTCGGTAACCGCCGGATCGAGCCCTGCCGCGGTGAACCAGTTCCTGACGGGCCAGTTGCCGGTGCCCTGTGCGATCGCACGGATGCCTTCCCGCGGGATGTTCTCGACCGGCTTCCCGAGCACGCAGCCGACGGCCCGGCCGAGCCAGGCGCCGCGAACGCGCTCGAGGTCCGGTTCAGCTCCCGGCGGAACGTCGGCGCCGACCACGAACTCGTCGGGCTCGTCGGAGGCGAACGGACGGCGCAGCGTCTCGAGCTCGTCGAGCAGGTCGTTCGCCAGCTGCACGATGTCCGGCGGTGACGGCTGCTGCGAGGCGCCGCGCCCCGGCGCCGGCCGGCCGCCGGCGGCGAACCAGCGCGCCTCGATCGCGTCGACGTCCTCGGCGAGGCGGGTCGGACGGCTGGCGCGGTGCCATGGCCACCGCTCGGCAACGGCCGGATCGAGCCCCTCGGCCGTGAACCAGTGCGAGACGGGCCAGTTCGCGGTCGACTGCGCGATCGCGCGAATCCCCTCGCGGGGGATGTTCTCGACCGGCTTCCCGAGCACGCACCCAACCGCGCGGCCGAGCCACGCGCTGCGAATCCGGCCGCGGTCCGCTTCGAACCCAGCTTGTGC
>Ga0066662_10001294_pt1 | contig 11361 bp, 5 predicted proteins | sample GraSoiAngelo_111_FD_133939 | JGI IMG/M metagenome (GOLD analysis project Ga0066662, IMG submission 133939) | Grasslands soil microbial communities from the Angelo Coastal Reserve, California, USA - 14_0903_12_40cm | ecosystem: Environmental > Terrestrial > Soil > Grasslands | place: USA... | reverse complement strand
CTCTGAGGAAATGATGTATTGATGAGTATATCTGCTGCCATTTCGGCTCCGATCAGCGCGTGGTCCCCGCCGTAGCGGCGTTCTCGTGCCTGTCCGATATCATGAAGAGCAACTGCAGCCCAGATTGTGGGAAGATCCCCTCCCTCGATCGTTTGAATCGAATCTGCGATAGTCATGACACGGATAAGGTGATCAAAGTCATGGGCAGTATCTTCGGCTCCTTCACTGTCCATCATTTCTTTAGCGCGTTCAAGGAGCCAATTACGAAGCTCTATCACTATCTACAGGTTTTCTCTCTAGAGTGGACAATGGTAACGTAAAAATAAAGCGGCTTCCTTCACCTGGTATCCCATTGCTTTCGGCTCGGATAGTCCCACCGTGCATGTGGAGTAGTTCCGCGACAATATACAGGCCGAGACCTATGCCCCTGGTTTTACTGCCATCGATATTTGACCCTCGATAGAAGCGCTCGAAGAGACGAGGGAGTGCATCTTTTGGAATACCAATGCCTGAATCCTCAATGCACACTTCGATGGTTCGGCTACCCCCACCTATTTCATGCTCTTTTTGGCACAAGGAGACAGTGATTGGACCGCCGAGTGGACTATATTTTATGGCATTCTGTATCAGGTTGGCAAGTACTTGTTTGAGGCGTGCGCTATCTCCAATTACGATATAGGGATGATTGCTGGGTGCGATGTAACAAGCGATCTGGTGAGCGGCTGATGTCGCGCTATGGGCTGAGACGACCTGTTTAGCAATCTCTGCAAGGTCAGCAGCTTCTGAGTTGATGACCAGTTGCTTGCGGTTGATCTGCGTTACTTCTAAAAAGGTATTGACAATATTCGTCAATTGATGAGCTTGTTCTTCAATCGCTGTAAGACTATCAGCCACTCGTTGTGTGGTCTGCGGATTTGTTCCCTTGCGCAACATACGTAAAGCAACCTGGCTATGAGTGAGAATGACAGTGAGTGGTGAGCGAAATTCGTGAGCGGTGATAGCAAGAAATTCGTCTTTTAGAGCGTTTGCCTCGCGCATTGCAGCTTCGCTTGTACGGGCGTCCACAGCTTCCTGCTGCCAGCGTGCCTGCTCGATTGCCAGCCCGGCAAGCTGTGCTATACCTTCGATAACCGTCATATCCCAGATAGAGAAATCACGCGGTACAGGTGGTTTTTCTGGCTCGCCTGGTGTAGCATGCCTGGTTTGTGATAACGAACGATCGAGGATCAACAAGCCAAGTATGTGATGATTGTGAGTGATAGGGGCAGCAAGCACCATCGTCTGCTTGAATGGGTTGGGTTGGTTGTCGTATTGCTCGGCGTTAATGACGGTGGCATGACCCTCTAATATTTGTCTGCGGAATCCTTGATACTGATGTGCCTCTGGTGAAAGCCAGTGGCACTGCTCATGCAGCTTCGCTTCCTCTGCTTCAATATTTTCAAAGCCCCTGGACAACAGCAGTGTAAATGCTTCTTCACTTTGATCAAAGAGGTGGACGGAGCCGCGCTCACAGTTAAGAGTTGACAGCGTCATTTCAAGGACGCTATCAAGGATATCTTTTATTTCGGTAATGCCGGAAACAGCTTCCGCTACATTAAGCATTGTTTCGAGTGCCAAACGAACGCGTTGCTCGGCGCGTGTTTGCACTGTGACATCGCGAAAGGCGCTGACAAGCCTTACTTGTTTTTGTGCTTCATCCAACATGGGAGTGACATTTACCTCTATCACTCGCTCAACGCCATCACCCCGGACTGTCACGAATCGTTCTCCACGGATGCGTTCACCTTTGAGGGCACGCGCAAGTGGGAATTCATCATACGAAAGCGGTTGTCCATGCATTGAGCGGGTCGGGTAACGATTGAGAAACGATTGTAATCGATCGGTAGTGTATACTGGAATTCCGAGAAAGAGCGAGGCTGCGTTGTTGCTCACAAGTACTTCCCCATCCTGGTTGAGAACGGTTATCCCTTCGTTCATGGCCTGGAAAACAGCGTCGAGTGTATTCGCTCGTTCGGTAGCCAGCTTAGCAGCATTGCGGACATCAGCCAGGAGTTGATCTTTTTTCACAGCTAGCGCACACTGAGCTGCAATATCCTGAGCAAAGGCAAACTGACCTTTAGTGGGGTGATAGGTGGGGTCTTGATAGTTGACAAAGGCAAAGCCAATGCACTGAGAACTAGAAGATGCCAGCTGGGTACTCGTTGTTGAGGTTATGGAATGATTACTGCCGGTCATCATCGGAACAACCATCACATTATTAAAGCCGAGCTTTTGAAAAAACGAACGTTCGGATTCCTTCATCTGATGGGTAGTCAAAAAGAGAGGCGAACCGGTGTTAGCCGCCTGTTGGCAGTCAGGTAGGTCTTTCAGTGTAATGGTTGTGATGAGTGGATCATTGGAATGTGTTTGTTGCGGCCGTGTACTATCAGCCAGGTGTAATGTCTCAGAATTTAAGAGTACGATCTCACCGCTATCCGCGTTGAGACCGCGGACCAAGTGTTGTGTAGCGATTTTGAGTACAGCTGAAAGATCTTCTCCTGAATTGACGGTTAAAGCTACCTGATAAATTGCGCGAGCACGTTCGATTAGCCGCTCGGCCCGTGTACGCTCAGCCTGTGCCTGCTGGTAGAGCCGTGCATTGTCTATAGCAAGCGCTGCCTGTTGTCCAATAGCGCGAGCAAGCTGTTGCTGCTCCTGAGAGAAGTCGCGTATTTGAGCCGGGTCATCAAGTGACATCATGCCCAGGATACGATCTTCGCGCTTAAGCGCAATGAGTAGTATCGAGCGCACAAGAAATGTTTCCGCGACTTTTCGTACTTTAGGATTATTCAGTAGATCGTTAACGACGAGCAGTCCCTTTTCCTGGAGAAGGTGGGGAAGGTAGGGGTCATCGAAGAAGACAGAGCCATGATACCAGATATGATCAGCGGCTGTAACTTTTTCGCGATCAACGTGCTGCGTGGAAAGGTAATAGGCTGCAGGGAGAAAAACATGGCGACTGTCATCGAATAACCAGACAGAGCAGCGTTCTACTTCACAGACCTCAGATGTACGTTTAGTCAGGGCCTGCAAAATATTTTTGAGATCGAGTGAGGACGCTAAAAGCTCTGCTAGTTCACGCAAAATCTCGCTTTCGCGCAGCGCAGTTACTAGTCGTTGATGCTCCTGGTCATTGGTGAAGGAGGGACGCTCACCTAACATGCACTCTTCCTTGTCAAGAATTTATATCAATGGTGCAAAAGATGCACCATAAAATATGTGTAGTTAATGCGAATTACCGCAGAAATGCTAATGCTTTTGCATAAGGGGTATGTATTATGTCAAAGTGTAACAGATGGGTATAGATGGCGTCAAGCAAAATAGGGTATTTGACTAGACTTCCTTTCAGGAATGAGGAAAATAGGAGGAAATGTAGAGAGATAGTCACCGCGTAATTCAGCGCGCAAAAAGGATCCTGGTAATCTCATTATTCTGCATTAGCATCATGATTGACGAGCCCTACTTGTCTCAGCTAGGTATGTGTTTGGTGGGTCTTTGACAGTTTCACTTCTGTTAAAAATACGGTATAGTATACGCTAACGTAAAGCATCGGCGATGAAAGCTAGGAACTTAGGTATGAATGCACAACCACCACCAAAGTCTTTTGCGGCACTCTTATGGGATGTTTTGCGTTTGAGTTTCAAAACCCTCTGGGAAAACCGGGCTAATCCAGCTCGTCCTTTTGTGGAGCGCCAGCAGGCATTGAATGTGTTGGGCTTACCGCCAAATGCACCTCCAAAGCAAATTAAACGTCGCTATCGAACACTGCCGACAGGTTATCATCCCGATCGTGGGGGGGATCAGCAACAAATGAAGCGCATCATAGCAGCTTATGAGTACTTGACCAGAGATCAGCCAACGATGTGAAGATGTGAGCGAGCTACGGTAGCTGTGCACCACAATGATTACAAAATCTTTTTCCTGGCCGAGTGCGTGCGCCACATTGATCACAGAAGATGGCTTCCTGTTCCCTCGATTGAGAAGGAGCTGCCGTGCTCTGCGCCGCTGGTTGAGATGCACCAGTGTAGGGAGAGGATGAGGCTGGTTGTTCTGGAGGGGGAACTGGAGCCGGTTGATTTGTTTGGCCTGCCGGTGTGGGAGGGGCAAATTGTTTCTGGGCTGTTCCGGATTCCTGGGTAGTTTGGATCGTGTCCTGAATTGTCTTTGCGGCTTTGACCGCCATACCACCAATGGTTCCAGCGATTTTAAGGCCCTTGGCGATATCGTCCATATCCTTCTTCATGCGATGAGTGGGAGGCAAAAAGGTAGAATCGGAAACTTTGTTAAAGAAATTGGGCCCAAATTGCATTCCTTCGCCGTTCCAGGCCAGCTTTCCATCTTCTATCGATCCGTCATCAAAACGGAACGCAATGGCATCTCCTTGAGCGGTGTATGTGCCTTCTCTGCGAACTTCTGGAGCATTTGTTGCGATTTGCTGTCCGTTGATGAAGGACTGGGCTGCATTAGAGATGCGACTACGCTCCTGTATGATGAGGATAAAGCGCCCGTCTGGTTGAAGTATGAGGCGATCTATACGAGAAGTAAAGTAATCAAGCCCTACCCCAGAACGATGGAGGTATTCATACTGTCCGATAATGGATTTTGTCATAGGTACTTTCCTTCTCAAGGAATATGGCAATTATTTTTTGAATAGCTTTTACTACATTATATCATAACTAAGGTTATGGTCATGTTGTTCTGAATGCTCATCGCTGCGCTCTTCGCAATGATTTTTTGTGTGGTTGGGGTGTGGCAGCCCGCGAGCTGCCACACCCCAACCACACAAGGAGTTATGTTCTAGTCCATGAGCATAGAGGCGAACCAAGGTGACCAGGAAGCTGCCACACCCCAACCACACAAAGGGATGTATTCTGTTGTGAGGTTGCTTACACTTTCAAAGTAATCTCATCTGTTTCGTCCTCTACAGAGATAGAGGAACTGCTAAAGGCTGATGCTACATCAGAGAGTGAGCGAGCTATGTCAAGCTCTACTTCACCTACCTTTGTATCACCTTTTTTAAGCAAGTGGCGCCCAAGAGCATCATGTGCTTGTATCTGTGCAGCAAGGCGATCGGTGGGTGCCAGGAGAGTGATGGCATCACGGAATGCACTTTCTGCTGCTGGATCCAGGATATTAATCGATTCGAGGACACGGCCACGCATGATTGATGCTTCGGCTTTTCTGAGAGTATAGCTCATCTGGCCAGCATATTGTGCCTGTTGAACATAGTTCAGAGCTTCTTGGTAGTTCTCCGTTTCGAGTTCAATACCAGCCAGGGAACAGGCAGCGGCAGAGACAACATTGGCCACTTCATTCAACCCTCGCTGTTGCAACTCAGGTGCATTGGCTCTCTTTTCTAGCTCTGGCGTCCAGACAGAGAGGACCTCCTGAAGGTGCTGGCGAGCTTCATCTCGTTTCCCAGATTCCTGCTCGATGAGTCCAATCTGGCAGGTTAAGAGAGCTGCACGGAGTGATTCGCGGATAGAACGATAAAGGATACAAGCGTTTTCTGCATGCTTGAGGGCGAGTTGTAACTGCGATTCTTTGTAATGGGGACAATGTGTGGCACCTAAGGGCTTTTTAGCCCGCTCGAAGGCGATGAGAGACATGCCCCAATGCGTTTCGGCGATGTAGTGAAGGGATGTAGTAGCATCCATCATACTTAAGGCAATGGTGTATTGCTCAAATGCAGCATTGGGTTGTTTCAATTCGCGCAGCGTGGCGGCGAGATGAAGGTGCAATTCTAAGGCTACGAGTCGTTGATCTGCGGGTAAAACCTCTGGTCGTTCGGTAACGGCATAAAGAAAGTCTTTCTGGGCGCTGAGGAATTGCCGTAGGTGAAAGTAACATTGGCCACGAACAGCCGCTAAACGCCAGCGTAGCAGCGATTGAATCTGGGCCATGCTTACTGTACTCAACAAGTCCAGCGCTTCTTGCGGACGCTTACTTGCGAGCAACTCTAATGCGACACTCAATTGTTCTTCAGTGAACTTATCGTGACAAGTATCACTAACAGCCTCTCGCTGTTGGTGTGCCAGAATTTGGAGGTCCGCTAATGGCAATTGTAATTTTTCTGCTAGAAATTCTAAACTTTCCTGTGATGGTTCAACCCGATTTCTTTCGATTTGTGAAATCAAACTAGTACTATAACGTTCAGCAGCGACTTTCGCGAGTGAGAGATTCAAACTCTCGCGCGCGGCTCTAATGCGACCTCCAAGAGTTTCTGGAGGAACATGCTTGGGGGGACGTGGCATACCTCCATTTCATCCTTCCTTTGTAATTATGTAATGAAAAAAAGTTAACGGAATGCCTTACAGGATTCTAAGTGTAACAAAATTATAATGGATTAGCATATAAATAACAATAGATATTTTATACAAAACGCGAGAAATATTATTTAATATAACTTTTGAATAATCATAATATAGCAAAAGAGTTGATGAGGTAAATTAGAGCACTATTCTATCTCATCATTTTTATATATTTTCTCACAGATTGTTTCGTCTTTACTCTGTAGTTTTAAGTATAATACCTCAAAGATAATGTTATGCAACTTCTAGTAGTTTTGGCTGCACATCTATCGATATTATTACGCTCTGACCCATGATTCTGTTGCACTTGAGCTAATTGGCAAGGGCAAAATGAATTATGGATTACTAGAACATTTGACCCAAATTTCTCTTGACTTTTATGAATGAAGGCTGTATGCTGAGGGAACAGTACATGTAATCAAAGAGAGGTATCAGAGTAGATGTCACGTCCCTCCAAAATCTTATCAACAATACGAGATGATCATGACACCATGCAGGAACAACTTACACTTTTCGCTCCGCATAAAACAGATGAACAAAAAGAAACTATTAAGAGAGAATCGGCATCCAAGAGAGAATATAGCTCTGCAACGATAGAGAAAAAACCTGGAGCGCGAACAAAAAGGAGTGCGGCATATAGTGCTGCTGATATTCAGGTCTTAGAGGGGATTGCGGCAATCCGCCATCGTCCAGGAATGTATATTGGCTCAACTTCTACATCTGGTCTGCTTCACCTTATCTGGGAGGCTCTTGACAACGCGGTAGATGAAGCGGTCGCGGGGTACGGTAAGCAAATCTGGATGAATATTGATCGGGAAGGCTGGGTCACGGTGAGGGACGAGGCCAGAGGAATGCCCTTTGACCCCATGTTGTACCAGGGCGACTACTTACCTGCCGCTACCGTTATTCTGACGGTCCCTCACTCGGGTGGTAAGTTTTCTGAAGGTGCATATAAAACGGCGGGAGGCCTACATGGTGTAGGCGCAACGGTAATCAACGCTCTTTCCGAGAAACTAGAATTGACGATCTGGAAGGATGGTCAGAAGTTCACACAAATATTCAGTCGTGGGGTAGCGCTGCCACATCATATTACTCCATGTGACGCGAAGTTGCATGGAACGCAACTACGGTGGTTATATGACCGTTCGATCTTTGATGAGGAGGCTTACTATCCCCTGGAGGCCATCGATAGCCGCCTGAAGGCAGCGGCATACCTGAATGGTGGCGTCACTTTCCACCTGGATGCCTGGGATGATGCGGAAAATAAGCAAGTGAGCCGTACGTTTTATTCTCGTGATGGTTTACCGGATTATGTACGAGAGCTTTCCATCAGTACCAGCGCCCCACTTTTTAAGCAGGTACTTGGTATAGCTAAAGAAAAAGATGGTGTGCAGGTTGAGGTGGCATTGCAGCCAACGACCGGTTATAAGATAACCATCTACAGTTTTGCTAATGCTGTTCGTACTCGTGATGGAGGGGTACATGAAACAGGCTTTAAGGCTGCTTTGACAAAGGTTGTCCATGACTATGCGCTGAAATGGAAGATCATCAAAAATCGTGAGGAGGACGGTTTCCGACCAGAAGTTATCCAGCAAGGGCTGAACGCGGTGATCTCGGTCAAGCTGACTAACCCGCAGTTCCAGGGGCAGACCAAAGATCGCCTCAACAATGCGCCGGTTGAGGGGATTGTGCGCTCGGTTGTTGATGAGGGCTTGAAAGACTGGTTTGAGAGCAATACAATCGCTGGAAAAGAGTGGCTGAAGAAGATCCTACAGATGCAGAAAGCTCGCAACGAGGCGCAGCTGGTAGAAGAGCTGGCCAGAGGCGGTAACAAGAAGAATGGCGAGCTTATCGACACGACGCTCTCAAAAAAGTTCTTGCGTTGTAACTCCAATGATGCTGAGCGAGCTGAACTGTTTATCGTGGAAGGTGACTCCGCTGGTGGCAGTGCGGGCCAGGGGCGTTTTTCGGAGTTTCAAGCGATTCTAAAGCTCAAAGGGAAACCACTCAATGTTGCCAAGGCCGATTTAAGGCGTATCGTTGAAAATGAAGAGATTCGCACCATCATCAATGTTTTAGGAACAGGGACGCGCGATTCTTTTGACATTAGCCGCTTAAAGTTTCACCGCGTCATTATCGCCACGGACGCTGACGTGGATGGCTTGCATATTCAGTGCCTGTTGCTCACGCTGTTTCACCAGGAATTTAGTGATCTGATCGAGCAAGGTCATGTGTTTATCGCCTGCCCCCCGCTGTACTCTGTCAAGTACAAGGGCAAGACCCTCTGGCTGCTCGATGATGAAGCCCGCCTGCAATTTATTAAGACGCATGTAGATGCTGGAGGACTGGAGTTCAAGCGCTTCAAAGGTCTTGGTGAGATGAATCCGAAAGAATTGCGCGATACCACCTTTGACCCTGCCCGGCGTACACTCAAGCGTGTTTCCATGGAGGATGGAGTACTGGCTGCGCGGCTGGTCAAGGAATTGATGGAAGATGAAAATGCTGAGGCCCGGCGAGTCTTCCTGGCTGAACACTCTCGCAAGATTAAGGAACTGGATGTCTAAAAATGGCTCGTATAACTGATAATAACGCTACAGTAGAAATGGGAATTATCCGCGAAGAGGATTTCTCCGTTATCATGGCCCAGGCTTTTGCCACCTATGGGCTTTCTGTTGTCACTGACCGCGCTCTCCCTGACGCACGAGACGGTTTAAAACCCGTGCAGCGGCGCATTCTAGCGGGAATGCGAGCGGCCCGTTACCTATCCACTCGCCCAACAGTAAAAAGCGCAGAGGTGGTTGGCCTGATTTTGGGTAACTATCATCCACACGGCGACACCTCGGTATATGATGCGGCTGTACGTATGGCACAACCTTTTACCCTGCGCTATCCCCTAATTGAGGGGCAGGGGAATATGGGCAGCGAGGATGGCGATGCTCCTGCCGCCTACCGCTACACAGAGATGCGCCTCTCTCCGCTGGCTGAAGCATTGATGGCAGATATGGAGAGCGACACCGTTCCCCAACATCCGACCTATAAACAAGACCCGAGAGTGTTAGAGCCGGATTACCTGCCAGGCAGGATTCCACCGATTGTCAATCCATCGAGTGGCATCGCTGTTGGTCTTTCCACCAATATTCCACCACATAACCTCGTTGAGGTAATGCGGGCCTGTATCGCCCTGCTTGATCAACCCACCATGGATGTCGAGCAGCTTATGAGGTATATACAAGGGCCAGATTTTTGCCAGGGAGGGAGAATCATCGGTGTTGACAGCATCAAAGACTATTTTGCCACTGGCAAGGGACGCATCATCGTACGTGCAGAGGTACGGTTGGAAGATACTCCCCGCAGTCGCTCGCTCATCGTTACACAGATTCCTCCTATAGGGAGAGATAAGGTCAAGGCTTCTATTGTAAAAGCGATCAACGCCCGTAAGTTGGAGGGCCTATTGCCTGATGTGCGTGATGAAAGCGATACAGAGAAGGGGATGCGCATTGTACTGGAGCTGCGGAAAGATGCCGATGCCGCACAGGCGCTCTCGCAACTCTTCGCTGAAACAGATCTGCAAATTGCCCTTTCATTCCAGATGGTGTTTCTCTTTGGCGAGCCGATGCAGGCGGCGCGGCAACCCAAACAGGTGGGGATGATCGAACTGCTTAATTACTGGAATACGCACCAAATGGACGTATTAACACGGCGAACGCAGTTTGAACTGCGCAAGGCGCAGGAACGATTGCATATCGTCGAGGGGTTGATTGTTGGTGCGGCCAACGCTGATAAGATTGTCAAGATTTTCCAGCAGGCTGAGGATCGAGCGGCTGCTCGCCAGGTTATCGAGAAGACGTATAAGCTCACGCCTATCCAGTCGGAAGTTATTGCCTCGATGACGCTGGCCCAGGTAACGCGGCTAGACGCAAGCAAATACGCCAAAGAAAAAGTGGAATTGCAGACACGTATCGGCGAGTTACAACATCTCCTTTCAGATCGCAAGGCGATGCTTCTGCTTTTGAAGAAAGAGATGCAGCAGCTTATCAAGCAATTTGGCGACGAGCGCCGGACAACCATTGACGTGGAGGGCCAGATTCATGAGCCCATTAAAGAAGTTGCCAGCCTGCATGAGCGGGAGCCCCTCGCCATTGCCTTTACACGTGCCGGTACGCTCAAAGCGCTGCCGGCAGATACGTTTGTTCCCAGGGGAAAAAATGGTGCAGCCATATATACACCCGTTCGCGGCGATGAGCAACTGCGGCAGGTCGTAACAGCCACGTCACAAGATTATGTTTTGTGTGTCTCTTCCAGCGGACGGGTCTTCCAAATCGCGGCCCATCGCCTCCCGACCGGAAATCGTTCGGCAAAGGGGGAACCTGTGCGCAAATTGTTGGGATTGGCTCAAGGTGAAGAGATAGTGACCGTGTTGCCAGTAGAAAATTATGATGAGGATCGCTATCTCGTTACCTTTAGCAGAATGGGAAAAGTGAAGAAGTCACCCTTGAGCGACTATAAGACTGCGGACGTTGATGGTCTACAGGACATGAAACTGGCTGACGGTGACGCTGTCGCAGCTGCACTGCTTTCTCGAGGGCAGGGTGAATACCTTGTGACGACGAATACCGCACAGACATTGCGTTTCAAAGATGATGCATTGCGAGCGCAGGGACGGGTGGGTCAGGGAGTGGCAGCTATTGCTTTAGGCCAGAATGCTCAGGTTGTTAGCGGCTCCTATCTGGATAGCGAGATTGCTACTGACAGCGGCAATTTTCTGAGCTTGCTGGTAGTCTCGGAGAGCGGGCTAGGCAAGAAGGTGCCATTGAGCCAGTATCCCGCGAAGGGGCGTGCGACGGCAGGGGTTGTGACAACTGAACTTGTTGGCAGGGACCGCGTGTTGCAGACGATGATTATCGATGAGAAAGATCACCTGCTGCTAAGCTGGAAAAACGAAGAGGGTGAACAGGTCACAGTCATCAAAGCGGTTGAGCTAAAAGCATTTACGCGGGCAAGAAAAGGTGAG
>Ga0066662_10001293_pt1 | contig 11363 bp, 10 predicted proteins | sample GraSoiAngelo_111_FD_133939 | JGI IMG/M metagenome (GOLD analysis project Ga0066662, IMG submission 133939) | Grasslands soil microbial communities from the Angelo Coastal Reserve, California, USA - 14_0903_12_40cm | ecosystem: Environmental > Terrestrial > Soil > Grasslands | place: USA... | reverse complement strand
GCCTGGACGCCGGGCTTGTATTGCTGCTGGATGGCGCGGGCGATAAACAGCGGCGCGTTCTTCTCCGAGGGGTCGAGTTCGTAGGCCTTGCGGAAACTCGTCTCCGCGTCAGAGAACCTGCCGTCGCGGTAGGCGCGCGCGCCCTCGTTCAGCGCGTTCTTGGCCCGAACGCGGTTGACGATCGCGCACCCGCCGGAGGTCGCGGCCAGCGCGACGAGGAGCGCCACGATGCTGATTCGAGAGAGTTTCATTGGATGATTGCTCCGGGCAAAAGTCTGAAACTTCACGTCCGAAGGGGACAAGAGCGCGCCGAGACGTTTCTGCCGCCGCCGAGACGAAAAAACGACTCGGCGGCGGGCGCTCGCTCGGCGCGAACGTTTCTACGGCTCCAGCGCCTCCGTCTGGAGGCCGACGGGGTCAGCGCCCGCGCCCTTGACGGCGTCAATGACCTTCACCACGTCGCCGTACTTGAAGTTCTCCGGGGCTTTGATGAAGACCGTCTTCTCGATGCGCAGGTCGGGCGGGAGGTCGGCGCGGCTCTCGAAACCCGCCTTCCAATTCTGCTGCTCCCTCCGGGCCTTGAACTCGGTCGCCAGCGCCGAGCCGAGTGGGCTGGGGTCGTTGACCGAGGCGTCAACGACGTGGTTGCCGCCCTTCACCAACTCCGCCGAGAGGTCTTTCTTGATGTTGACGATTAGCGTGAGCGGGCTTTGCTTGGCGTTCGCGTTCAGGTTCTCGCTCTTCTCCGGCACGAGCGTCTTGAAGCGGGCGGGCTTCAAGGGCGAGATGACCATGAAGATGATCAGCAGCACCAGCAGAATGTCTATGAGCGGCGTGACGTTGATGTTCGGGGCCGCCCCCGCGCCGCCTGCGGTCATTGCCATGTGACTAGTCCTCCGTCTGCTTGAAAGTCCTCCGCCTTCTACGAGGCGGGCGGGGCCGGCGCGCTCGTCGCGGGGTTGTTCGGCCCGCCCGTGGCCGGGGCGGCAGCGCCCATGCCCTTCCTCTTGTCGGCGACCAGGCCGATCTGGTCAATGCCGGAGTCGCGGATCAGGTTGATGGTGTCGACGACCGACTTGTAGCTGGCGTTAATGTCGCAGCGCAGATAGACGATGCGATCCTGATCCGACTTGGTCGCCATCTTCTCGTCTATTTCCTTCTTGAGCTGGTCTTTGTCAATCTTCTTCTTCCCGATGTAGAGGTCGCCGTTCTCCGTGACCGCGACCACGACCGAGGTCTCCTTGATGATGGCCGGGTCTTCGTCCGGGTTGCGCATGTCGCGCGGGAGCGCGACCGAGACGCCCGCCTGAAGCATCGGCGTGATGACCATGAAGATGATCAGCAGCACCAGCATGATGTCCACCATCGGCGTGACGTTAATGTTGGACTGGAGGTTGCTGCCCCCACCGCCTGCATCCATTCCCATCGCTTTATCTCCTGGCCCCTCCTCGGCGGGCCGAGGCGCGCCGCCGCCCCGCGGTCGCGCGCGAACTCGAAGGTAGGCGCGCGCGGCCCGCTGGCGCGGACGCGCCGAAACTCTTCAAAAAGCCTACGACCTGAGCTGCCGCGTGCGGTTCTTCAGGAAATAGTCAATCAGCTCGGACGCCGAGTTGTCCATCTCGACGATGAAGCCGTCAACCTTGCCCGTGAAATAGTTGAAGAGCCACACGGCGGGCACGGCCACGGCGAGACCCAAGGCCGTCGTCAGAAGCGCCTCGGCGATGCCGCCCGCCACCGCGCCGATGCCAGCGCCCTCGGCGGCCTTCATGCCGGTGAAGGCGTTGATGATGCCGAACACCGTGCCGAAGAGTCCGACGAACGGGGCGGTCGAGCCGATGGTGGCGAGACCGGAAAGGCCGCGCTTGAACTCGGCACTCTTGATGGCGATGGCGCGTTGCAGGGCGCGCTTCGACGCCTCGATCTCGTCGCCGGAGATGTCCGAGCTGGCATCGTGCGCGCGGAACTCCTGGAGGCCCGCGTTGACGACCATCGCGAGGTGCGACTTCTTGTGCTTGTCGCTGATGTTGATGGCCTCCTCGATGCGGTCGTTCTTCAGGGCCTGCGCGACGCGCGGGGCGAACTCGCGCGACTGCTTCTTGGCCGCCGAGTAGGTCAGGAAGCGCTCGACCATGATCGCGATGGAGTACATGCTCATGATGAGCAGGATGACGATGACGGTCAGCGCCACCCAGCCGAGGTGCTTGATCATCTCGCTCATGGTGAACACGTCCTTGAGGTTCTGTTCACCCGGAGCCGGGGCCGCGCCGCCTGGTTGTGCCGCCGCCTGGAACAGGAAGACCAGGACTCCGAGAGCCTTGCTCCCGATGATGCTCAACAGAATAGTCACGGTGGAAATTCCTCCAAAGGTTTTCGTTGATGGCAAGAGCGCTTCGGCAGAAGGGGCGCGCTTCGGCCCGCCGAGCGCCGCCGCCTCCGAACGAGCGTGCGGCGGCGGCGGACGCATCCGCGCCCCGCTTTACTGAAGCACGAAGTTGTACGTGATAACGCCGGAGACTTTAACGGGCTGCCCCGACAACAGAGTCGGCGAGAACCTCGCCTGCCGCGCCGCGGCGACCGCCGCCTGCTGCAAGAGCGGGTGTCCGCTCACCGCGCTGGCCGAGATGACGCGCCCCGATTCGTCCACGACGATCTGCACGGTCACCGTCCCTTGTGCGCGGGCCGCCTTCGCAATCGGCGGGTAGGCGGGCTGCGGCTTCGAGATGGCCTTGCCGTTCAGCACGCCGCCCGAAACGATGGTCTTCGGAGGCGTCGGCTTCGGGGCCGGAGGAGGCGGGGGCGGCTCGTCGTTGCTTACCACGGCGGGAGCGCCGCCGCCCGTGCCGCCGCCGCCGCCGCCCGTGCCGACCCCGACCACGTTGCCGGTCGAGACAGCGTTCACGTCGCCGATGTCCCTGTCGCCGACCTGAATGCTGAGCGTCTTATTGGTCTGGACGACTTTGGCCTTCTCGGACGCGATCTCTTTGTTCTGCGTGACCGGGGCGATGACGGCCATCTCCTTGACCATCGCCGTCTGCGGCTCGGCCTTCGCGGGCTTCGGCTCGTCCTTCGGCTTGGCCTCCTCCTGCGTCTGCATCGGCGCGGGCGCGACCAGCGTCAGGAGTTCGAGGCTGGGGTCTGGTATCGAATCGTTGTACCAGTAGATGCCGATGACCGTGACGGCCACCAGCACTATCGCGTAGATGACCATCGTGCCGAGAAAGAAAGAGCCCTTGCGCGCAAGGTCGTCTGAGTGCGAGCCGGACTCGACTAGCGTGTCGAACATCTCTCTATCCTCCCTCTTCCGGTGCCGGGCGGGTCAGGGGTTACGACTTATTCAATCACGGGACTCTCGTATAAGAGTTGTGATTCCAAAACGTTTTCAATGAAAAAACGTCCGCTTGGTTGTAACTTTGTGCCTAAATCAGGGAACGGGGAATGGTCGAAGCGCCCGACCGCGCGCTAGAAGCGAACGCGCCGTCTAAAGAAGTCCTTCACGCTTGCCACACGGGGAATGAAACGGGTTCGGCCAGCCCTTCGGACACGGACGCTCACGCCCAAACTTCCGCCTCACACTTCCGCGGCGAGACGGGCGCGTTCGTAATAAAACTAATTGGCCAGCAACGCGCTCAGTCTAAGTCGCAATCCGCGGCGAAGTCAAGCATAAAATGGACTTCGCCACGCTTCTGCTTCCACGCCGTTCGATTGCTTAGATGCCGGGCCTTTTTTTTTGTTCGGTAAAAATTCACAGCGACGCAAATTGACCTTCGCCGAAGACTTTCAGCGCGCCCGCAGCCGTGCGCGACAGGCAACCCCGGCTGTGCAGTCCCCTAGCGTGCCGCCGCGCTGGCCTTCGCGCTGCGCGTGCCCTGCGTCGGACTCGGGCGCGTGCCGCCGCCGCGCGTGCCGGCGGTCGTGGTCTGAGTCCTGCCGGCTTCGAGCCGTTGCTGCCACCAGACCATGATCGGGCTGGCGACGGCGACCGAGGAGTACGTGCCGAAGATGATGCCGATCAGGAGCGCGATGGAGAAGCCGCGCAAGACCTCGCCGCCGAAGAGCACGAGCGCGAGCACCGAGAGGAAGACGAGGCCCGACGTGATGATCGTGCGCGAGAGCGTCTGGTTGATCGAGTCGTTGGTCACGTCGTACAGAGTAGAGCGGCGGTGCATGCGGAGGTTTTCGCGGATGCGGTCGAAGACGACGATGGTGTCGTTGACGGAGAAGCCGACGAGGGTGAGGAGCGCGGCGATGACCGTCAGGTTGACCTCGAACTGGAAGATGGAGAAGAAGCCGAGCGTGATGAGAACGTCGTGGAAGACCGCGATCACAGCCGCCGCGCCGTAAGTCCACTCGAAGCGGAAGGCGATGTAGAGCAGGATGCCGACGAGCGCGAGGAGCGTGACGGCGACGGCCTGGTTGCGGAGCGCCGCGCCCGCGACCGCACCGACGGCGTCCGTGCCGACGATCTTGAAGGCGTTGCCTTCGGCGGGGAAGTCGGCGTTCGGGTCAACCTGAGTGCCGAAAGTCTTCAGGGCCTCGGCGACCTTCGCGCGCCCCACGTCAACCTGCGTCTGCCCGGCGGCTTGGCCCGTCTCCATCTGCGGCAGGCGGATGAGCACCTCGCCCGGCTTGTCCGTGACGGGCTGGATGATGGGGTCGGAGACGCCCGCGGAGTGCAGGCGGTCGCGGATGGCTTCGGGCGCGGGGCGCTGCTTGAAGTCGGCAGTGACGACCGTGCCGCCCTTGAAGTCAATGCCGAGGTTGAACGCCTCGGTGCCGCCGGGGTGGAAGCGGTGACGGACGAGCGCCGAGGCCAGCCCCGCCAGCATGATCGTCGTCGAGAGCAGGATGAAAAACTTCCGCAGCTTGAGCCAGTCGAGGTTTACGTTGTGGAATAGCTGAAACATATAAATTCCCGTGAACCGTGAACCGTAAACCGTGACGAGAAAAAACCGTTGTTAACTTGTCACGGTTTACGGTTCACGGTTTACGCCTTTAAATGCTGAGCGTCTGGACGCGACCGTGCTTGCGCGAAAGCTCCCAGATGAAGATGGTGCGCGAGACATAGACTGCCGTGAACAGGTTGGCGAGCAGTCCCAAAACGAGCGTGACGGCGAAGCCGCGGATCGGCCCCGTGCCGAAGACGAACAGGAACAGCGACGAGATGACGATGGTGACGTGCGTGTCAATGATCGTGATGAAGGCGCGCGAGAATCCGAGGTCAATGGCCGAGGGCACGGTCTTGCCCGAATGCAACTCCTCACGGATGCGCTCGAAGATGAGCACGTTGGAGTCAACGGCCATGCCGATGCCGAGGATGATGCCGGCGATGCCGGGCAGCGTCAGCGTCGCGTCGAAGACGATCAGGGCCGCCAGCGTCAGAATGGTGTTGAGCATCAGCGCGACGACGGCGTTGATGCCCGACCAGCGGTAGTAAACGACCATCGTCAGCACGACGAGAAAGAGGCCGATGACGCAGGCCGTCACGCCCGCGCGTATCGAGTCGGCTCCGAGGCTCGGCCCCACGGTGCGCTCTTCGAGGTAGATGATCCGGGCGGGGAGTGCGCCAGAGCGGAGCGTGAGCGCCAGTCCGTTGGCCGAATCCTTCGTGAAGTTGCCGTCAATCTGGCCGGAGTCCGTGATCTGCGACTTGATGAAGGGCGCGGACTGAACCTCGTCGTTCAGGACGACGGCCATGTACGCGCCGACGTTGGCGGCAGTCCACGCGCCGAACTTCTGCGCGCCCGAAGGCTTCAGGGTGAAGCTGATGCGGTAGCCCTCTTCGCTGCCCGTCGGGCCGGAAGAGACGGCCTCGGCGCTGCGCAATTCGCTGCCGTCAACGACCGCGGGGTTTTCGACGACGACCCAGGACTTCGGCTGGTTCGGCGCGGACGGGTTCTGCCCGGCCTGCGTCGGCTCGTCGCGCTCCTTGTAAGGGAGCACGCGGCGGTTCGCGGGGACGTTGCCGCCGAGCGAGGCGACGGCCTCCTCCTTCGTCGGGTAGGTCTTGATCGGCGCGGGGTTGTTCGGGCTGACGACCTTCATCAACTCCAGCCGCGACTCGGTCTTGAGCAGATCCTTGACGCGCTCCGGGTCGGACATGCCCGGCATCTGCAAGAGAATCTGGTGCGAGCTGGACGAGCCGTGCTCCTGCAAAGTCGGCTCGGCGACGCCGATGGCGTTGATGCGCGAGTCTATGATCTTCATCGCGTCCTGGGTGGCGCGCGTGCCGAGGTCTGACTTGGCGCGGTCGGTCATCTCCCAAGTGACGGTGTTGCCGCTCGTCGTCGCCGCCCAAGTGTTCGGGTCGAAGTCGTTAACTTTGCGCGGCAACTGGTCGCGCATCTCCGGTATCTTCGACGGATCGTTGGCGACGAGCACGATGCGGAAGTTGTTGCCTTCGACTTCGGGCCGCACCTCCTTCACGTCGTAGCCGAGCTGCTGCGCCGCCTGCTGCACGCCGTTGGCGGTGGCCTCGGTCAGCTTCTGGAGGTACTCCTGCACCTGCACCTGCATGACGAGGTGCGAGCCGCCGCGCAGGTCTAATCCGAGGTGTATGTTCTCGCGCAGGGTGTTCTGGATGCCCGCCGGCGTGAAGTCTTTGGCCGTCGGCTTGTGGCGCGGCCCCAGGACGATCCACAGACCGATGAGCGTCACGACGGCGATGATGATGACGCGCTGAAGAAGATTCTTTTTCATGATGAAAGCTATTAGCTATTAGCTGTTAGCTGTTAGCTGTTAGCCGGACTGGACGGACAGCTTCGATTCTGAACCTCGGCCACTCGCCGTCAGACAAAGCTAAAAGCTAACGGCTAACAGCTAACGGCTTCTTTAACTCCCCTTCTCCTCGCTCCCGTGCATGCCCGCGACTGAGGCGCGCGTGATTTCGAGTATTGACTTGTCGGCGCTGCGCACCAGCAGCGAAGCCTCGCGGACGGCTGTGACGGTGGCGATGATGCCGCCGGACGTGATGATCTTATCGCCCGCCTTGAGCTGCGAGACCATATCCTGGAGGGCCTTCTGGCGGCGGCGCTGGGGGACGATGATGAGAAAGTAGAAGACGCCGAAGATGAGCAGGAACGGCATCAGCGTGACGAGCAGCCCGCCGCCCGCCGCGCCCTGAAAGATGAAAGCGAGATTGGTCATCGAAGCACGGGAATCTGAAATCTCAGACCTGAAATCTCAAACCCTTAATCCCTGTCTCAGATTTTCTGAATTAAACCTCTGTCACTCGCGCGGGCGTCCAGCCGGACAAAGCAAAACCGACGACCGGGCGACCGACGGCGCGCGCCTCCCCGGACTCAGCCGAAAAACAGTTTTCCGAGAGAGGAGTGCGGCGCTCGAACGGGTCGCCGGCTCACCCGACGCCGGAGCCTGTTCCCACAAGAAACTCCCGCCGAAATCGCGTGAATTCGCCAGACCGGATAGCTTGCCTGACGCGTCGCATGGTGTCAAGGAAGAACGCGAGGTTGTGGTGCGACAGCAGCACCGCCGCGAGCATCTCGCCCGACATGAACAGGTGGCGCAGGTACGCGCGCGAATGCCTCCGGCAGACGGCGCAGGCGCACGACTCGTCGAGCGGGCGGGCGTCCGTGGCCCAGCGCGCGTTCTTGATGTTCAATTTGCCGCGCGAGGTGAACGCCTGGCCGTTGCGCCCGTTGCGCGTCGGCATCACGCAGTCGAACATGTCCACGCCGCGCGCGACCGACTCGATCAAGTCCTCCGGCGTGCCGACGCCCATCAGGTAGCGCGGGCGTTCGTCAGGCATCAGCGGCGCGACCGCTTCGACGACCTCGTACATCAACTGCTTCTCCTCGCCCACGCTCAGGCCGCCGATGGCGTAGCCGTCAAAGCCGACCTCGACCGTGCGCTCAAGGCTCTCGCGCCGCAAGTCCAGATGCGTCGCGCCCTGCACGATGCCGAAGATTGCTTGACGACCGCTCAAGCCGTCTTTGTCTTTGCGCGCGACAAGCTCTTCGTCATTGCGCGGGATATGCCCTGCGTCCGCGCGCTCCAAGCGTCCGGCGTCCGCGCCCTCGCGCTGCAACTCGTCGAAGCGCGAGCGCGAGCACCGCGCCCAGCGCGCGGTCAACTCCAGAGAGTTGCGCGCCGCGTCGTGCGCGGCCTGACCGGGCAGGCACTCGTCGAAGGCCATCACGATGTCTGAGCCGAGCGCGGCCTGCACCTCCATCGAGACTTCGGGCGAGAGGAAACAGAGCCGCCCGTCAACGTGCGAGCGGAACTCGACGCCCTCCTCCGAGACGCGCCGCAGGTCGCTCAGACTGAAGACCTGAAAGCCGCCGGAGTCCGTGAGGATTGCGCGCTCCCAGCCGATGAACTTGTGAAGCCCGCCGCACGCGCGTATGACCTCAGCGCCCGGTCGCAGCCAGAGGTGGTATGTGTTTCCGAGGATGATCGAAGCGTCGAGGTCTGGCGCTTCCAACTCCTCGAAGCGCACGCCCTTCACGCTGCCTTGCGTGCCGACGGGCATGAAGACCGGAGTCTCTATAACGCCGCGTCGTGTGCTCAGCACTCCCGCGCGCGCCTCGCCCTCGCGCGCGAGCGTCCGCCAGCCGAGTGCCGGTTCAGTCGTTAGCGCCTGTCCGCTCATTCGTTGAAAACGTCGAAGCTTTCACTGGCCCGCGGCCTCCGGCCCACGCCCCCTCTTCTTGTGTCGCTCGATGATGCGCAGCGGCGTGGCGAAGAAGTCGAACTCCTCGCGCAGGCGGTTTTGCAGGAAGCGCTCGAAGGAGAAGTGCAGACCGGGCTTTCCGCCCGCCGTGAAGACGACGAAGGCGGGCGGGCGGATACCCACTTGCGTGACGTACTGCACGTGCAGCCGCGACTGTCCGCCTTTGACCGGCGCGGGCGCGGTCGGCGCACGGCCCGAAGCCATGACGCGCGCGAAGAACTCGTTGAGCTGCGAGGTCGGGACTCTCCGGCTGCGCGCCTCGTTCGCGCGCAAAGCGAGCGGCAGCAGTCTCTCGACGCGCTGCCCCTTGAGTGCCGAGATGGTGACGACGGGTGCCCATTCGAGGAACTTCATCTTGAGGCGCAGGTCGCGCTCGAACTCCGAGACGGTGTGCGTGTCCTTTTCGGGGAGCGCGTCCCACTTGTTGACGGCGACGATGACGGAGCACCCGGCCTCGACCGCGTAGCCCGCGATGTTCGCGTCGAGCGCCGCCACGCCTTCGACCGCGTCCACCAAGACGACCGCCACGTCCGCCCGCTCCAAACTCCGCCGCGCCATCACGACCGAGAGCTTCTCGGCCATCTCTGCGGTCTTGCCCTTGCGCCTGATGCCCGCCGTGTCAACGAGGCGGAAACGTTGGCCGTCACTCTTCAAGAGCGTGTCAACGGCGTCGCGCGTCGTGCCCGCGACGGGCGAGACGATGACGCGCTCCTCGCCGATGAGCCTGTTCAGGAGCGAAGACTTCCCCGTGTTCGGTCGCCCGACAATCGCCAGCCTCACCTCGCGACTCCGCGCGGCGTCCTCTTCGACAGTCCCTCCGAGTTCTTCACGCGGCGGGAAATGTCCGACGAGCGCGTCGAGCAGCTCGGCCACGCCGTCGCCCGTCTCCGCCGAGACCGGCAACACGTCTGCGAAGCCGAAGCGGTGGAACTCGCCCGCGTCCGCTTCGAGTCGCGTGGCGTCAACCTTGTTCGCGGCGACGAGGACGGTCTTGCCCGTAGCGCGCAGCAGGCGCGCCAGCTCCTCGTCCAGGGGCGTCGCGCCCGCGCGCGCGTCCACGACCCAGACGAGCGCGCTCGCCTCCGAGATGGCGAACCCGGCCTGCCTGAAAATGTTCGAGGGGATGATCGCCGTCTCGTCCGGCACGATGCCGCCCGTGTCAACGACGGAGAAACGCTGGCCCGACCACTCCGCCTCGCCGTAGATGCGGTCGCGCGTGATCCCCGGCTCGTCGCCGACGATTGCGCGGCGCTCGCCGACGAGACGGTTGAAGAGCGTGGACTTGCCGACGTTCGGGCGACCCACAATCGCCACGAGCGGCAGCGCGACCTCGCGCGCCACGCCTTCACCCTCCCGCTCCTTCTTCAGCTCGCTCGCCATTGCCCGCCCATCTCCGTGTGAACGCGAACCCGCTCGCCTCGGCTGCCACGCTTCCCCTCTTCTCGTTCAAGGCGGCGGCGACTTTCGGGGCGCTTTGAAGTTTAGCGTGCGGTGCGGTGCGTCGCAAGGATGTCTTTCGCCGCCGTTTTAAAACTGGCATGAGGATGCTAGAGGCTCAGGCGGCTAACTTTTCTTCGCGCCCTTTGCGAATACTTCGCGTCCTTTGCGGTTAAGAAAGCTTATCTAACCGCAAAGGGCGCGAAGGTAGAGCCACTCTCGTTTGAGGCACAGCGCGAAAACTTCTTGCGCCGAAACTCTGGAAGCGATAACCTGCCGCGCGGTCTTCATTTTTCGTCACACACGTTACCTCCACCCAAGACGAACGAAATGCGCTGGCTGAAGACACCACGGCAACTTTTGGAGACGGCGCGCACGCGCTTCGCACGCGCGAGCGCCGACCGGCTCGCGCCGCACCTCGACCTGGGTCGGCGCGGCGAACAACTCGCGGCGGACTTCCTGCTGGCGCACGGCTTCGAGCTGGTCGCCTCGAACTTCAAGCTCGGCGTCGGGCGCAACCGCCGCGGCGCGGTCGTACAGGCCGAGATTGATCTGGTCGCCTACGAGGGCGCGACGCTCTGCTTCGTCGAGGTCAAGACGCGCGCCTCCGACCGTTTTGCCCCGCCCGAAGCCAATGTTGACCTGCGCAAGCAGCGACAGATCACGCGCGCCGCACGCGCCTACCGTCGCGCGCTCGGACTCGCCGCCGTCCCGTACCGCTACGACGTGGTCAGCGTCCTCCTCCCGCCGCCCGGCGCAGGCAGCCACACGCCCGCCCCGTGCCTCGAACTGCTCCGCAACTTCTGGACGGAGAAGAAATTCCGCAAGCGCCGCTGGTCGGAGAATTTTTAAGCGCGGAGTGCGGAGTGCTGAATGATGAACCAAGGGCGAGTTAAAAATTCACCAATTCAACGCTCCGCCTTCCGCACTTCTTTACAACGCACGGCGACATGCAGGCGTCGAAAATTCAACGCCGGACGGTGCTCACCGGGTCGCTTGACAAGCAGAAATGAATCTGTAGAATTTCAGACGCTCACGCGGGAGTAACTCAGCGGTAGAGTGCGACCTTGCCAAGGTCGAAGTCGCGGGTTCAAATCCCGTCTCCCGCTCTCAAAGTGGAAAGTGGAAGGGCGAAAGGAGAAAGTTAAATCCTAACTTTCGCCCTTCGCCTTTCTCCCTTCCACTTTCGTGTGGCGGCGTAGCCAAGTGGTAAGGCAGAGGTCTGCAAAACCTTTAT
>Ga0066662_10001292_pt1 | contig 11364 bp, 10 predicted proteins | sample GraSoiAngelo_111_FD_133939 | JGI IMG/M metagenome (GOLD analysis project Ga0066662, IMG submission 133939) | Grasslands soil microbial communities from the Angelo Coastal Reserve, California, USA - 14_0903_12_40cm | ecosystem: Environmental > Terrestrial > Soil > Grasslands | place: USA... | reverse complement strand
GTACGAGGTGCCGCTCATTCGCGCGTCCGAAATGCGCACCATGTCGCGCACGCCAGCTTTCACCAGCTTGAGCGGGATCGGCAGCATGCCCCACTCGGGCATGCCGGGGCCGCCGCGCGGGCCGGCGTTCTTGAGCACGAGCACCGTCTCCGGCGTGACGTCGAGATCCTCGCGGTCCACCGCCGCGGCCATCTCGTCGTAGCTCTCGAACGCGAGCACCGGACCGCGGTGTTTCAGCAGGCGCGGCTCGGTGGCCGACGCTTTCATCACCGCGCCGTCGGGGGCGATGTTGCCGCGCAGCACCACGGTACCGCCCGCCGGGGACACGGGCTTCTCCAGCGGGCGAATCGTCTCGTCGTGCCACACCTGCGCGCCCGCGATGTTCTCACCGAGCGTTTTTCCGGACACCGTCGTGCACGACAAGTCCAAGAACTCCGCCAGCCGCTGCATGAACGCGCGCAGCCCACCGGCGTAGAAGAAGTCTTCCATCAGCAGCCGGCCCGACGGGCGGATGTCCGCAATCACCGGCACGCGCCGCGAAATCTCGTCGAAGCGATCGATGCTCAGCGGGATTCCCGCGCGCCGCGCGATGGCGACGAGGTGGATCACCGCGTTGGTCGAGCCGCCGAGACCCGCGTGCGCGACGATCGCGTTGTCGAGCGCGCCCGGCGTCACGATCTTGTCCGGCGTGAGATCGTCCCACACCATCTCGACGATCCGCCGCCCCGACGCCGTCGCCATGCGCGGGTGCGCGGAGTCGGCAGCCGGAATCGACGACGCGCTCGGCAGCGTGAACCCGAGCGCTTCGATCAGCGACATCATCGTCGCGGCCGTGCCCATCGTCATGCACGTGCCGAACGAGCGCGCGATGCCGGCTTCGATCTCGTGCCAGTCGTCCTCCGTGATGAGCCCGGCGCGCTTGTCGTCCCAGTATTTCCATGTGTCGGTGCCGGAGCCGAGTACCTCGCCGCGCCAGTTCCCGCGCAGCATCGGGCCTGCGGGCACCACGATCGCCGGCACGCCGGCCGAGATCGCGCCCATCAGCAGCGCCGGCAGCGTCTTGTCGCAGCCGCCCAGCAGCACCGCGCCGTCGACGGGCTGGCTGCGGATCAGCTCCTCGGTCTCCATCGCGAGCAGGTTGCGATAGAGCATCGTCGTCGGTTTCATCATCATCTCCGACAAGCTCATCGCCGGCAGCTCGAGCGGAAACCCGCCCGCCTCCCACACGCCGCGCTTCACCTCGTCGGCGCGCGTGCGGAGGTGCACGTGACAAGGATTGATGTCGGACCACGTGTTGACGATCGCGACGACCGGCTTGCCGGCGAAGTCGTCGCGATCGTATCCGATCTGCAGCAACCGCGAACGATGGCCGAACGAGCGGAGGTTCTCGACCCCGAGCCAGCGGTGGCTGCGCAGCTCGTCCGGCCGCTTGCGCACTAGCTGCCCTTGAGGTTGTAGACCTCCGGGAAGAAGTAGTCTTTCCAACTCGCCGGCTTGTTCTTGATCGTGCCGCCGCGGAACATCGCGTCGGCGAACTTCATCGACTGCTGCGGCGCCGTCGAGTACACGAAGTTCGGGTCGCTCATGATCTTCACCAGCTCGTCGACGGTGAGCTTTTCTTTGGTGTCCTTCAAGTACAGCTCGGCGGCGTGCCGTTTGTTGTTCTTGATCGTGTCTTCGGCTTGCGCCATCGCCGCCAAGAACGCTGCCATGATCTTCGGGTTCGCATCGTGGAATTTCGTGGTGGTGAACGTCACGCCGTTCGAAGCCGGTCCGCCGGTGACGTCGATCGAGTTGAGGACCACGTGCACGCCCGGGATCTTGAGCTCTTCGTACTGGTACGGCGGGAGCGAGAAATGCCCGTTGAGATCTTTGCCTGCTTCGAGACCGAGCAGCGCGTCTGGGTGGCCCATCGCGACCGTGTACTGATCGAGCTTGTGCTCGTCGGCGGCGCCCCACAGCTTCTCGGCGGCCATCTGCATCACGATCGCCTGCGTCGAGACACGAACGGTCGGCACCGCGATCTTGTCGGCCGAGCTATAGTCCTTGATCGTCTTGACGTTGGGGTTGCGCGAAAGCAAGAACATGGGCAGCGCGCCGTTCCCGGCGACGCCGCGCACCTCGTTGGGCGTGCCTTTCGTCGCCGATCATGCCGTCAGCAAGTTCGTCGCGCCGCTGGTCACGAGGTCGCCGTTGCCCGACAGAAGCGCGTCGACGGCCGCACCACCGCTGTTGAACACGAGGAACTTGACGTTGATGTCGCCGAGCCCGCGCTTCTTCGCTTCCTTTTGCAGCAGGCCGTCCTGCTCGATGATCATGATCGGGAGGTACACGAGGCCGGGCTGCCGCGCGACGCGGACTTCGGTGACCTCGGCGTACGCCGGAGCCGTGACGACGAAGGCGAGAACGAGCGCGACGATGATGCGGATGAGCGAACGCAAAGCGGACCTCCTTATGGTCATGATGTCGCCATGCCCCAGCGGCGAATGGTGCGGGCTTCGACGGTGCGGAAGATGACGTTCTCCACGAGCAGCCCGATGATGATGACGGTGAGCAGCCCCGCGAAGACGTTGGGGATGTCGAGGATGTTCTTGTTGTTGACGATGAACCAGCCCAGCCCGCCGCCACCGGACTGCACGCCGAAGATCAGCTCGGCGGCGATCAACGTGCGCCAGGCGAACGCCCAGCCGATCTTCAGGCCGGTCAGGATACTGGGGAACGCCGCGGGGATCAGGATCTTCGCGACGTAGCGCAAACCCCGCAAGCCGTAGTTCTTGCCCACCATGCGCAGCGTCGGCGACACCGACACGAACCCCGAGTGCGTGTTGAGCGCCACCGGCCACAGCACTGAGTGGATCAGCACGAACGAGAGGCTCAGCGGCGTGAGGCCGAACCACAGCAGCGCGAGCGGCAGCAGCGCGATCGCGGGCAGCGGGTTGAACATCGCGGTGAGCGTCTCGAGGAACTCCGCGCCGATACGCGTGATCGTCGCGAACGTGGTCAGCAGCGCGGCGATCGCGACGCCCGCGCCGTACCCCACGAGCAGCACCTTGATCGACACCCAGACTTTGGGTAGCAGCTCCCCGCTGATGATCGCGAGCACGAACGCTTTCACCGTCGCGCTGAACGTGGGAACCAGCAGCTGGTTGTTGAGCCAGCGCCCGTAGAGCTCCCAGATCGCCGCGAGCACCGCGATGATCAACACCTTGCGCAGCACGGTGTTGTTAAGGATCGTCTCGGCGGGCGAGAGCGGCTTGGCGGCGATGGCGAAGTTGCGCGCGTCCACCGTGGTCGCGACGCGTTCGGGCCGTTCGACGACGGGCGCGGGCCGCTCAGGCGCTCGCAACGATGGCCTCCACCGGTTCGGCGAACAGCATGTCGTGGATGCGTTCCTCGAGCAGCCGCGCGGCGTCGGGGCCTGCGCCGGTGCGCGGCACGCTGTTCAGCTCGGCTTTCACCTGACCTGGATGCGGCGACAGCAGCAGGATGCGGCTGCCCACTTTGATCGCCTCCGCGATCGAGTGCGTCACGAAGATCATCGTGAAGCGGATCTCGTCCCACAGCTCCAACAGCTCGTCTTGCATCTTGCGGCGTGTGAGCGCGTCGAGCGCGGCGAACGGTTCGTCCATCAGCAGCACGTCGGGCTCCATCGCCATCGCGCGCGCGATCGCGACGCGCTGCTTCATCCCGCCCGATAGCGTGTGCGGGTACTGAGCGGCGTACGGCGTGAGGTTGACCTTGTCGATGTACTCGCGCGCGCGCTCGCCGGCGTCGGCCGCGGACATCTTGCCGGTCACCAGCAGCGGAAACATGACGTTGTCGGTGACGGACTTCCACGGCAGCAGCTGATCGAATTCCTGGAACACCATCATGCGGTCGGGACCGGGCTCGCGCACCACCTCACCCTTGAGCCGGATGCGGCCCTCGGTGGGCGCCATGTAGCCGCCGACCGCCTTGAGCAGCGTCGACTTCCCGCAGCCCGACGGGCCGAGCACGACGTAGCGGTCCGACGCGAACACCTCGAAGCCGACGCGGTACGTCGCGGTCACGAGGTGATCGCGCGTTTTGTACTGCAGCGTGACGTCCTGAACGTCCAGCAGCGGCTGCTCCACAGGACCGAAGGATTAGGTCGTCCCGCCGATTCACCTCCGCCCGGCGCCCGCGTTTGCGTCGGCACGGAGCGCGGTCAGCGTCGTTCGCGGGGTGATGGCGTCCGGATCGGTACGCAGCTCGAGCAGTGCCGGCTTCCCGGCGGCCAGCGCGTCCTCGAAGGCCGCGGCAAAGTCGGCCGTGCGCTCGACGAGCGCGCCGTACGCGCCGTAGGCATGCGCGTACGCGACGAAGTCCGGGTTGACCAGATCCGTCCCCACGACACGGCCGGGGTAGTGGCGCTCTTGGTGCATGCGAATCGTGCCGTACATCCCGTTGTTGACCACGAGCACGACGACGTTCACGCCGTACTGCACCGCCGTGGCGAGCTCGTGCCCGCTCATCAAGAAGCAGCCGTCGCCGGCGAACGCGACGACGATGCGTTCGGGATGCCGCAGCTTCGCCGCGATCGCGGCGGGGAAACCGTAGCCCATCGCGCCCGCCGTCGGCCCGAGCGACGTGCCGAAGCGTTTGTACTGAAAGAAACGGTGCAGCCAGGTGTTGTAGTTGCCCGCGCCGTTGCACACGATCGCGTCGTCGGGCAAGCGTTCGGAAAGATACCGCACGACGTGCGCGAGGTCCAGTTCGCCGCGGGGCTCGCCGGGGTGCAACGTCGCTTCGTAGTCACGGCGCGCCGCACCGGTGTGCTCGCGCCAGCACGGTGACGCGATCGGTTCGACGTCGTCGAGCGCCCGCGCGAACTCCGCGGGCCCGGCGTTGATCGCGAGCTCGGGCTGGAACACGCGCCCGAGCTCGTCCGGATCAGCGTACACATGCACGAGCCGCTGGCGCGGCCGCGGTGCTTCGATCAGCGTGTAACCGCCGGTCGGCGCCTCGCTCAACCGCGCGCCGACGGCGAGGATCAGATCAGCCGAACGGATGCGTTCCGCGAGCGCCGGATTCGGTCCGATGCCGACGTCGCCGGCGTAGTGCGGATCACGGTTGTCGAACAGCGATTGCCGGCGGAACGAGCACGTCACCGGGAGCGCGTTGCGCGCCGCGAAGCGCGCCATCGCGGCGCACGCGTCGGCGTCCCAGCCGCTGCCGCCCAGGATCACGAGCGGGCGTTCGGACTTGGCGAGCAGCGCGCGCAACCGCGCGAGCTCGTCCGAGCCGGGATGCGCCGCGGTCCGCGTCGTGCGCGCGAGATCGGCGACGTCGATCTCGTCGCGCAGCATGTCCTCGGGCATCGCGAGCACCACGGGACCCGGCCGCCCCGACATCGCGGTGTGAAACGCGCGCGTGACGAGCTCGGGCACACGGCGCGCATCGTTGATCTCCGCCGCCCACTTCGCGAGCCCGCCGAACACCTGCGCGTAATCGATCTCCTGAAACGCCTCGCGGCATTGCATCGCGCGCGCGACCTGACCGACGAAGAGAATCATCGGCGTCGAGTCCTGGCGCGCGATGTGGACGCCGATGCTGGCGTGCGTCGCGCCGGGCGCGCGCGTCACCATCGCGATCCCTGGCCGGCCCGTGAGCTTGCCGTATGCCTCGGCCATGTTCGCCGCGGCCGCTTCGTGACGGCACGAGATCACGCGAATCTCCGGCACGTCGAACAGAGCGTCCAGCACGGCGATGTAGCTCTCGCCGGGGACGCAGAACACCGTGTCGACGCCGTTGATGCGCAACGCGTCGACGAGCGCGCGGCCACCGGTTCGATTCGCCATGTGGCCCCGTGGTCCGTCGCGCACCGGAGCACGTCCTCCCCGAGCCGCGCGGCTTCGGCACGGCGTTCGGCGGGAAGACGTGACCATGTTCGTCTTTTTCAGCAACCGTTTGGGCTGCGTCGGCTCCTTGATCGTCTCCGCGGTCCTCACGCTGGTCATCGTGATGCTGTTCCGAGCATGCAATCACGTGTGAGCCGCGGAAGGACGCCTCGTATGCCGACCGCAACGACCAACCGTCAATTCCGGCTCGCCGCCCGCCCCGTCGGGATGCCGAAACGCAGCGACTGGGAGCTCACCACCGAGCCCATCCCCGAGCCCGGCGACGGCCAAGTGCTCGTGCAGGTGCTGTACCTCTCGCTCGATCCTGCGATGCGCGGGTGGATGAACGAGGGCCGGTCCTACATACCGCCCGTCGGAATCGGCGAGGTGATGCGCGCATCCGGGGCCGGGCGTGTCGTGAAAAGCCGCCATCCGGATTTCGCCCCCGGCGAGCATGTCACGGGGATTCTCAACATCCAAGAATACGCCGTCGTGGACGGCAAGGCGCTCACGAAGGTCGATCCGAGCAAAGCGCCGCTGCCGGTGTACGTCAGCGTGCTGGGGATGACCGGGATGACGGCGTACTTCGGCTTGCTCGACATCGGTAAGGTCGAATCCGGCGAGACGGTGGTGGTTTCGGGCGCAGCGGGCGCCGTCGGGATGATCGTCGGTCAGATCGCAAAGATCAAAGGCTGCCGCGTGATCGGCATCGCCGGCGGCGCGGAGAAATGCAGCTTCATCGTCGACGAGCTCGGATTCGACGCGGCAATCGACTACAAGTCCGAGAACGTCGCGAAGGCGCTGCGCGCGCACTGCCCCAAAGGGATAGACGTCTATTTCGACAACGTCGGCGGCGACGTGCTCGACGCGTGCCTGCTCAACCTCGCGCGCCGCGCTCGCATCGTGCTGTGCGGCGCGATCTCGCAGTACAACGCGACCGGCGGTGCCAAAGGACCGAGCAACTACATGATGCTGCTCGTCACGCGCTCGCGCATGGAAGGTTTCGTCGTGTTCGACTATGCCGACCGCTACGCAGAAGGCGCGCGCCATCTTGCGCAGTCGCTGTAGGAAGGCAAACTGAAGTCATGCGAGGACATCGTCAAAGGCTTCGAGACCTTCCCCGAGACGCTGCTCAAGCTGTTCGCGGGCGAGAACACCGGCAAGCTGATCCTCGAGGTCGCCGCGGGTGAGTGAGGCGCAGCCTGCGGTCAGCGCGGGGCGGCTCGCCGGCAAGACGATTCTGATCACGGGCGGTGCGAGCGGAATCGGTGCGGCGACGGCGCAGCGCGCGCTCGAGGAGGGCGCGCGGGTGGCGATCGCCGACATCGACGCTGCCGCCGGCGAGCGCGTCGCCGCGGAGACGCCCGGCGTGCACTTCGTGCGGCTCGACGTCACCAGCGAAGCGAGCTGGGAAGCCGCGGTGGGCGACGTGCGCGCGCACGTCGGGGCGCTCGACGGCGTGGTCAACAGCGCGGGAATATTCCTGGTCGGCGACGTCGAGTCGATCTCGCTCGACGACTGGCATCGCACGCAGGCGATCAACGTGGACGGCGTGTTCCTCGGTTGCCGCCACGGCGTGCGCGCGATGAAAGAGCGCGGCGGCTCGATCGTCAACATGTCGTCGGTCAGCGGGCTGGTCGGCGGGGACAACGTCGTCGCGTACAACGCCTCCAAAGGCGCGGTGCGGCTGCTCACCAAATCGGTCGCGCTGCACTGCGCGAAGCGCAAGTACGGCATCCGCTGCAACTCGGTCCACCCGACGTTCGTCGACACGCCGATGTTCCAGTCGTCGCTGCAGCGCGCGCGGGAACCGGAGCGCATCCGCACGGCGCTGCTGGCACAAGTGCCGCTGGGCCGTCCCGGTCAGCCGCGCGAGGTCGCCGACCTGATCGTCTATCTGCTGAGCGACGAATCGGCGTTCGTCACGGGCGCCGAGATGGTGATCGACGGCGGCTTGACCGCGCAATAGCCGCGGCGCGCGCGTCAGTGAACGTCGGGCGGCGATTCCGGCGCGGCCGTGGCCGGCGACGCTACGCGGTGACGGAGGCCGAGGAAGCGCGCGACGAACGAGCGTGACGTCTCGTAGCGCACGGGCGGCGGCGTTTCGACCGCGACGACGCTCGCGTCGGGCAGGGCGAGCTTCGCGGCGCGCGGCGCGTGCGACTTCGCCGCCGCGCGCGCTTTGCGCGACGCCCGGTGGCGCGTCACGGGGGCACGCTGAGCATACGGCGCCTGTGCGAGCAGCGGCGAGACGTCGGAGGCGCGCGACGGCGCAACGGCGGCGACGAACGCGCGGCGTGTGCGTAAGACGTTGCTGACGTACGCGCGGGTCTCGTGATACGGCGGCACCCCGCGATAGCGCGACACGGCCGCAGGACCGGCGTTGTACGACGCGAGCGCGAGCTGCATCCGCGTCAGCATGTCGCGGCCGGCGAAGCGGTTGAGCATGCGTCGCAAATAGCGCGCGGTGCCGTCCAGGTTCTCGTACGGTTCGAACGCGTTGACGTCCAGCGAGGCGGCCGTTCCTGGCATCAGCTGTCCGTATCCGATCGCGCCGACGGGCGACGTCGCACGCGAGCGCCACGCGGACTCGACGCTCACGAGCGCGCCGAGCAGGCACGGATCGAGCTTGTAATACGACGAGAGGAGGAGCACGCGCTCCGCGAGATCGCGCCGCACCGCGCGCGGAAGGCGAGCGTTCGTCGTGCCGAGCGCATCGGCATAGCGAGCGACAAGCGGCACACCGCCCGTCAGGCTCGTCGTCTGCGCGTCCGCAGGCACGACGCAGCCGAGCGTCAGCGGGGTGGCGGCGGCGAGCGCGGCGCAGAGCACCCTGCGCGAAAAAGGACCGAGCGAGAAGATCACGGCGATTGAGTCGTCGGCCGCGCCGCCGTCGAACTCTAGCCGTCAGGCAACTCCGTGAGCGCCGCCACTATGGCGCAACGCGCAGCGCGGTAATGACCCCGCCTCACACGCTGACGACGAGGTCACGCCGGCGGACGTGCTGCGCATCCCGATGGTAGACCGTGTCGGCCCGGATGAAGCCGTCGTCGTCGCTGAGCGCGACGGCACTCGCCGACCTTTGACCCTGGCCGCTGGACTTTCGCCGTCGCGAAAGGCCCCGGGCCTGGTTCCTGGGTATTGTTAGCGAGACATGGATTTCATGAATGACCGCGCGGATGAGAGGCCAGTAGCGACCGCGCACCCGGCGGATGCCCAGTCTCGGCCTGATATCACCGGTGCCTATCAGCGCGGCGACATGTTAGCGCTTGAAATGGGTTTGCGTGGGCCGCGCGGCTCACGCCAACCCGTTTGGCACAATTCAGATCGAATATCGAGAAGCTCATCGCGCGGAATCCCAGCAGATATTTCAGAGAGTGGAAACGGGCGATCGACGAAGGCCCCGACGCGGTACGGTATCTCCTTACAGATCGCTCCGACCGCGGTCAGGTCATGCGCTCCGTCATATCCTTCCGACCGTTCGTATCGAAGGAAGAGCGGGATGCCGTGTTTCGCGCGGACGCCGCTGATGTTCAGAAGCGACATAGCGTAGAACGCTATTCGTGCGCCTCGGGCGAAACTGCGGCTACCGGGGCGGGCGGGCGACGTAGGTGAAGGTGCCCGAGACCCACTCGCACGTGCTGCCGTCGCGCAGCACGAAGGTCTCGCAGCCGTCCACCTCGGGGTTGAAGCCTTCGTTCTCCGCTTTCGTGCGCGGCCAGTCCACGTTCGGGTCTTGGCGCGCCGCGGCGCGCGCCTTCGTGTAGGAGAACTGCGACGACTTCGCGAGTGCGTTGAGCGCGCGTGCGAGCGTCTGCGCTTGCGTCACCGCGCGCGCTTGCGTGCCAGCGCGCGCTTGACCGCCGCGACGATCGCGCTCGCGCCCATGCCGTACTCCTCGATCAGCTCTTGCGGGGAGCCCGACTGCCCGAAGCGATCGTGCACGCCGACGAACTGGATGGGCACGGGATGCTGCTCGGCGAGTATCTCGGCGACGCGCGAGCCCATCCCGCCCTGCACCTGGTGCTCCTCGACGGTGACGACCGCGCCGCAGTCGGCCGCCGCCGCGACGATCGCGGCTTCGTCCATCGGCTTGATCGTGTGGTTGTTCACGACGCGGCACTCGATGCCGTCTTTCGCCAGCTCCTCGGCGGCGATCAGCGCCGTGTAGACGAGAATGCCGCACGCGACGATCGCGACGTCGCCGCCGTCGCGGAACGTCTGCGCCTTGCCCAGCTCGAACGGCGTGTCGGTGGTGGTGATCACGGCGGACTCCGCGCGGCCGAAGCGCAGGTACGTCGGACCGAACGTTTCCGCAACCGCGAGCGTGGCCTTGTGCGTCTGGTTCGAGTCGCACGGCACGACGACGATCATCTTCGGGATCACCCGCATGATCGCGATGTCCTCGATCGCCTGGTGCGTCGCGCCGTCCGGTCCCACCGACACGCCCGCGTGCGCGCCGGCGATCTTCACGTTGGTCTCGTTGAGCGCCATCGTGGTGCGCACTTGCTCCCACGACCGCCCGGGGTTGAACATCGCGTAGCTCGCGATGAACGGGATCTTGCCCGTCGACGCGAGGCCCGCCGCCATCGCGACGAGCAGCTGCTCCGCGACGCCGATCGGGACGTAGCGGTCGGGGAATTTCTTCTTGAACGCTTCCATGCGCACCGACTCCGACAAGTCGGCGCAGATCGCGATGACGTTCTTGTCGCGCTCGCCGGCCTCGATCAGTCCCGTGCCGAAGCCGTTGCGCGTGGGCACCTGCTTCACCGCGGCGGGATCGGTGTAGTCGACGAGGCGCATCGATTCGGCGGCGGAGTTCACGCTCGTATTAGCCACGGCCGGCACCGATCTTCTCGCGCGCCGCGATGAGCTCGCGCAGGGCGACGTCCGCTTCGTCTTTCTTGGGCGGCTTACCGTGCCACAGATAATCGCCTTCCATGAACGAGACGCCCTTGCCCGGCACGGTGTTCGCGATGATCACCTGCGGCTCGCCCTTCACCGTCTTCGCCTCGTCGAATGCCGCGACCAGCGCCGTCATGTCGTTGCCGTCGCACGCGATGACGTGCCAGTTGAACGCGCGGTATTTGTCCGCCAGCGGCTCGAGCGGCATGATGTCCTCGGTGCTGCCGTCGATCTGGATGAAGTTGCGGTCGATGATGCACGTCAGGTTGTCGAGCTGGAACTTGGCGGCCGTCATCATCGCTTCCCAGTGCAGCCCGCACTGGTGCTCGCCGTCCGACGTCACCACGTACACGCGCCAGTCCGCGTGGTCGAGCTTCGCGCCCAGCGCCATGCCCGTGCCTTGCGCGAGCCCTTCACCCAGCGGACCCGACGTCGTCTCGAGCGCTTTGAGCGATACGCGCTCCGGGTGTCCCTGCAGCCGCGTCCCGAACTTGCGCAGCGTCAGCAGTTCGTCGATCGGAAAATATCCGGCGCCCGCCATGGCGCTGTAGCGCACGGGCGCGATGTGCCCGCACGACAGCAGCAAGCGGTCCCGTTCCGG
>Ga0066662_10001291_pt1 | contig 11365 bp, 10 predicted proteins | sample GraSoiAngelo_111_FD_133939 | JGI IMG/M metagenome (GOLD analysis project Ga0066662, IMG submission 133939) | Grasslands soil microbial communities from the Angelo Coastal Reserve, California, USA - 14_0903_12_40cm | ecosystem: Environmental > Terrestrial > Soil > Grasslands | place: USA... | reverse complement strand
CGACCCGGTCGCCGCCATGCTCGACGGCGACCAGCCGTTGCGATAGCCGCACGTCGACCCCGGGAGCCGCGGCCATCGCGTCCGCCAGCGCCGACCAGCCGCCCGCCGGCCCGTGCGCCAGGCAGGTGACGAGGCCGGCCAGCCCGCCGTGATCGTGCACGGAGTGCAGCGCGTCGCCGACCGCCCCGCGCTCCGGAGGGGCGCCGCCCATCAGCTGCCACCAGCCGAGCAGGAAGTCGCGGAGCGCCGGGCTCGGCCGCAGGGCATCGACGTAGCCCGCGGCCGACTGCGCTGCCAGCTCCCGGTCGCCGGCCGCGACGCGGTCGGCGTCGTCGGCCACCCGCCGCAGGGCCGCCTCCAGCGCGCCCAGCTCATCCCACGGAACGGGTGCCCCGTGCCGCAGCTCGCCGCCCGTCAGCCAGCGCGCCGTCCGCACCGGCTCGAAGTCGCGGACGCCGACGTCGTAGCGTTCGAGCTCAGCGCGCACCCGGTCCTGCTCGGGGGTGAACCAGGAGCCGCCCAGCTCGACCACCCGTCCGCCCAGCCGGTCGCTGAAGCCGCGGCCGCCGACGCGGTCGCGCGCCTCGAGCACCGTCACCGCCACGCCCTGCTCCGCCAGGTCGCGGGCCGCCGTCAGGCCGGCCAGGCCCGCACCCGCCACAAGTGCCGAGCGTGCCCTCACCTGTCCGCCGATGCGGCCTTGCCTGCCGGGCCGTCGCGGAGGTGACGGCCGCGCCCGAGCACGATCGCGCTGTTGACCAGGGCGAGGTGGGTGAAGGCCTGCGGCGTGTTGCCCAGCTGGCGACCGGCGACGGGGTCGTATTCCTCGGACAGCAGGCCGACATCGTTTCGCAGGTCGAGCAGCCGCTCGAACAGCTCCCGCGCCTCCGCCCGGCGGCCCTGGGCGGCGAGGACGTCGACCAGCCAGAACGTGCAGGGCAGGAACACGCCCTCGTCCGAGCGCAGCCCGTCCACCTCGCCGCTCTCCTGGGGCACGTAGCGCAGCAGCAGCCCGTCACGGCCCAGCTCGCGCCGGACCGCGTCGACCGTCGACAGCATGCGTGGGTCGTCGGCGTCGATGAATCCAACAGCCGGCATTAGCAGCACGCTGGCATCCAGGTCGTCGGAATCGTAGGACTGCGCAAAGGCCTGCTTGTCCTCGTTCCAGGCCCGGTCGAGCACCTGCGCGTGAATCTCGTCGCGGATGCCGCGCCAGCGGTCGACCGGCCCCTCGCGCCCGAACTCCTCGCAGAAGCGGACGGCGCGATCGAACGCGACCCAGCACATCACCTTCGAGTGCGTGAAGTGTCGGGCAGGGCCGCGCACCTCCCACAGGCCAGCGTCGGGCTGGCGCCACCCCTGCTCGAGCCAGCCGAGCAGCACCCGCAGCACCGACCAGGCCGCACCGTCCGACCGTGCCCCGTGCACCAGCGTCTGGTATGCCGCGTCCATCAGCTCGCCGTAGACGTCCAGCTGCAGCTGGGTGGAGGCCGCGTTGCCGACGCGCACGGGCTGCGAGCCCTCGTAGCCCGGCAGCCACTCGATCTCGCGCTCGTCCAGCCGACGCTCGCCGCCCAGCCCGTACATGATCTGCAGGTCGGCCGGATCGCCGGCGATGGCGCGGAGCAGCCATGACCGCCACGCCATCGCCTCCTCGCTGTAGCCGGCTTCGAGCATCGCGCGGAGCGTGAGGGTCGCATCGCGGAGCCAGCAGAACCGGTAGTCCCAGTTTCGCTCCCCGCCGATCGCCTCCGGCAGCGAGGTGGTGGGCGCGGCGACGATGCCGCCGGTGGGCCCGTAGGTGAGCGACTTCAGCACCAGCAGCGACTGGTGCACCTCGTCGTGGTAGTCGCCCGCGTGGTCGCACATCTGCGCCCAGTCGAGCCAGTAGCTCTCGGCGTCGTCGAGCGCCCGCTCGGGGTCGATCTCGTCGGGCAGCGGCTTGTGCGACGGGAACCACGTCAGCACGAAAGGCATGCGGTCGCCCTGCTTGAGCGTGAACGACGAGACCGTGCGCATGTCCTCTCCGCGCACCGGCGCGGTGGTGCGGAAGCAGAGCGCATCCGGGCCCGCGGTTGCCACCCGGGCGTGGTCGACGCGGCGCACCCATGGGACGATGCTGCCGTAGTCGAACCGGATCACCAGCTCCGAGCGCATCGGCACCTCGCCGTCTAGGCCCTCGACGATGCGGACGATGTCCGGGTCCTCGCCCCGCGGCGGCATGAAGTCGATCGCACGGATGCGACCCTCGGCGCACTCGTAGACCGACTCGAGGATCAGCGTGTCGTGCCGGTAGCGCCGGGTGGACGAGGTGATCCCGCTGCGCGGGGCGAGCAGCCAGCGGCCGTGGCGCTCGTCCCCGAGCAGCCGCGCGAAGCAGGCTCCCGAGTCGAAGCGGGGGAAGCAGCACCAATCGATCGAGGCATCGCGGCCGACCAGCGCCGCCGTCTGCAGGTCGCCGATCAGCGCGTAGTCCTCGATGCGCTGGCTCAGGGGACGAGCTCCTCCATGAAGGCACCGCCGGACGGTGCGGCGCCCAGGACGATGGCCCGGCCCGCACGGCTCGCGATCGCCCAGAATCCGCTGGCCTCCCCGCGCGCCGACGCGGACCAGGTGTCGCCGTCCCGTTGTTCGATCAGCCCGGCGGAGCTGAAGTCCGTGTAGGTCGCTCCGACCGCCACCAGCCGGCCCGCCACCCTCGCGGCGTCGAGCACATAGCTCTGGCTGATGGCGGGTAGGCGGTGCACCGTCCAGCGGGCGCCGTCCCAGTGCGCCATCAGCGGCTGCTCGGCGCCGTCCGATGCGCGCTGACCTCCGCCGGAGAGCCAGACGTCGGTGCGGCTGCGGACGAGCAGCCCCTCGAGGTAGGCGCTCGAGAATCCCCTGGGCACCGGCGGCGCGGCCATCGTCCGCCAACGGCCGCGCACCCGGTGGACGACCAGGGTCCGCGACGAGGTGTGGCCGGTGGCGAACAGCGAGCCGTCGCGTCCCGCCGCGACGTGCGTCAGCTCGTTCGGGAAGGCGTCGGGATTCGGCGAGCGCAGGAGCCGCCAGCCGGCTCCGTTCCAGTGCTCGATCACCGTCCGGGTGGTGGTGAACCCGTCGGCGCTGCTCGAGCCGACCGCCCAGACGTCGTTCGGCCCGCGCGCCGTGATCCCATAGAGGTCAGTGGCGCCGGCCCGGTTCACCGTTCGCATCCGCTCCCAGCGGGTGCCCGTCCAGTGCACGACGAGGGTGCGGTCGTGGAACTCGGGAGCGGTGAACGCGCCGGCGGCGAACGCCTGGGTTCCCTGCGCGGTGGTCGTGACGGCCGAGAGCCGTGTCATCCCGATCGAGGCACGCGCCAGGTACGAGCGCGCCCACGTGCCGTCGTCACCCTCGCGAACGACCAGCGCGCGGGCCCCGGCATAGTCCCCGACCGCCCACCCGCGTCCATCGGCGCCGATCGTGACGTCCGCGAGCTGCCAGCTTTGGGCAGCGGCGGGGAGCGTGAGCGGAGTCACCGGTGCCGTCGCGCCCGCGGCCGGGGCAGCCAGCAGCGAGACCATGCCAAGGATGGCAACGCATGCGCTGCCGCGAACCCTGCCCGTCAAGCCGAGAAGCCTCCAGAGTCGAAATGGCCCACCGACGGTACGGTGGCAGCAGTCCGGGCGGGTGTCAACCTGGAGTCAGACCGGCTGTGCTGATTCGCGTGCCGACCCCAGGGCGGTTGCCATCGCGGCCAGCTCGTCCAGCATCGGGCCGGCCGACTGATCCACCGTGTCGGTCGGGTGGAAGGCGCCGTCGTCACCGATCATGGTCTTCACGAACGGGATCGTGACCGCGTCGTTCAACGGCACCATGCGCAGGGAGACGACGATCTGCTTGGTCATCTGCACGGCCCGGGTGCCGGCCGCCACGCCGCCGTAGGAGACGAACGCCACCGGCTTGCGCGCCCACTCGTTGTGCAGGTAGTCGATGGCGTTCTTGAGCGGGGCGTTGATGCCGTGGTTGTACTCCGGCATCACGAAGACGAAGGCGTCGGACGCATCGACCGCCTCGCTCCATCGCTCGGTGTGCTCGTGGACGTACTCGTGCAGGCGCGGATGATTCGGCTCGTCGAGGAACGGCAGGTTCCACTCCGCGAGGTCGGCCACCGTCACATCGAAGGCGCCGTGCTCACGGGCGCGGCCGGTGAACCACTCGGCCACCGGCAGGCCGACACGGCCCGGCCGGGTGCTGGCGATGACGATCATGAGCCTGCTCATGAGGGCACATCATGCCCCGAACAGCTGCGCCCGAATCCCGGCCGTGTCGAGGCCCACAACCGCGTCCAGCTGCGGCGGCGTCCCGTACTCGCGGATCACCTCACGGGGGACGCCGATCGAGCGAATGCGGGCGGCACGGTCGGCCAGGGCCTCGACAACCAGTGGGGCGAGCGTGCCCGCGAACGTCGGCTCGACGACGAACACGTCCTCCCCCGTCATGGCCGCTCGTAGTCCCTTGGCGTCGAACGGCGACAGCGTGGTGGCGTAGAGCACGGTCGTGTCACTGTCCGCGACCGCGTCGAGCGTGCGGTCGAGCATGGGACCGACGGCGATCACGGTGGGGCCGCTGCCGCGGCGCTCCAGCGCCAGCCGCCCGGCCTGGATGTCGTGGGGGCGGTCGTTCGCCGTGACCTGCGTCCGCAAGTAGCTGAGGCGGCCGTTGTCATAGCAGGCGCGGATAAGCAGCGCGGCCTCTTCCCCGCTGCCCGGCACGTACACCTCGACGCCGGGGATGGTCAGCAGCGCCTGGACGTCGCCCGGCGAGTGGTGGGTCGTGCCCTCCGAGGCGTAGTCGTAGGAGCCGCCGACCGTGATCACCAGCCCGCCCAGCCCCTGGTTGGCGAAGTCGAGCTTCAGCTGCTCGAGCGCCCGCTCGGCGACGAACGGGGCGATCGTGTGCACGACCGGGTGAAAGCCCTCCATGGCGAAGCCCGCTGCGACCCCGACCATGGTCTGCTCCATGATGCCGACGTTGACCGCTCGGCGGGAATCGTGCGCGAAGGCTGGTGCGAAGCGCTCGACGCTGATCTCCGCCAGCACGACGGCGACGCGCGGGTCGGCCTTGAACAGCTCGCACACGGTTTCGGCGGCGCGGGTGCGCATGTCGGTCACCGGGGCTCGCCTCCGATGCGGGCGATCGTCGCCGCGGGCCGGCCTGGCCGGCGCGACAGCGACCGCTCCAGCGCTCGGTGGTCGCGTCCATCGACCTCCTCGGCGTCCCAGCCGAACGGCGCGAGGCGTGGAGCGAGCGGTCGCAGCGGTGGGGATGTCGACGCGTTGTCGATGACGAGCAGCGCGAGGCTGGCCAGCGCGAGGTGGGGCGCGGCGATGATCGCTTCCCAGTTCGACCCCTCGTTCAGCTCCGCGTCACCGGTGAGCACGACGACCCGGCTGGCCGAGCCCTTCGCGCGCAGCGCGAGCGCGACCCCCACGGCGAGCGGGAGGCCATGCCAGAGCGATCCGGTCGACGCCTCGACCCCCGGCACCAGCAACCGGTCGGGATGCCCGCCGAGGCGGCCTCCCTGCCGCATGAAACCGGACATCCAGCTCTCCGGGAAGAAGCCGTGGTGGCAGAGCACGGCGTAGTAGGCAGCCGGCCCATGGCCCTTGCTGAGGATGAAGCGGTCGCGATCCTCCCACCGCGGGTTGCCAGGATCGAACCGCAGCACGCGGCCGTACAGCACCATCAGTGCGTCCAGCGTCGAGTAGCTGGACGCCTCGTGCTTCTCGTCGCCTGTCGCCAGCGCGGCGAGGCGGACGATCTCCTCACGGTCGAGCGTGCTGGGGGCCACCGGCCACCTCCATCGGCATATGGCTATATAGGCACTCTACTATAGATGCGCTACGATGCGCGCATGGCGAACGAGGCACAGAGCGCGGCCGGGCGAATGAAGGCGCTGGGGCACCCGGTGCGGCTGGGCATCGCGATGCGGCTGGCGGCGGAGCCAGAGACGTGCGCGTGCGACTTCGCGGAGGTGTTCGAGGTCAGCCAGCCGACGATCAGCCAGCACCTGCGCGTGCTCCGCGAGGCGGGGCTTGTGACGACACGCCGGCGCGGCACGCAGATCTGCTACTCGCTGGATCCCGCCGCCGTGCGTTCGCTGGGCGAAACGCTGGCGACCCTCGCGCGGCCCGCGCTCCGAACCGCCGGCTGAGGCGTCACAACGCCGTCGCGACCCCTCGCGCGTGTGCAACATCTCGCGCCGTGAACCAAAGGTGCCTGGCACTTTTGGTTCACCCAGCCTCGCTGGTGGCTTCCCTTACGCCGCTGCCGGCACCCGCACCTGCACCGAGGACGGCTCGACCTCGACGCTGAACTTCTTCACCTTCTCGCGGTCGCCGCCGTCCAGCTGGTAGCGCACCTTGCGGTCGAGCCGCACCGTCACGGACTTGCCGCGCGTCACCTGCGCGAACGGTGACTGCGCGATGTTGCCGACGGCCGTGCGGGCCGCCGTTCGCGCCCACTGCACCAGCCCCTCCGCCGTAATCACGCCCAGGTCGATCATCCCGTCGGCCGGCTCGGCGTCCTCGAACACCGTCACGCCGCCGAACAGCGCGCCGACGTTTCCGATCAGCACGCAGCTCGCCTTGCCCGTGAACCACGGTGACCCGTCGACGTTGACGGTCGCCTTGAACGGCTTCGACCGCACCGCCCGGGCTCCAGTCCAGATGTAGGCGACGCGTCCCAACCTGTCCTTCAGGCCGCCGTCGGCCGAGCGGATCATCTGCGCATCGAACCCGGCCCCCGCCATCACCGCGAACCGCTCGCCGTTCATGCGCGCCACGTCGACTGCCCGCGTGCGCCCGGACAGAGCCACGCGAACCGCGCCCTCGATGTCCTTCGGGATCCCGAGGTTGCTCGCGAACAGGTTCGCCGTCCCCGCTGGGATGATCGCCAGCGTTGCGTCCGAGCCGCTCATCGCGTCGATGCAGCGCTGCACCATGCCGTCGCCGCCCCACACGATCAGCAGGTCCGCGCCCTGCTTGAGCGCTCGCTTCACCTGCTTCGGCGCCTTGCGGCTCTTCGGCACCTCGTACCAGATCGGCACCTCGGCCCCGGCGGCGTCGAGCGTCGTACGGAGCTGAGGCAGGCCGCCCTCGATCGACTTGCCCGCGTGGGCGACGACGGCGATCCGGGTCACGCCGTCCGCTCCGCTCGCCGGTCGGCGACGCCTCCCGCACACCGGGCCGCGAACAGCGCGACCGACAGCGCTCCGATGCCGAGCAGCAGGCCCGCCAGGGTGTCCGTCGGGTGGTGCATGCCACGGTACATCCGGGCCAGCGCGACCAACGGCGGGATCGCAAGGGCGATCACCCACACGGGGATCCGCAGCACCCGCGACTGCCAGCGCGACGACAGCAGCAGGGCAAGGCCGATATACACCGCCACCGAGGCGGCCACGTGCCCGGAGGGATAGCTCGCCATCACCGGCAGCTTGTCCAGTCGGTGCACTTCCGGCCGGTGCCGTTCGATCACCCAGGTGGTGACGCGATAGGTGGCCGACTCGAGGCAGATGGCGGCGAGCACGAAGCCGACGATGCGCCAGTGCCGCTTGATGGCTGCCGCGATCACCGTCAGCGCGATGAGGGCGGGGATCGCATACACGTCCGCGATGCCAGACATCACGTCGGAGGCGGTGTTGAGCCACCCGGTGCGGTGGGCTGCGAGGACGACGTTCACGTGCTCGTCGTCATGCCCGAAGCCGTGGTAGGGGAGCAGCACGTCGGTCAAGAACAGCCCGAGCAGCATCATCAACCCGGCCAGCAGCGCGAACCCGGCCAGCACGATGGCGATGAACACGGTGGCCGGGTGGTGGCCCCGAGCCCGGTCTGCGATGCGCGTGGAAAGGCGTCCGCGTGGTTCGAGGATCGGCGAGCCGGCGCTACCCTGATCGGGCCGCCGCGCCGCGATGGTCATCTGCCGGTCTGTTGCGTGAGCTGCCATATACCACTTCGTTTTCCTACGAACCGCCTTGGGCAAACCTCCTCCCGCATGCCGTTTCTCGCACTTCTCATCGTCGCCCCGCTCGCCGGGCTGATCGCCTGGCGTCTGGCCGCCCGCGGGCTGCCCGCCGAGGCGGCCGACCGCGCCGCGCGCGAGGTGCGTGAGGAGGTCGACGAGTCGCCCTGGCGCCGGCGGCTGCGGGCCCGTCTCGACCCCGATGTCGCGACCGGCCTCGCGCTGACGGTAGCCCTGGTGCTGATTGCCATCGGCGGGATCGTCGTCGGGCTGCTCGCCCTGCTCCTGCGACACAGCGGCACATTGGTCGAGGTCGACCGGTGGGCGGCGCGGTGGGGCAACGACCACGCCACGCACCTGTCCACCACGGGCCTGACAGCCGTGACCACGCTCGGCTCCTCGGCCGCCATCGCCGTGATGGCGATCGCGCTTGCCATCGTCGAGCTGCGGCGGGTCGGCAACCGCTGGCTGATCCCATTCCTGCTCGTTGTCACCCTGGGAGACAGCGCGGTGACCAACGTGATCAAGGCGGCCGTCGACCGCGCCCGGCCCACCTTCAATCCGGCCGCTGCATCGCTCGGCCCATCGTTCCCGAGCGGGCATTCGTCGCAGGCGGCGGCGTTCTTCGCCGCGGCTGCCCTGCTGCTGGCCCGCCGCCGAAGCCGCCGCACGCGATCACTGTTGGTCGGCTTCGCCGTCGGCCTGGCGGTCGCGGTCGCCTGCAGCCGGGTGCTGCTCGACTTCCACTGGGTGTCCGACGTCGTCGCCGGGCTGACGCTGGGATGGGCGTGGTTCGCGATCTGCGCGATCGCGTTCGGCAGCCGGATGCTCGAGCTGGGCGCCCCGGCGCCCAGCGCCGAGCCGCGGGAAGCGGCGGCGCCGAGCCGGCAGCCGTTACCCCGCTGACAACACTTTGGTGAACAGCGGCTCGAGCGGCGGCCCGGTGTCGTCGTCCGGCAGGGCGCACCAGACGGTCACGCGCGCAGCGCGCCCCTCGGCCTCGAACGAGCCGATCGAGTTCTCGAACGTCGGCCCCTCGGTGATCCGCCAGTCGACGCGCGGAGGGGCGACACCCGCCGCCTTCGCCAGCCGGCGCATCGCCCAGCCCGCGGGGCGAGACGCGCCGATGCCGACGATGCGCTTCTGACGCGGGTCGAGCGGATTTCTGAACGGCGAGCAGACGACCTGGTGGATCCGGCTACGCACCCGCGTGTCGCTCTTCAGCCGCACGTCGGCGACGTACTGGTGATGCACGTCGCCGCCCAGCAGCGTGATGGTCGCCGGCGGCGGGCCGTTGGCCCCGGTGCCGATGTCGCGCAGGAGGTCGACCATGTCCGCGAACGAGCGGCCGAACGCGGCCCAGTGCTCGAGGTCGATCTCGCGTCGCAGCCATTCGCCGATGCGGCTGGCCAGGGGCCCCCAGGCGCCGTCGCAGACCGCCTCGTTCCACGCCTCCAGGTTGTGGATGCCGTGCGAGACGAACACCGGCAGCGTGCTTGCGATCACCAGATGGTCGAAGTCGCCGTGCGCGTGCTCGACGATCCAGCGCCACTCCTCCTCGTCGACCATCCAGCGGCGGTCATCGCCGTCGAGCACCCGGGCCGCCCGCGAGTCGACGACTAGCACGCGGGTACGGCCGAAGTCGCGGTAGTACGCCCAGCGGGCGCCGGCGGTGTCGCGGTCGCCTGCGAGGACGTGCTCGCGCAGGAGCGGCCCACCGTCGTCCGCCGCGCGCACCTCCGCGTACATCGGCTCCTCCGCCAGCTCGGGCGGCGAGAGGTTGCCGATGTGCTGGTAGACCCAGTACGCCATCAGGCCGCCTGCGATTCGGTCCTCCCACCACGGCTGCCGCCTGATGTCGGCCAGCCACGACGCGGACGAGTTCCAGTCGTCGCGGATGTCGTGGTCGTCGAAGATCATCGTCACCGGGACGGTGGAGAGCAGCCAGCGGATGTCCGGATCGCTCCACGCCTCGCGGTAGAGCCGCGTGTACTCCTCGAAGTCCGCCACCTCCAGCCCGGGCGGCTGGTCGGGATCGCGTCGGCTGCGGATGAACGCCTCGGTCACCGGCGACACCTCGTCCGCGTAGACCTGGTCGCCCAGCAGCACCAGGCCGTCCGGCCATTGCTCACGACCCGCCTGCAGCCGGCGCGAGTACGCCCACAGGGCGTCCACGCCGAACCCCTGCTCGGCCGGTGGCAGCGTGTAGGGCGGGCGCTGAGGCGCGCCGACGCGGCACGAGCCGAACATCAGCCGCAGGCGCGGCTGCTCGTGCCTCGTGCGGATGATGCTGGGCGGGCGCCTGTCGCCCTCGCCCTCGGGCCATACGACCTCTCCGTCGAGGCGGACGTCGTAGGGCGTCTGCGTCCCGGGCTCGAGGTCGTCGATCACCACCAGCGCATAGTGGTGGCCGGCGAGCTGGAAGGTGGGCGTCTCCCGGCCGAGCACCGAGACGGTGCACGGCCGGTCGACCTCCACCCAGACTGTGGCAGTGGTATCGCCCGCATAGCGCAGCAGCGGGCCGACGATCAGGTCCGGCATCCGGGGGGTTCTACCGGACCGCCGTCAGACGCGGCGGTACCGCGCGTCGAGCAGCGAGAGCAGCCCGAACGCAATCAGCGCTGCCGCGATGGCGCACAGGATGGCCGCGCCATACGGCTTGTTCGCCAGCGTCTGCAGCGAGCCGTCCAGCCCCTTCGCCTGCCGAGCGGTGTCGTGCACGGCCGCGAACAGCACCAGGGTGCCGATCAGGATAAACACCGCCGCGCGGCCGCAGTAGCCGACCACGCCGATGCGTTCGTACCAGGTGCGCATCGCCGGGCCCATCTCGTTGGTCTTCGCCTCGTCGACGAAGCTGCGCGAGACGCCCTTGTAGGCCTGGAACAGGCCGACGGCGATCAGCACGATGCCCGCGATGCCGAGCATGATCTGGCCGCCCGGGAGCGAGAGCACCTGGCTCGCGGCGGTGTGCGCCTTCGGCTTCTGGCCGGCCTGGTGGTTGGGGCTCGTCAGGATGCGGATGGCGAGCAGGGTGAACGAGGCGTAGATGACTGCGCTGACCAATGCCTGGAGGCGGTAGCCCGCGGTGTTCTCGCCGCCGCCCTCCGGCCCGTGGCCGAGCAGCGCCTGCATCAGGCGCCACGCCGCGTACGCGGCCAGCCCGACGGTGATCACGATCAGGAGCCACTGCCCGAAGGGCTGGTGCGCCACGGCCTGCAGTGCGCCTGTCTGGCTCGCGTTCGCGTGGCTGTGCCCGAAGGCGAGATCGAGCGCGAAGACGCCGATCAGGCCATAGATGACGCCGCGAGCCACGAAGCCGAGGCGCGCGAGAATCCGAAACCACCGACCGTGCGCGGCGCGCTCGGTGTGGCCTGCTGCT
>Ga0066662_10001290_pt1 | contig 11365 bp, 10 predicted proteins | sample GraSoiAngelo_111_FD_133939 | JGI IMG/M metagenome (GOLD analysis project Ga0066662, IMG submission 133939) | Grasslands soil microbial communities from the Angelo Coastal Reserve, California, USA - 14_0903_12_40cm | ecosystem: Environmental > Terrestrial > Soil > Grasslands | place: USA... | reverse complement strand
TTTTTCCACAGCGGTAGTGAGCCACCGTTCAGCGATTTGCTCTCCTCCACGGAAATCGCCAACTGGTGTTCCATGCGCACTCATAGCGATAAACCGATGGTCGGAATGTATCCCCTGGACACGCCTGTGCGACGGAAGAACGTTGCATTTGGCGCGAACGGTTCGCCGCAAACGTTTTTATACTTTACGCAAACGTTTTCCTCTCTTGGATAACTGCGCCCTTCCTAGTACTGTGCGATTTGGGCTCGGGTTCTCCTGCCGCCGAGGCGGGTGAGACTAAGAACGGAAGCCTCCCCCAAGTCATTCTATTCAATGAGTTACAAATCAACCGTACGCTGCCCCGAGGTCGCTAGCCGTTAGCTGGCACCTCAGTTTGGCGCTCCAACTGCTGAAACCTTTCCACCCCTGTCGGAGGGAATACTTCGAATCATTGCCAGGAGCTCAACGACAAGTGCACAACCGCGCCGGTCTGACCTCTAGAATGAGGGACCTGCCGCCCGAAGATATTATTTTCGGGCAGTCGCTCGCCATGCAGGCGGTCCGATATAAAATCCAAAAGGTGGCCTGTACGGACGTTCCGGTTCTTATTCAAGGGGAAAACGGGACCGGAAAAGAAGTCTTGGCCCACTTTCTGCATGCCCGCTCCTCGTGTAGCGGCGGACCCTTCGTGAAGGTCAACTGCGCTGCGATCCCCGGCACATTGATCGAAAGCGAGCTTTTCGGCTTTGAGAAAGGGGCCTTCACGGGCGCCTATTCATCGAAGCCCGGCCACGTCGAAATGGCGGACGGCGGAACACTGTTCCTCGACGAAATTGGCGAACTCGATCTAAGCGTGCAGGCCAAGCTTCTGGAATTTCTCCAAGATGGCGCGTATTGCCGGATTGGCGACTACGGCGAGCAGCGCGTTGCCACGCGGGTCATCTGTGCGACGAGCCGCCGACTCGAGCAGGAAGTCGAACACGGGAAGTTCCGTCGCGATCTATTCTACCGCATCAATGTGGTCCACATTAAATTGCCGGCGTTGCGCGACCGCCGGTGCGACATTCCGCCGCTCGCGGACTACTTTCTCACTGTTTCCACTGTCCGATTCCAGCGGGCGGCGCCGATGCTTTCACAGGAACTCATGCAGATGCTTCAGCGGCGCGACTGGCCGGGAAACATCCGCGAACTGGAGAACTGTATGGCGCGCTGCGTCATCCTTGGTACCGAGGACGCTCTAGAAGCTTATCTCCGTGAGCCGCGGCCTCGTGCCATCTCTATTGATGAGGATGAAAACGGTCCAGTCCCGTTCAAGCGAATTGCCGAAAAAGCACGACGCGAATTGGAGCAGAACGTCATTCTGAGCGCGCTGGAGATCCACAACTGGAATCGCCGCAAGACGGCTGAGGCATTGAAAATCAGCTATCGTACGCTCCTCTACAAGCTTCGCGAGGCTGGGCTCCTCTCGATGCGTGAGCGAAAAGGATTCAATCTTCAGGACAGCCCTGTCACTACCGTTGGCGCCTCATCCCATTGACATTCAGCACGCTGCAAGTGGCCGACCAATTTCGGATTGCCACGAACTAAGGCTGCTGGCCCTCAGGGATTCTAATCTTGTTCATTCTTGGCAAGCCCGAATTGGATGCCAGCGAGGGTCGCTGGCGGGGAAAGTCGGTTCCCGTATGTGAAAACTTTTTCCCACGCAAGTCGACCTTTGTTTCGCAACCCACCTCAGAAGGGACCTTGCATTCGATGTGTTCCACATCACAAAAGGTCACGTAAGCAATTGTCATTACATGGGTTAGATTGGCCTCAGCCCGTCGACAACAAGATCCCACCGGCATGCCTACATTGGGTTCCGCTGTGCAAGGAAGTGCCGTAGTCGCAGGGTTTAAGGTGACACCCCAATGAAGTTGGTCCGATGACGCAGCCGAGCGGTTGTCGTCTGAACCGGGAAATGAATCTGATTGTGCCTCCCGACCAATTAATCTTCGGCCGGTCTGAGGTGATGAAAGCTGTCCGCCAGAAGGTGGAAAAGGTGGCGCACGCCAACCTTCCGGTGCTCATCCAGGGGGAGAGCGGAACCGGGAAAGAGATCATCGCGAAGCTAATCCATATGCGGTCGCCGTGGGGATCGGGTCCTTTCGTCAAAGTGAATTGTCCGGCGATTCCGGGGACGCTCATGGAAAGCGAGCTATTTGGGTACGAGAAAGGAGCTTTCACTGGAGCGAACGGGACAAAGCCCGGCAGGGTGGAACTGGCGCAGAACGGGACACTCTTTCTTGACGAAATTGCAGAACTCGAGCCGGGTCTTCAGGCTAAGCTTCTTCAGTTGCTTCAGGACGGCCAGTTCTGCCCCATCGGAGCCCAAGAGGACAAGCGGATCGAGGTCCGCGTGATCTGCGCGACGAACCGAAACTTGGAAGAAGAGATCGCAAAGCAGACTTTCCGGCAAGATCTCTTCTATCGCATCAACGTCGTGAACATTCAATTGCCGAGCTTGCGAGAGCGCTCAGCGGACATTCCCGGGATCAGTGATTTTTTGCGGCAGGCGTACAGCGAGAAATTCAACCGCCAAACCCGGCCTTTTTCGGCACGGAGGCTGGAGACGATGCAGCGGTACCACTGGCCGGGCAATATTCGCGAGCTTGAGAACGTGATCAAGCGTTACGTCATTTTGGGATCGGAAGACGCCATCCAGGTGGAGTTCGCTGAAGGGAACACGCCTCACTCGTTCGCCGACGTACCGATCCAGGGTTCGATTTCATTGAAGAAAGTTACTCGTCAGGCGGTACGGGAGTTCGAAGGCAAGATCATTCGCAAGATTTTGCGGGCACACAACTGGAACCGCAGGCGCGCTGCCAGCGCGTTAAACATCAGCTATCGCGCACTCCTTTACAAGCTGAAGGACGCTAGCACACCATCGCGCGAGGGTCACGGGGACCTGCAGTCCGCGGAATTGGGCAACGACTGACTTTCGGACCCCGAAAAGGAGCAAAGGAAATGAGAGTGCGAATTTTAATCTGGGCAATGCGGGCGATCCTTGCGCCCGCGCTTGCAGTGATGATTCTTTCCACGGCGGCGCAGGGAAATCAGGGAAAGATGGCGATGGCATCCCCGACCGTCCAAACGGACCCGCCGGCGAAAGCCGCGCAACCACTGGGGCATCCGGACCATTCTTGGGTGGACAACAAAACATACGTGATCGGGGAGAGCGACGTTTTAGATATCAATGTCTGGAAAGAAAAAGAGATATCGCGGACGACCCTGGTCCGTTCCGACGGCAAGATTTCTCTGCCTCTCATCGGCGAAGTCCGGGCGAGCGGGGTGACCCCCTTGCAGCTCCGCGATGAGATCATCCAGCGTCTGAAGGCCTACATCGAGAATCCCGAAGTTACCGTGATCGTGAATGAACCCCGCAGCCACCACTTTAACATTGTCGGCCAAGTGAACCGCGCGGGCACCTATCCGTTGACCGAAACAATGACCGTCCTCGACGGGATTCTTTCAGCAGGAGGGTTCCGGGACTTTGCCAAGCAAACCAAGATTTATGTCCTGCGCCCGGCAGCGGGCGGCACCCTCGAGCGAATCCGTTTCAACTACAAGAGAGTTGTTAAAGGTAAAAGTCTTCAGCAGAACGTCGTGCTCAAGCCGGGCGACACGATAGTCGTTCCCTAACCGGAGAATTGGAAGATGCGATACGGACTCATTGACGCGGGGGCACTCTTGCTTCTCCTGATCCCCGCAGCGGCGTGCGGTCAAACAGCCGGCCCCTCTATACCTACCCTGCCGAGCGGCCAAATGCCCGTCCCTGTCCCCAGAGACGAAGCGCAGGGGACAAATGTATTCTCAGGGAGGATTGCAGTTGGAGCGCGGTTCGACGACAACGCAGTGCTGAGTTCCGCGGGACGACGCTCGGATATCGGCTATGCCTTTACGCCGAGCCTTGCTTTTGTCCAGACTCGCCCGCGATTGAATTGGAGCGTGAGTTACGGCCCCGGGGCAGACATCAGCCAGCATGGGCTATATCCGGACCAACTGACTCATTATTTTGGCGGGCAATTCACGTGGTTGCCCTCGAAACGCAGCATTTTTTCGGCACAACAAAACTACATCTTGAGCACCAATCCGTTCCAGCAATTTGGCGAGCAGCCGTTCACAACAACGCCCGGCCCATTGGTCTCCCCCAATCAGAGCATATTTCTTCCCAGCCTCCGCCGGGAATCGTTCCTTTCACAAGCGCAATATTCTTATGAGCTGAGCGAGCACACCATGTTTGGCATGGGCGGGAGTTACGGCCGCGAGGATTTTAATCACAATCCCGGTTCGGGGTTGACCGCACCATCCTTCATTAGCTCTCGGGTTGCTTCCGGGCAGGCCTTCCTCGCGCACCAGTTTACTCGGCGGAGCGAGCTGGGGGTTCAATATGGTGTCCAGGTGCTGAGGTTCCCGCAAGGGAACTCACGGACAGCGGCGCACGCGTTGCAGCTTTTCGATGAGGTGAAGCTAACACCAAATACGAGCTTCACTCTGTACGGAGGGCCGCAATATTCGCTAACGGCCAACCAGGTGCAACTGAACTTTCTGTTCTTCATTGTGACCATCCCTGTGAAGGAAAACACATGGTCCTGGAGCGCGGGGGGAATTTATTCATGGACTGGCCGGCGCGAGGCCCTCGTTTTCAATTATAAGCACGGGATCAGTAACGGAGGGGCGCTGTTCGGCGCGGTGACACTTGACAGCGGTTCAGCCGACCTGACATGGAAGCTGACTTCTCATTGGAACCTAAGGGCGGACATTGCCGGAGCCAACAACCACCTCCTGGGCGCCCAGAACAGGCAAAGCGAACTGCGCACTTACTCGGCCAGGATGGGCTTGAGCCGGCAGATTTCCCAAGACCTATCTATGGACTTCTTTTATGAAAGAATTAATCAGACAGGAATCTTGCCAGGACTTCTTACGGGAAATCACGACCTTGTGGGCGTGTCCTTTGCCTACACCTTCAAGAAGCCGATCGGGAGATAGGAATGATAGACGAACCAAAGGATCAAGCCTCGCGCAGCCTGGAAGATTACTGGGCCATGTTGCGCGCCCGGCGTTGGTGGATATTAGTGCCCGTGTTTATCTGCTGGAGCCTCGTCTGGGGGGTGAGCTGGCTCTTGCCGGCCACGTATCAGTCTGACGCACTCATCCTGGTGGAACAGCAGAAGGTTCCGGAGCATTATGTCGTACCGAACGTCACCATTGGTCTCCAGGACCGACTGCAGAGCATGACGCAGCAGATTCTCAGCCGTACGCGCCTCCAGGCGACAATCGACCGCTTTCATCTTTTCCAGCCCCACACCAGCCTGATGGGTCTGACTCAGTCACTGGACCCGGTTGAGCAAATGCGCGCGAACATAAAGATTGAGCTCGTGCAGGCGCCAGGGCATCCGGACGAACTTCGAGCCTTCAAGATTCAGTACTCTGCCGGGTCGCCCGAGCTCGCACAGCAAGTGAACAGCGAACTAACCACACTCTTTATCGACGAGAATCTCAAGTCCCAGCAACAGCTTTCCGAGAATACGACGGCATTTCTTGACAACCAATTGTCGGACGCACGGGCGAAACTGGCTGAGCAAGAAACGAAGATTCGGGCCTTTAAGGCTCAGCACCTCGGGGAACTGCCCACGCAATTGGCGGGCAACGTTCAAGTCCTATCGGCCCTGCAAACTCAGCTCCAGGGCACCCAGCAGGCCCTGGAGGGTGCGCAGCAGCAAAAGCTCTATCTGGAATCGCTGTTACAACAATATCGGGCGGCGCGAGCGAGCCTGGGTAGCGGGGAGTCGGAGGTGACACCACCGCAAGCTATGGAAAAGGAGCTCAAAGATCTGCGCCTGCGGCTTGCGGACGAACGATCCAAGCACACCGATAGTTATCCGGACGTCGTTGCTCTCAAGGACCAGATCGCCAAGACAGAGAAACTGAAGAAGCAAATCGAGGACGAACTTGCCTCGAAACAGAACTCGAGCAAGACGACAAGTGCCTCCGGACCCGACGCCGTGGCAGAAGCCGAGCAACCTGCACCGACCCCGGCGATGATGCAGATCGAGAGCCAGCTCAAGGCGAGCCAATTCGAGATTCAGAATTTACAGCAGCGCCAAGAGGACGTCGAATCGCGAATTGCCGAATATCAGGGCCGCCTGAATGTCACTCCGAAAACCGAACAGGAGCTGATAGATATCTCTCGCGGCTACGAAGAATCTCAGGCCAATTACAACTCGCTCTTGCAGAAGCAAATGCAGTCCCAACTGGCTACCAGTCTCGAACAACGCCAGCAGGGCGAGCAGTTCCACATCATCGATCCGCCCAGCCTTGCTAACAAGCCCTCCGCCCCTAACCATTTTGTGGCCAGTCTCAGCGGCTTGGTTCTAGGGATAGCCGTCGGTTTGGGATTAGCGGCTCTGCTCGAACTTAGGGATGTGCGTGTTCGAAGAGAAAAGGACCTTGAAGGACTTGTCCCTGCCCGCGTGCTCGTCGGCATTCCCCGCTTGAGCACGCCCGCGCAGGAGCGTCGTCGCACGACGGTTCTGTGGATGGAACGCAGCGGAGCGGCGGCGATGGTCGTTTTAATGGTAGCCGGCCAACTCTTCGCGTTCTGCAAAGGTTAGAGCCAATGTACAGAAAATATTACGGGTTGGCCCGAAATCCGTTTGATAACAGCCCGGATCGTCATTTTTTTTACCCGACGCCCCGTCATAACGAGGCGCTGGCCAACCTAAATTATGGCGTGCAGCGGCGCAGGGGCTTCATTGTCGTAACCGGCGAGGTGGGAACGGGCAAGACACTGCTGGCGCGGTGCCTGCTCGACATGCTGGCCAGCAAGCGAATCTCTTTTGCCTTTGTATTCAATCCGATTCTTTCGGTCGAAGATTTCCTCTATTACGTGATTATGGACCTCCGCCTACCGATCCAAGGGAAGAGGAAGAGCGAAATCCTCGTCCTCTTGAACAACTATCTGATATCGCGGCACCGCCTTGGGTCAACCGTGGCGCTGATTGTGGATGAGGCGCACCTGTTAAGCTTCGAGCTTCTGGAGGAGATTCGACTCCTGACGAACTTGGAGACTTCGCAACAAAAGCTTTTGCAAATCATTCTGCTCGGACAGCCGGAACTCGATTGCAAACTGGATTTGCCGCGGCTGCGTCAGCTCAAACAGAGGGTTTCCCTCCGCTGCCGGCTCGAGCCGTTGAGTGCGCAGGAGCTCCGCGGTTACCTCTTCAGCCGATTGAAGCTGGCCGGGGCTAGTTCCCACAGGGGGACTTTGTTCTCCGACGAAGCCATTGCGGCAATCCACCAGTACTCCGGTGGGATCCCACGGCTGATCAACACCATCTGCGAGAATGCCTTGATTTCAGGCTATGCGCGCAATGCTTCCACCATCACCCCCGATATCATCGGCGAGGTGGCAGCGGACTTCCGTATTGATCTCCCGCCTAGGTCCAATAACGGCGAGCAGGACGGGACAAAGGACCAGCCAGCCGATGCCCACAAGACGTTCGTGCGCGACCGGCTGCGCTTGATTTTTCCGCCCGAGGCGAACCCACAAAAGCAGCTTGCTGAATCCGGTCACGAACAAGGAGCCAAAGCGCAATGAGCCGCGTCTACGAAGCCCTATGGAAGTCGGAGCAACAACACCTGCCGCCGGACTCTTGCGCGACCGCCCCAGAGACGCCGGAGGAGGTGATTCAGCGTGCCGTGGCGGAGCCCGCAGAGTTGCATGGAGCAGGCACATTCCAACTGCACCCCTCGCCGGACCAACTTCTTGTTGCGGTGACCGACGAGGAGAGCCTCGGCGCGGAGAAGTTCCGTGTTCTCGGCGCCCGAATCAACAATCTCCGCTCACAACGGGAGATAAAGACTCTGCTGATTACGAGCGGTGGTCCCGGTGAAGGCAAAACGCTCGTGGCGGCGAATCTCGCCGTAATCCTGGCCAAGCGGACCAACCAGAAGGTCCTGTTAATTGAGGGCGACCTCCGCCGCCCGGCATTCGAGCGGCTCTTTGGAGTCGGGCCCCTCCGCGGCTTGACCCACTGGTGGAAATCGTCCAAAGATTCGGTGTGCCATTACCTGTATCGCGCCGCTCCCCTACCATTGTGGATCCTATCGGCAGGAGGTCCCGCCGAGCAACCAATCCAGATCCTGCAATCCAAACGACTCACCGAATTGATGGGCGAGCTGGCGGGCTGGTTCGACTGGATCATCATCGATTCCCCGCCGCTTCTTCCCCTGGCGGACCCAAATCTCTGGGCCCGGCTGGCGGACGGGACGCTGCTCGTCGTCCGGGAGAACAATACCTCACGCAAAACGCTCGAGAAGGGTTTGGAGAGCCTGGACGATCCCAAGTTGATCGGCGTGGTCTTGAATGAGGCGATGGAGGTCACGAAATCCGATTACTACAATTCCTATTACGGGACCGCACGGAAGGCCGAGGGGAACGGGAATTCGAAGCAGAAATCGGGAGTTTGAGAACAGACTGTGATTCGTCTTTTCAATACGTATTTTCCGGCTCGCACGCTCGCGCTGGGCGTGACGGAGGCTGGCCTAGTGATTGTGGCGTTTGTGGCCGCCATGATCGGCCGGCTGGGCGCGACTGACGCCAGCATCACGTTGAACTATGAGCAGGGCTTCTTGAAAATCCTAATCCTGGCCGGAGTTTTCCTTCTCTGTATGTACTATTTCGATTTGTACGATTCAACTGTTCTCAGCAACCGCCGTGAAGTCACCGTCCGGCTGATCCAAGCGCTCGGAACGGTTTGCGTGCTGTCGGCAGTCATCTATTACACTTATCCGTCGCTTGCTCTCGGCCGGGGAATCTTCCTCTACGGAACCATCATGGTCGCGGCGTTGTTGCTCGGATGGCGGCGAATCTTCTTGCTGATGAACAATTGGCCGCGCTTTTCCGAACGCGCCGTAATTCTCGGCGAAGGCCCGCTTGCCAGTGCCCTGATCGCGGAACTCAAGAGCCGCCCCGAGCTCGGCATCCGCATCATCGAGCACTTCGGCGTCCAGAATGGCCACGGGAGCGCGTCGGTTGATTCCTCGCCCGACTGGACAGACGAGCTTTTCCGCTTGGCCGATGCCGACCAAGTGCATCGCATTATCGTCACGATGGGTGAACGCCGCGGAAAATTGCCGGTCGAAGCTCTACTGCAACTAAAAGGACGCGGGGTAGAGATCCAGGACGGTGCCGAGGTGTATGAGAGCGTGACCGGAAAGGTGCCGGTGGACGCACTCCGGCTGAGCTGGCTTGTGTTTTCGCCCGGTTTCCGCGTTTCCCGCCGCCTATTGATCTACAAGCGCGCGTTCTCTTTCGTGATGTCGAGCGTCCTGCTGCTCCTCGCGGCGCCGTTGATGATCCTAATTGCCCTGACCATCCGGCTGGATTCCGCCGGGCCGATCATTTTCCGGCAGAGGCGGGTGGGCAAGGACGGGCGACAATTCACACTCTATAAGTTTCGGACGATGTGCAACGGGGCCGATCGGAATGGCGATTGCCAGCCCGCGGGAAAAGACGACGCGCGCTTCACCCGTGTCGGCCGCTGGCTCCGGCGCACGCGAGGGGACGAACTTCCTCAGCTCTTCAACATCCTCCGCGGCGACATGTATTTCGTAGGGCCGCGGCCATTCGTTCCGAGCCAGGAAAAAGAGTGCGCGGAGAAAATCCCCGTCTACACGCAGCGGTGGAGTGTAAAGCCAGGCGCGACAGGATGGGCGCAGGTCAACCGTGGGTATTGCGCCACCCTCGAAGACAACGTCGACAAGCTCGCCTACGACCTTTTTTACATCAAGAATGTGTCCATTGGTTTGGATCTGCTGATTCTTTTCAAGACTGTCAAAATCCTTTTGCTGGGCCGGGGCGGGCGCTGATGGCCATCGCGACTCTCTTCTCAGAATGGGTATTTTGGATTTGCGCCTCCCTAATCGTGTACTCCTATCTCGCCTATCCCGTCTTGTTGTTTGTTGCTTATAGCCTATCGCAGATCCGGCGTGACTGGCGCTACTTGACTCAGCGGCGGGAGCGCCGTGTCTCATCGCCCGAGCCGGGGCAGCTTCCGGAGGTCAGCCTAGTCATCGCCGCCTACAACGAGGAAGACCGTCTTCCCGAAAAACTTGCGAACCTCCAACAACTCGACTTCCCACCGGAAAAGTTGGAGGTAATTCTTGTATCTGACGGTTCTACGGACCGCACGAATCACATTTTGTCAGCCACAGAGGACCCAAAGATTCGATCCATTCTGCTGCCCGACAGAAAAGGCAAACCCACCGCGCTGAATCACGGCGTGGCCCACGCGAGTCACGAGGTACTCGTTTTCTCCGACGGTGCAACGCTGTTTGAACCGCACGCTGTCAAGAATTTAGTCCGTCACTTTTCGGACCCGGCGGTGGGTGTGGTCTGCGGCGCCTTGGGGTTCGAAGCGACTCCCGAATCGCGGCAGACGGAGGGAGTTTACTGGAAATACGAAAGCATGTTGAGGCTGATGGAATCTCGGCTGGGCGCCACGCTGACGGCCAGTGGCGCCATCTATGCCCTTCGCCGCTGCTGCTTCCAGGAGCTCGCATCGAATACCGTAATCGAAGATTTTGTGATCCCGATGAACGCCCGCAAGCTTGGTTACCGCGTGGTCTACGACCCCGAGGCCGTGGGGACGGAATTTGCCGCCCCAACTGTTTCGGGTGAGTTTACTCGACGAGTTCGGCTGGCCGTTGGGAGCTTCCGGGCCCTGCGAGAACTGACCCGAGTTCCTCTCGATGGCTTAGCGACATTCGCCTTTGCTTCTCACAAGCTGGCGCGCTGGTTTGTGCCATTCATGTTGATCGGCCTTCTTTTTAGCGACGCCCTCCTGCTCGCCAACGTGTTCTATCGTCTTGCGTTCATTTGTCAGCTCTTGTTTTACCTTTGGGCTGGTCTAGGCTTTGTGTTTCGTGAGCGAGCCCAGGGCGTTCGCTTCGCGCTGATAGGTTATTTCCTCCTCGCCATGAACTTGGCCTTTCTGGTGGGTTTTTTCCGCTTTGTGACCGGTCGGGAGGAGGTGACATGGGAGCGCGCCCACTAGCCTTGGCTAAATTTAAACAGATGGCTCTTCGTCTCAAAGGCGTGCCGGTATTGCTCTACCACGAATTGTCAGCTGCGGCGGAACCGCGGCTGGCAGCAGGGAAGGACAGATACCGCGTTTCCGCGGATCAATTCCGTTCCCACCTTGAATTGATACGGCAGCACAGCTATCGAGTCATCTCGCTACACGATTTGTGGGATTCGGCGCCGGATTCGCGCGAAGCTGAGCTTTCTGTGGTCTTGACCTTTGACGACGGTCGAGCATCGGACTACGAAATAGCGTACCCCTTT
>Ga0066662_10001289_pt1 | contig 11366 bp, 10 predicted proteins | sample GraSoiAngelo_111_FD_133939 | JGI IMG/M metagenome (GOLD analysis project Ga0066662, IMG submission 133939) | Grasslands soil microbial communities from the Angelo Coastal Reserve, California, USA - 14_0903_12_40cm | ecosystem: Environmental > Terrestrial > Soil > Grasslands | place: USA... | reverse complement strand
GATCGACTCGCGGGCCGTCCGCGTCCCGGTGCCGGCGCCGCGGGCGTTCGCACCGATCGCGCGGATCGGCGGGCGAACGGGCTGGTACGGCGCGGACGTGCTGTGGCAGGCGCGTGGAGTGCTCGACCAGCTGGTCGGGGGCGTCGGGCTCCGGCGCGGGCGGCGCAGCCCCGACTCGATCGCGGCGGGCGATACGCTCGACTTCTGGGTGGTGGAGGACTTCGAGCCGGACCGGCTGCTGCGGCTCGAGGCGCAGATGCGGGTGCCGGGGCGGGCCTGGCTGCAGTTCGAGGTCGAGGCGGTCGACGAGCGGTCGGCGCGGATTCGCCAGACGGCGCTGTTCGACCCGGCAGGCGTGGCGGGCAGGGCCTACTGGTACGCGCTCTATCCGATCCACGCGTACGTCTTCAGCCGCATGCTGAGCGGGATCGCGCGTTCCGCGGTGCGGCAGCCGCAGCGCTAGTCGGCGACGTCGCCACGGCTGCGGCGGTACCTGGAGAGGTCGACCATCGCGCGAACGAAGCGGCCGCCGCCCATCGCGACGAAGAAGAGCACCATCGACTCGATGGCGGTGAAGAGCAGGACGATCTCCCAGCTGAGATCCTCGCTGCCGGCCAGGGTGTCGTTGGGCACGAAGCGGGAGAGGAACGCCATGCCGACGAATGCGGCGGCGCCGAGCGCCGCGTACATCCACGCGCGGCGGTAGCCGACCACGGCGCCGCCGCCGAGCGCGGCGATCAGGGTGCCGTAGACGACGACCTCGGGCCAGGGGCCGGCGGTCTCCATAGCCCAGATGATATACCACGGATCCGCCGCAAACCGCTCACACCCGCCCGGGGTGCCTGACACCGCCGGCTGGCGTTCCTCAGATCGGTGCGCCGGGCGGCAGGATCTCGAGCCCGCTCGCCACCTGGCGGCGCCCGGCGCGGTGGAACACCAGGTCGACGCTGTGCTCCGTCTTGTACCGCCCCCAGAACATCAGCCGCGCGTAGGTCTTCATCGTGTCCTTCCGCGGCGGCACCAGCTCCTCGGCGAACACCAGCGACGTCCCCTGCACCTCGAAGTCGCTGCCCTCCTCCTTCTCCACGCCGTTGACGAACACCTGGAACGGGCGCTCGGCGTAGGGTGGGAGGGGGACTCGGGAACCGTTCATGCGTGGCCGGTTGGCGGGCGTGTGCAGGGTATCTTGATACCGTTCCGGCCATGGCGACACCCCCCGATCCCTTCTCCGCCGCCGACACCCTCGGCAGCGGTGAGCGGATCTACCGGATCGACCGGGTCGTCGATCCGCTGCGGCTCCCCTACACGGTCTGCGTGCTGCTCGAGAATCTGGTGCGCCGGGCCGGGACCGAGCACGTCACGGAGGACGACGTCCGAGCGCTGGCCGCCTGGCCGCAGCGCTCCACCGGCACGAACCTCGCCTTCATGCCCGCCCGCGTGATCATGCAGGACCTGACCGGCGTCCCCGCCGTGGTCGACCTCGCTGCCATGCGATCGGCCGTCGCGCGCGCCGGCGGCGACCCCTCCCGGGTCGATCCGCTCGTCCCCGTCGACCTCGTCATCGATCATTCGGTGCAGGTCGACGCCTTCGGCTCCGACGGCGCCTACCAGCTCAACATCGATCGCGAGTTCGAGCGGAACGGCGAGCGCTATGCGCTGCTCCGCTGGGCTCAGGAGGCCTTCCGCAACTTCCGGGTCGTGCCGCCCGGCATGGGCATCGTCCACCAGGTCAACCTCGAGTACCTCGGCCGCGTCGTCCAGGTGCGCGACGGCATCGCGCTGCCCGACTCGCTCGTCGGCACCGACTCGCACACCACCATGATCAACTCGCTCGGCGTGCTGGGCTGGGGTGTGGGCGGGATCGAGGCGGAGGCGGTCATGCTCGGCCAGCCGTTGTACATGCTCTCGCCCGTCGTCCTCGGCGTGCGGATGTCCGGCGAGCTGCGCGCCGGCGTGACGGCGACCGACCTCGTGCTGACAATGACCGAGCGCCTGCGAAAGCATGGCGTGGTGGGGAAGTTCGTCGAGTTCTTCGGTCCCGGCGTTCCCGCCCTCACGGTCGCCGACCGCGCCACCATCTCCAACATGTCGCCCGAGTTCGGCTCGACCGCGGCGATGTTCCCCGTCGACGAGCAGACGCTTCGCTACCTCCGCGACACCGGCCGCAGCCCTGAGCATGTCGCGCTGGTCGAGGCCTACGCCAAGGAGCAGGGGCTGTTCCGCAGCGGCGACGAGCCCGCGCCGGCCTTCTCGGAGACGATCGACTTCGACCTCTCCCAGGTCGAGCCCAGCCTCGCGGGGCCGCGGCGCCCGCAGGACCGGGTCCCGCTCGGCAGCGTCCCGGCCAGCTTCTCGGAGGCCTTTCCCGTCCAGCATGCGAACGGCTCACACCTCGGAGACGGCTCCGTTGCCATCGCGGCCATCACCAGCTGCACGAACACCTCGAACCCGATGCTCATGGTCGCCGCCGGGCTGCTCGCCAAGAAGGCGGTCGAACGCGGCATGCAGACGAAGCCCTGGGTGAAGACGAGCCTTGCCCCCGGGTCGCGCGTCGTCATGGACTACCTCGACCGCGCCGGGCTGACCGAGTATCTCGACGCCCTGCGCTTCAACCTGGTCGGCTACGGCTGCACGACGTGCATCGGCAACTCCGGCCCGCTGCCGGACGAGGTCAGCGACGAGATCACGCAGCGCGACCTGTCCGTCGCCGCCGTGCTCTCCGGGAATCGGAACTTCGAAGCGCGGATCCACCCACAGGTGCGCGCGAACTACCTCGCCTCCCCGCCGCTGGTCGTCGCGTTCGCGCTGGCCGGGAGCGTCACCGCCGACCTCACCTCGGAGCCGGTTGGCAGCGACGGCAACGGCGACCCGGTCATGCTCGAGGAGATCTGGCCGACCGCCGAGGAGGTTGCGGAGGCCGTGCGCGGAGCCGTGTCGGCGAGCCTGTTCCAGAACCAGTACGGGCGCATCTTCGAGGGCGACGAGCGATGGCGCGACCTGCCGGTGCCAACGGGCGAGCTGTTCCAGTGGGACCCCGACTCCACCTACGTCCGCGAGGCGAGCTTCTTCGAGCGCGCCGCCGACCTGTCGGACATCGTCGACGGACGCGTCCTGGCGCTGCTCGGCGACTCGGTCACGACCGACCACATCTCGCCCGCCGGCTCTATCCCGTCCTCCACGCCGGCCGGCGCCTACCTGATGGAGCACGGCGTGGAGCCGCGCGACTTCAACAGCTACGGCGCCCGGCGCGGCAACCACGAGGTGATGGTGCGCGGCACCTTCGCCAACATCCGCCTCAGGAACCGCATCGTCGAGGGCGTCGAGGGCGGCTTCACCCGCCACTTCCCCGACGGCGAGCAGCTCTCCATCTACGAGGCGTCGATGCGCTACCAGGCCGAGGGCGTGCCGCTGGTCGTGATCGCCGGCCGTGAGTACGGCTCGGGCAGCTCACGCGACTGGGCGGCGAAGGGCAGCGCGCTGCTCGGCGTCCGCGCGGTGATCGCGGAGAGCTACGAGCGCATCCACCGGTCGAACCTGGTGGCGCTCGGGGTGCTGCCGCTGCAGTTCGCGGAGGGCGAATCGGCCGCCTCGCTCGCGCTGACGGGCGAGGAGACCTTCACCATCCGCGGGCTCGACACCGTCGGCGTCGGCGACACGGTCACCGTCGAGGTCAACGGCGGCGAGCGCAGCTTCCGGGCGCTCGCCCGCCTCGACGCGGAGGCCGACATCCGGATCTACCGCGCGGGCGGGCTGCTGCAGATGATGCTGGCCGAGCTGGCCGGCTGAGGTCCTCGGGGTAGGCCTGGCACCGGGCGGTAGGCTGCCCGGTGTGAGCCTGACCGCCGACCTCGGCCGCATCGTCGGCGCGGCCAACGTCATCACCGATCCCGTCGCGCTGCGCACGTACGAGTCCGACGGGCTCACGGGCTACCGCGCGCAGCCGCTAGCCGTTGCGCTCCCCGACAGCACCGAGCAGGTCGTCCGAGCGGTCAAGGCGTGCGCGGCCCACCGCGTCCCCTTCGTCGCCCGCGGGGCCGGCACCGGTCTCTCCGGCGGCGCCGTCCCGGTCGCCGAGGGCATCGTCATCGGCCTCTCGCGGATGCGCCGGATCCTCGAGGTGGACGTGGCCAACCGCTCGGTGCGGCTGCAGCCCGGCGTCACCAACCTCGAGGTGACCCGCGCCGTCGAGCCGCACGGCCTCTACTACGCGCCCGATCCGTCCAGCCAGCAGGTGTGCACGATCGGCGGCAACGTCGCCGAGAACTCCGGCGGTGCTCACTGCCTCAAGTACGGGTTCACGACCAACCACGTGCTCGAGGCGGAGGTGGTGCTCGCCGACGGCTCCGTCGTCAGGCTGGACGACGGCGGCGTGCTCGACCTGTTGGGACCCGTGGTGGGGTCGGAGGGGACGCTCGGCATCGTCACCGAGGTGGTCGTCCGCGTGCTTCCCCGGCCTCAGCGGGTGGAGACGCTGCTCGCCGCCTTTGCCTCCACCGACGACGCCGGCGAGGCGGTGTCGGCCATCATCGCCGCCGGCATCATCCCGGCCGCCATCGAGATGATGGACGCGTTGACGATCCAGGCAGCGGAGGACGCCGTCCACGCCGGCCTGCCGCGCGACGCCGGCGCGGTGCTGCTGGTGGAGCTGGACGGTCCATCGCTCGAGGTCGAGCTGCTCGTGGAGCAGGCCGACCGGCTGTGCCGCGACGCCGGTGCCGGCGATGTCCGCCGTGCCGCCGGCGACGCCGAGCGGGCGGGCTTCTGGCGCGGCCGCAAGGCCGCATTCGCCGCCATGGGCCGCGTCAGCCCGCACTACTACGTCCAGGATGGCGTCGTCCCGCGGACACGGCTCTCGCAGACGCTGCGGCGGATCGCCGAGCTGTCGGAGCAGTATGGCCTCCGGGTCGGGAACGTCTTCCATGCCGGCGACGGCAACCTGCATCCGCTCGTGCTCTATGACGGCGGGGTGGAGGGGCAGGCCCAGCGGGCGGAGCAGCTTGCCTCCGAGATCCTGCTCGCGTGCGTCGAGGCGGGCGGGTCGCTGACCGGGGAACACGGCATCGGCCTCGACAAGGCCCGCTACATGCCGGCGATGTTCGGGGATGCTGACCTGGATGCGATGCACCGCCTGCGCTGCGGCTTCGATCCCGACGGGCGCTGCAATCCGGGCAAGGTGTTCCCGACGCCGCGCCTGTGCGGCGAGGTGCCGGGCCCCTACCGCGAGCACCCGCTGGAGCGTGAGGGGGTGGCCGAGCGGTGGTGATCGAGCACGAGGCCGGTGACCTCACCTGCACGGTCGAGGCGGAGACGCCGATGGTGGAGCTGCAGCGGCGGCTCGCCGACCGCGGTCAGATGCTGGCGCTCGACCCTCCCGGCCATGAGCTCACCGTCGGCGAGGTGTTCGACCGGGCGCTGTTCGGCCCGCGGGCGCACCGCTACGGCCGCCCCCGCGACCTCGTGCTCGGCCTGCGTGCCCGCCTGCCCGCCGGCGCGGAGATCCGTGCCGGGGGCAAGGTGGTCAAGAACGTGGCCGGCTACGACCTGCCCAAGCTGTTCACCGGAGCGTGCGGGCGGCTGGGAACCGTGCTCGAGCTGACGCTGCGCCTGCACCCGTTGCCCGCGGAGACATGCACGCTGGTGACGTCACCTTGCGACCCGGCCGTCTTCGAGCCGCTGGCCCCGGCATGCGTGGACTATCGCTGGCCGGACGACCGGCTGCTCGTCCGGTTCGAGAGCCCGGTCGCACGCCGGCTCGCCGAGGCCGCCGCGCAGGTCGCCGGGGGCGAGCTGATCGATGACGACGAGCCGGTATGGACGCGCCAGCGCGAGCTGCAGGCGGGCCTGCACCTGCACCGCTGCCCGCCCTCCGCATGCCCGATGCGCGCAGACGAGCTGCGTTCTCAGGGGGCAGAAGCGGTCGTCGGCCGGTGGGCCCGCGGGTGGCTGTTCGCCGATGTGCCGGCGCCGGAGCGGCAGCTCTCGCCGCTGGAGCAGCGCGTGATCGATCGGTTCAACGCGTGACCGAGACGACCCGCGAGCTGCTCGACGCGTGCGTCCACTGCGGCTTCTGCCTGCCCGCCTGCCCCACATACGCGCTCTGGGGCGAGGAGATGGACTCACCCCGCGGCCGCATCCACCTGATGAACCTGGTGGAGACCGGGGAGGCGGCCATGGACGGCAGCGTCGCCACGCACCTCGACCGGTGCCTGGGATGCCTGGCATGCGTCCCCGCCTGCCCCAGCGGCGTCCGCTACGACCTCCTGATCGAACGGGCCCGCGCTGAGCGCCGCCGGGAGGCGCCGCGTGGGCTCCGGGCCCGGGTGGTGGACGCCGCCGTGTTCGCTGTCGTGCCGCGACCCCGGCTGCTGCGCGCGCTGTCCTGGCCGCTGGCCCTCGGCCTGCGGCCGTCGGCCCTGGCGCCGCGGGTCTCGGCGGCCGACCTGCGCGCCGCGCCGCCGCCGTTCACCGCCGCCGCCGGCGGAGAGCCTCGGATGCGTGTTGCGCTCCTCAGCGGGTGCGCGCAGCGCGTGTTCTTCGGGAGGGTGAACGCCGCGGCGGTCAGGGCGCTGGCGGCGGCCGGATGCGAGGTGCACGTCCCGGCGGGCCAGGGATGCTGCGGGGCGCTCCACCTGCACGCGGGCCGCGAACGGGATGCGAAGCGGCGGGCGGCGCAGGCCGTGGAGTCGCTCTCGGGATACGACCGGGTGGTCGTCACGGCGGCCGGGTGTGGTTCGGCGATGAAGGGCTACGGCGAGCTGCTCGGAACGCCGGAGGCGGAGGCCTTCGCCGCCCGCGTGTGCGATGTCACGGAGCTGCTGGCGGATCTGGCACCGGAACAGGCTGAACCCGTGTCGGCCAGGCCGCTGCGCGTCGTCTATCAGGACGCCTGCCACCTGCGCCACGGCCAGGGCGTGGTCGATGAGCCGCGTACCGTGCTGGGGTCGGTGCCGGGCGTCGAGCTGGTCGAGATCGCGGACGCGGGCATGTGCTGCGGCTCCGCCGGCACCTACAACCTCATGCAGCCGGCGGCCGCTCGCGAGCTGGGGGAGCGCAAGGCCCGCGCCATCCTCGAGGCGGAGCCCGACCTCATCGCCACCGCCAACCCCGGCTGCGCGCTACAGCTGGCCGCGTCGCTGCGCCGCCTCGGCCGGGACGACCTGCGGATCGTGCACCCGGTCGAGCTGCTCGTCAGCGCGCCCGGGTGAGGTGGACGTCGGTGCGCAGCTTCAGCTCGACCCGGTCGACTCCGGCCCGCTCCATGATCTGCGTCAGGTCGGCTGCCAGCAGCTCCCGCGCGTGCTCGGGCAACGCCGCCACGAAGCTCCACGTCGACACCATCAGCACGAAGCCCGCGATGTCGGTGTGCACGACGTGGGGGAAGCTCCGCATCTCCAATGGATCGAACAGCGGCGTCTGCTCGAAGAACCTGCGCCAGAGGCCGGTCCAGGGCCGGTTCTCCGGCCGCACGTCGGGCTTGGGCTCGCGGTCGATCCGGGCGAACACCTCGTCCGACCACGCTTCGTCGAGCCAGTCGCCGGAGTTCCACACGAGCACCAGGCCGCCGCGCGGGCAGAGCACACGGTGGATCTCCGGCAGCGCCCGGTCGCCGTCGAACCAGTGGAACGCCTCCCCGACGAACACCGCGTCGACGCGACCATCAGGGAGCGGCATGTGCTCCGCCGTTCCGTCCACCACCTCGGCCTCGGGCACCTGCACGGCGAGCACCGCGCGCATGCCCTCGAGCGGCTCGACAGCGATCAACCGCCCCGCCCGCCCGGCCAGCTGGACGGCAAGCTTGCCGGTGCCCGCGGCCAGGTCGACGACCGTCGCGTCGCCGGCCAGGCCGAGCGTCTCCCACGCCCAGTCGATCGGCTCCGGCCGGTAGTTCGGCCGTCCCCGCTGATACCTGTCGGCCGCCCCGGAGAATGCCTCCGCCAGGGGGTCGATGCGGCGCTCCGTCATCCCGGCAGCCTAATCGCCGCGATACTTCATCCATGCCCTCGCGCGTGCTGATCGTCGACGACGATGCGGCCATCGTCCGCATGCTGCGGCGCACGCTGGAGGCGGAGGGATTCGAGACCGCAACGGCGGGGGACGGCGGAGCGGCGCTCGCGCGTGCCGAGCAGTTCGTCCCCGACGCGATCGTGCTCGACCGCGTCATGCCCGGCCTGGACGGGCTGGCGGTGGCCCGTCGCCTGCGCGCGAAGGGCGACGGCACGCCGATCCTGATGCTGACGGCGCGGGACGCCGTGTCCGACCGCGTCGACGGGCTGGAGGCAGGCGCGGACGACTACCTTGTGAAGCCGTTCGAGACGGTCGAGCTCGTGGCCCGCATCCGTGCGCTGCTGCGCCGGGCGCAGCCCCCGCGGATCGTCAGCTTGGGCGAGCTGCGGGTCGACCCGGACGCGCTGACGGCCGAGCGCGCCGGCCGGCGGATCGACCTCACCCCGCGCGAGGCGGAGCTGCTCGCGCTGCTCGTGCGCTCGGCCGGCCGTGCGGTCAGCCGCGACGAGGCGCTCGCCGAGGTGTGGCAGGACGGCCCGCGACCGACCGGGAACGCGGTCGACCAGCACATCACGTACCTGCGCGCCAAGCTCGGCGACCCGCCGCTGATCGAGACGGTGCGCGGTGTCGGGTTCGTGATCCGCCGGTGAAGCGCTGGACGCTGCGCACGCAGATCGCGCTTGCCGCCGCGGGCAGCATCCTGCTCGGGGTGATCCTGCTCGGGGCGGCCCTGCAGGTGCTGCTCGCGCGCGACCTGCACCGCCAGCTCGACACGACATTGCGGCAGCGCGCCACGGACGTTGCCACGCTCGGCGCCACCACCCCGGCGCTGCTGCGCTCGCCGGGCTCGCTCGATTCCACCGCGACGTCCGGCACGATCCTGATCCAGGTCTATGACGGACGGGGTCGCATCTACGCGCGCAGCCAGTCGCTGGGAGCCGGGGTGCTGCCGGAGTCGGCGCTCGCGCACCGGGTGATCCGCGACGGCCACCCGCGATACGCGGACGCAAGCTTCGGCACGGAGTCGCTGCGGGTGTACGCCGCCCCGCTCTCGAGCCTGGGCGGCGGCACCGCCTCGGGCGGTGCCGTCGTGGTGGCGTCCTCCACCGCGCAGGTCGACCACACGCTCGCGGAGCTGCGCACGCTCACGCTCCTGGCCGGGCTGGTCGCCGCCCTGCTGGCGGTGCCCGCGGCGATGCTGCTGACCCGCCGCGTGCTGCGCCCGCTGGAGCGGCTCTCCCACGACGCCGCCGCCATCCAGCGGACCGGCGATCCCGCCCAGCGCGTCTCCCACCCGGAGGGCCCGCAGGAGATCGCGGCGCTTGCCTCGGCGCTGAACGGGATGCTCGCCGCACTCGAGCGGGCCCGCGACAGCGAGCGGCGCTTCCTCGCCGACGCATCGCACGAGCTGCGGACCCCGCTGACGGCGCTGCGCGGGAACGCGGCCTACCTGGCGCGCCACTCGGCCGACGGCGAGGTGTTCGCCGACCTGGAGGCCGACATCGCCCGTCTCGCCCGCCTGGTCGATTCCCTCCTGGCGGTGGCGCGCGAGGATGCCGCGACGCCGCCCGGCGACGTGGTGGACGTGGCAGCCGTCGTGCGCGGGTTCGCGGGCGACGAGCAGGTCGACGTGCAGGCGATGGGCGGGCTGCGAGTGCGTGGCGACGGCCCGGCCATCGAGCGAGCCGTGGGCAACCTCGTCACCAACGCGCGGCTGTACGGGCCGCCCGGCGAGCCGATCGAACTGCGGGCCGAAAGGCGCGGCGGCGACGCGGTGATCTCGGTCACCGACCACGGCGAGGGGATCCCGTCCGAGCTCGCCGAGCAGGCCGCGACCCGGTTCTGGCGAGGGCCGAACAGCGCGGGCAGCGAGGGCTCCGGCCTCGGCCTGGCACTGGTCGCCGCCACGGCCGAGCGCCACGGCGGCCGGCTCGAGATCGGCGGGGCGACGTTCTCGATCGTGCTGCCGCTGCTCAGAGATTCCTCAGAGACCCCGGCCTATACAGGGGATGTACCGTCCGAGAAAGGCCGTTGATGAACCTGTTCCGCCGCATGTCAACCGTTCGCCTGGTCGCCCTCCTGGGTGCGCTCGCAGCCGTCGTCCTGGTCGCCGGGATCGCCGTGGCCCGCGAGCGGAGCGCGCCGAAGCCCCCGCCGAAGGCGCTGGCACAGGCACTGCACGACGCGCTGACGGCGAAGCCGGTGCAGGGCATCAGCGCGCGCGTGACGTTCACCGACCACCTCTTCCCGACCGGGGCGATCGGCTCGGGCAGCGGCTCCGCGCTGCTGAGCGGCGCCACCGGCCGCCTGTGGCTGAGCAACGACGGGCGGTTCCGCCTGGAGCTGCAGTCCGACACCGGTGACACGCAGATCATGGGCGACCACAGCTCGCTGCGGGTGTACGACGCCTCGCGGAACCAGGAGTACGTGCTGCCCCTGAAGCACTCCGGCTCGAGCGATTCGAAGCCGCAGCACGGCGACCACGCGGTGCCCACCGTCGCTGCGATCCGCTCGGAGCTGAGCCGCCTTGCGGGCGCGGTCGACATCACCGGTGCGGTGCCCGGCGACATCGCCGGCCGGCCGGTCTACTCGGTGCGCATCTCGCCCAGGCACGACGGCGGCCTGCTCGGCGGGCTGCAGCTGGCGTGGGACGCCCAGCGCGGCGTGCCGCTGAAGGTCGCGATCTACAGCCGCGGGGACACCGCGCCGGTGCTGGCGCTGACGGCGACCGACGTCCACTACGGGCCGGTGTCCGGGTCAGACCTGACCGTGCATCCGGCGGCGGGTACGAAGGTCACGACGGTGACCCTGCCGACCGCGCCGCCGGCCCACGCACATGGCCGGCACACGCACGCGTCGGTGTCGGGCGTCGCTGCGGTGGCCAAGCGGCTGCCCTTCAGCCTGTCCGCGCCCTCCTCGCTGGTGGGGCTGCCGCGGCAGTCCGTGCGGCTGGTCGACGCGGGCGGCGAGCGGGCTGCGCTGGTCGTCTACGGCAAAGGCCTGGGCGCCATCGTCGTGCTCCAGCAGCAGGCGACGGGCGGGAGCGACCCGCTGGCGGGCCTGCCGCAGGTGTCGATCAACGGCGCCTCCGGGCGCGAGCTCGCGACGGCCCTCGGGACGGTGCTGCGCTTCCAGCGCGGCGGCGTCGCGTACACCCTGCTCGGCTCGGTGCCCCCGGTGGCCGCGGAGGCGGCGGCGCGCGGCCTCTCGTGAGTGATGCCCGGCCGATCGAGGCCCGTGGGCTTACCAAGGTCTACGGCGAGCGGCGCGCGGTCGACGGCGTCGACGTGACCGTTGAGGCAGGCGACGTGTACGGCTACCTGGGCCCGAACGGCGCCGGCAAGACCACGTCGCTGCGGATG